>Ga0123353_10004728_pt1 | contig 17638 bp, 15 predicted proteins | sample TergutLab28metaG_3_FD_92763 | JGI IMG/M metagenome (GOLD analysis project Ga0123353, IMG submission 92763) | Labiotermes labralis P3 segment gut microbial communities from Petit-Saut dam, French Guiana - Lab288 P3 | ecosystem: Host-associated > Arthropoda: Insects > Digestive system > Gut ... | reverse complement strand
ATTGATAGTTTTTTTTAATGTATATGTGTGTTTGGTGGAAAAAAAAATATTTCCTGAATTTGTGAAAAACTTGCATATTTTTTTTGGTTGGGGGGGGGGGGGACACACATAAAAATATACATTTTGATACTGACAGGTAGAGCAACCATGTCCTGGGTGAAGAATGTGTACTTCTGTTTGCAGAAAATTAAAATATATGGGAATGTGCTATATAACTGTAGATTATTGTCTTCACAGTCTGGTAGATCTGTACAGACATTTCAGAGAATCCTGCTGCCTCCTTGGAAAAGTCCTGTGAAATGCTGGTACTTCAGTACCAGACTGCCAGGCGTCACATCTCACATGACAGTTATAGCACCCTCAGTAGTCTTTGCTGCGAGAACCTCACTTCCCACGTGTTGAGTTTTCCAGTGTTTTTATTAGTATCAATTACATGCATAACCCTGTGGTTTGGTTGTCACAGATTGTCATGTGAAGCATTAATATACTATAGTGAGTAACAAAATGAGAATAATGGTTGAACGTAATATTATTTGTTCAATGCGTAATAATGTTACGCGTTCTCACATGGAAAGGCACAAGTCAGTGTAAATGATTATAACATGTTCAATTCTGATACTAGCTGCTGTTCTGCATATAATAAAATAACCAAAATGTAGCAAAAGGTCAATTGTAACATAGGACTCACTGAATCAGAATGTTTGCTTGCAGGAATGTGGTTAAATGTCATACAGTTGCATTTATTGAAATGCTGACTGCTTATATGTCTTTCAGGAGAGGAAAGGGGGTGTTGGTTGATGAGCTCTGCAGCAACTTAACAAGCTGCTGAACTGTTAGTGGAGTATTTTTTATTGTTCTTTTCAGTTGGTAAACAAAGTATAAGAAGTCATATTTGTTAAGAATTTTTATCATTTGCAAACTTCATTTCATTGTATTTTGTTACTAACATTCAGCTGCTTAGAGTTGTTTATAACTTTTGACAAGTATTGGATGCTGAAAGTCTCTTCGAAAACAGTGAAGGTAACAAAGATAAATAAAGTGTGTATTGAACAAGGTGGGGTTTTGTGTGTGTGTGTGTGTGTGTGTGATATGTATCCATGTTTTTTTTGGGGGTGCATAAAGAAGCCATACCCAAAGAAAGAAACTGCACAACAGGCCATTGTGTAGGTGTTGTTCACCATATCAGGTAAAACTGTGATAAGGGGCATAATGCCTTAGTGGCATTCCTTTTTTAGGGGACTGGGTACTGCAGTGTTGCCAGTTTACTGATTAAGTGTTTTTTGTGTTCGTTAATATACTGAACATTGGCTATTTCCATTGAGAAGACGTATTCATGTGTCCATTGGTCTGTGACAGAACTAAATGTTGTCAAGTACTAGAAATCGTTTTACAATATTCCATTAGGGGTGTGTGTGTGTGTATATATCACTTATTTAAAAAGTTTTGGTATTACTTGATATTTATTTTCTATGGAATAAAAATTGTACTAATTTCAGTACAATATCATTGAATGTCTCAAACATGGCTCTCAGAGCCACCATTCTTGTTGAAGTGAATGTATGCTTCCTATTGAAGAAGTTTTTGTATGGACGTTTTGACTCTTTGGGCATTATTTTTATGTACAGTAACTTCATTTCATCTTATCAGTATTATTATCTTAACCTCAAAACTGTAAGGTGAATTATAAGGCAGTAGAGAGGCCTCGTGTGAATGTAATACACAAATGTATGCAATATATGATGCAATGGGTAGCATGCTGTTCCACTCCTGATTAGATCATGAAACCGTCCCAGTACTTAATGAATGTGAAATTTTTCATGTATTGTTACAGTTCTCAAAGATTGGACCAAGAATGATTAATTTTATCTCTTTCTCTCCAAGTTTTTTATCATTGTTTTCATACACCATGGCACAAAACGATGTTGAAATAAAGTGCAGTACACATTCCAGCAACTTTTCTCAATTCCCTGATTTCACAAAAGCATTTTTTTTAGAGTGTTATTGCATTGAATATATGTACAGCATGTTTGCAGACAAGTAACAAAATTGTTTCCGTAACCAATTTAAATAGATGCATATACAGCAACAAAGCTGAAATATTAGTAAATATAAATAACACGAGTGAAAAAAAGTCTAAAAACACTACGACTAATGGTGAGCTGGTTACATGAGGATGTGCTTCAGCCTTTTATGTTTATGTTTTGTGTACAGAATTCTGTTTGGCTAGTGTGTAATTCCTGATTTGTTGGACCAGGGGTTTAGGGTGGGAAGGACATTGAGCAAAAAATTTGGCTCTGGGTTGCTGGATGGAGTCTGGAATGGGTTTCATGTCAAGAGTGCCGTGCAAGTGGGAAGTGGGGGTACATCAGAGAAGCATTAAGTAGGCTTCTCAAAAGAAAGTTTTAGTAAGTATTCTGTATAGCTCTTTCAGGGTAATGTGGTCGTTATATGATTGCCTGATTGAGGAAAATTATGAAAGATGTCCATTAGTTTATGACTTAAAAAGATAAAATTTACGAGACAAAAGTAAAATAGTGAGAAAATGAGGAATAGTTTTAGGAGCATGGGTACACAGAAATGTGAAGGGACATCAGCAGATAATCACTTAGTATTTTTATGTTAACAAAATAGCTGTTACTAATGGTCACGTGTCACTTTGATAGGGTCTTGTTCTTTTTCACCCACAAAATTTACATATTAAGCATTAGTATAAAGAAAAATATTTAATGTTATATCTGAAAAGCACCATTTGCTTATGACATAATTATAAGTGCTTTAACCAAAAAGTGGCAAGGGGAAAAGTCAATATGGACCACTCGTCTGAGCAGTATCCTATAGATCAGAGGAAGGAGAAAAAACTTGAAGCACATCTCAGTAAAAATAAGCAAGGAGTGCTAATTCAAGTAATCATATTGAAAGTGAATGGGAAGCAATCTTGTTCTTTAATCCTCATATGGTGCTCATCAGAATCATTGTTGTTAAATTGTTTGAAGTATCCACAAATTCTGAAAGTACTGCTTCAAATTTACAAAATAATGCTTGAACATTGTTATGAAAGTTGTGATGAGTCTGGGTCAAGCGCTTCTAGTTATGTTAGGAATGCATTAGCTACTACAACAGTTAAGAAACATAACTGAATGAAATTTGAAATATGTCGCATATTGTACAACAGTATTTGTACAAACAAGCAGGACTTTGTTAAAGTTGAGACATTTAGATAATATTTGAGGTTCTGACATTGGTGCTGATAGGATAGTATGCCATGTCACCTGGTGAATGTAGCACACCTTCATTACTCTCCACTTCTTGGACTGAATGGTCCTGAAGATGAAGGCAGGATGCTCCTTCAAAATGTTAGAAATTATTTTCCAGTTAGAAATTATTTTCCAGTTAACATTATTTGACGTTCTAGGAGACTTGAATGTAGAGGCATCTATATGGAAATATTTTCAATTTTATATACATATTTTTAGCAAAAAAAAATTAAAATGGTATTATTTATGAGGTTAATATGTGATTTAGGTTTATAGATAGTACACACATACTTTCTAATGTGTAAGGTATTCTTTGTATGTGTGGTAAAAGAGTTGTTTTGTGTATCTCATACATTTTGAAGATTGGTGATTGTTTTCTTCTGCTTTAAGCTGTTTGTAGTAGTAATGTTAGCAGATTTGGCTGAGAAGATTAAAAGTAATTAACTTAAAATGTGGTGTGCTGCGTAAGGTGTACGAAACTTAAGGTTATTATTTTATAAGTCATTTTGAGGAAAAGGTGTTCATCAACATGTGCCTGATATCAACTATTACATGGCTACAGAAATTTTAAGATACATATGTATGCAGCAATAGTAAAAAATGGGAAAATATACGTGTTTTATTATGTGGTACACACAAATATAAATTTACATGTCAGATGACTATATGTAAGGGATGTCCGTTAATTCTTAACGTACAGTACAACACATGTTCACTAACATAGCAAAACAAAGGAAGCAGTTAAGTCTTAGCTACTGTACCCACAACATCAAAAGAAAATTATGTGTCAGATAATACCACATAAGAAAGACACCAATTTTTAGCTGTGTTACCAAGTCAGTTATATTAGTTTTTGTAGTTGCGAGGTCACCAGTTATCATGTCCTCGACTGCTTCTTGTGGGGCCTTATGAAGGATGTGGTCTACTGGCAGAAATTGCAGACAAGGGAACTATTGCTGTGAGTCTTGGAATCAACTGACTGCACAGGGGGACATGATAAAATTTTCAGAAAGGCAATGAATTCCATTTTGAGACATGCAGAATGGTGTAGATTATTTTGAACAGTTGTCTGTGTAACTCAACTGAAATTGACTTTCTTTGATATTATCTAGTCAGAACTGATTTTTTCCCTTCTGAGCGGTAACATAACTACAGAAACTAACATAACTAACTCAGTAACAAAACCAGAAATTGTTATTTTTCTTTTGTGGCATTATGTAACAGATGATTTTCTTATAACATACATACAGTAGGTAAATCTGGATTGCTTCCTTTATTTTATTGTGTTATTGGACGTATGGTGTACGGGAGGTTAAGAATTAAAGGATATCTTTCTATTATGGTATTACCTGACACAATGTTTTTGTGTTTATGGAATGATAAAATATGTTAGTAGCTTCTTGCTTGTAATGACTTATAAAATAACATCCTGAAGTTTTGTACACCTTAAATGAAACATCATGTGTGTGTGTATGGTTGTTAAGTTTATTCCATTAGAAAGTGTAATATTTGTTGTGTTGTCATTTTTGTGGTAAAAATTCAGTGGCTGTTTGGTTATTTATTACCATTCAGGATAAATGTTCAGCAAACACTGTTATTAGAGAAATTTTGTTATTCAACTTTTTGGCTTCAATTGTTTAGATGACTTGGTTCCATATGAGTGTGAAATAATGGTGCAGATTACTATAATGAAGTGTTTCTTAGAGCAGCATCTGTTTTTTTTATGTGGTGATTGTCAACAATCCCCACAAGAATTCAACAGTGGAATGTTTTGCAGAAATTGTTGGATTTCTGCCAAACATGAAACATACACATTCTGCGATAGCAAATTCAGCATGTGATTGATGTCATTTGTGTCATTATACTAGTGTTAGACATTGTCCATTTCTTTATTGATACTTCTATTTTCTTTTCTGTGTTTCATTTGTTTTCTTTGCCATTTCTTGATTCTGATTTTGTTTTCTAATCTGACCATTCCATGTATTCCCATGTATGCTGTATGTTTTAGTTTTAACACTATGTCTTTCACAAACGTAAATGGCCATCATTTCTTACAAAAGACGTGTGAAGTACAGTGAGCAAGGTTCCCACCACAACAGCATGTATTTTTGTAAGACTGGCATAGGTTTTATATTGGAATTTACTTGAGTAGTTGATTCAGTTGCACTGCACTTGTTCATGATGTATGGGAATTTGTGCAGAAATTAAGTAGCAACATTCCATAAAAAAACATTTCTTACACACAGAAGTGCTTGTAGGTAATTGAATGTAACATAACACTGTTAATTGTGCAGTAACTTATGTTTGCTATTATTTTGTCTTCATGAGTAGTGTATTTGTAATTGGTCATTATTGTAAAACTTCGTAACATTCAGTTTTGAAGATGTGGTAGCATTTTTTAAGGCTAAAACTCTATAATTTTATAGTGATATCTTTATTTCAAATTTAATAGCATGAAGTTTCTTCTCACATACTTTGTGTGGAACAGTCTGTGATATTTGTCAGAAATATGAGTTGCAGAATCAGTTTTTAACTTCAGTGTTTTAAAGCCTTTGAATTCGTTTTGTATTGTCTTGGCATGTAATTTTGCAGTGTGTTTTCATTACTTATGCTATTGAGACTACCTTTCTCCTGTACTTTGTAATTCTTATTTCAGTATCAAAAGGAAGATGAGATGAGATCATTGAATTTGTATGAAGAAATTTCCAAGTAGAAAAGTGGCTTGTGATTAGCTTCAGTAATATTACATTCCCACCATGTGGCTTATGTTGATTGTTACCTTGCATGCGTCTGTCCGAATACTATGTTTCAGGTATGTGGAGTGGTGTAGGGAAGAATCTTGTCCATGTAAGCAACTTCTGCTTATCATGATGTTTGTGGAATGTAGCATAGTACACAACTTGTGTAGGCCATATGGTCTGTTTCTTTAGGTTTAACATTTATTTGTTTATTATGCTAGAAGTACACATGCTGTAAAGTAATTGTACTAAGTGCAGCATCTCTAGCAAGAACAAACACTTCAGTTGCCAGCTATATTTAACATTTTGCCTCTAGTGTAAATTGACTTTATGCCACTCTCTATGATCTCATGATCTTTTCCCCATTTTCTTATTTATTATTTTGAGCAACCATTTAGATGTTTTGTATCTTTGTTTCAGTTTCTAACACTTGAAGGGGAATCTTCTTACATTACTTCATGAAAGTTACCGACACCGTGTTTTTCAAAGTGAAATTATTGGCTTCAGTAGGATTTCTTGTGTACTATGTAAAATACCGCCATGGAAAAAGAAAAGACTGAAACTATATCGGAAACAAAAGAAGGATTTGACAGTGAACCTGGCATGAAGCACAGTGTTGATGATAAACCAGTTTTAGAAGCTCTGCCAGTAAATGTGTCTGCAGGGCATGAAGATGAAATAGACAAAATTGAGGTTGTAAAGGATGAGAATGATACTAATAATGTGTCACGAAAGGCAGAAGGTGAGGTGAAAGTGGATGAAGGTGTCAGTAGCAAAGATCATGACAAGGATGCTACAAGTGATTGTTGTGAAATTCCTGCTGATGTTCACATTCAGCTAGAAGAGAAAAATGTGACAGTTCAGCCCACAAAGGCAATGCCCATTGGCTGTGTCGGATCCAAATTAGACACTCCTGGAGTTGAAAATGGGTAAGACATGTTGCTGTTTTATATGTGTGTGTGGGTGTTTGTGTATGCACACAAGTGTGCATGCACGTACACACACACACACACACATATGTACTTCTGCTCTGTCTCTGTCTTTTTTACCCTTTTCACGATCAGTTTCAAGGAAAGTGTTAAGCTAAAAAATTTAATTCCAGTGAGGCTTTGTATAACAAGAAAACAGTTGGATAATTGAATAATGTGCATTTTAAGCACATGGAAGTTTGTAATTTGCATAAATCAGTTTAGGCCTCAGAGTTAGCTAAAACTATAACCTGTAAATGGTTCAGAATTAATATACTTTTCATAGAAGATAATCATAATTCAGATTATTCTGCCGATGCACACGCTGAATCACACTGAAGGACATCATTCTGCTTCTCTCTGTTCCATTTGTTTTGTAAGTTCTTTGCTTGGCCTTTATGTGGAATAACATGTAGTATTTTTTAGACATTTTAGATATTGTTGTGATCCATCTGTAGGATGATACTTAACTTTTTGTTATGCTTTAGTTTTATGCCATCTTGAGGTATCTGATGGATGATCTGTGATTTTTATAGAGACTTCTGCAGTTTCTTTTGTTCAAGAATTAATAGCATTGAAAGCAGTGTCTGTATTTGAATGATAGGCCGTTTATATTGTATAAATTTTGGTTAGTTGGAGGTAGTATAACTGGTGATGTGTCCTTTCAATATAATCATCTGACATAACTTTTACAGTTAATGGTGTACTGATAGGAATGATTATTCAGAGACTGTTGTGTGTAGTCTGTGGAGTGCTTGTGTGATCATTGTAAAAGCAACAGACTGTGGTCATTGCCTTCTGTAACAAAGGAAGTCTGGCCTGAGTGTGCGTTTCAGCATCAGGCCAAATTCCCCACTCACATACCAGCAACCAGGACAAGTTTATAATTCAAGGTCAAGCAGTCCCTAGCAGGCATGTGGCAACATTGTACAACAGCTACATGTGTATGACTGGTGGCACATCATTTTCCATCTTTGTGTACTGTAAACATGTTTTAATCTGAATCTTGTCAAGTGATTGAAGTATATGTTGCAGCATTATGCTTTATAAGAGTTCATGCAAGGTATTGGAGTTGCTTTTGCTCATAGTGGGGGCCTCAGACGGTATGTTGAAGCAGGTGGAGAACATGACATATGGTTAGCTTTGACTGTGTCAGGAGTCACTTGTATAGGGAAGGGAGATTAATTCGTGTTGCTTGTCTTGTTGCATATTTCAGAAGGTGACAGGTTTAGATTGAATCTTTACACATTCCTGTTATGTTGTCAGTATTAGCAGTATTATTGCTATCCCTGTTAGGCATTGTCAGTCCTGAACAGCTGGTAAATGTTTAGAACTGATAATCTTATCTTCTAAGGCACACTACTGATTTTCTTGTTAGTTTGAACATGTGGTCCTTCTTTTATAAGTGTCATTTACTTCATATGATGTCATATCTATAGGTTACCATAAATAATGAATGTGATGTTATCTATGTTAAGGTGATGCCTGTTATAAGTGTAAACTATTTCCATTGCAGGATTTCACTGACCAGATGACAGAATGGACAGTTCACATGTTGGTGAACTGTGAATTATTGGGATCTGTATTTCTGATGTTGATTAAAATGGTTACCAAAACGTGTTTTGCTATTCAAAAAAAATTATGTCTCTCTTGTAATGAATTGTTTTGTCTGGGGCAAAATGTCATTTCACTGCATTTGTGTAAACATATTTTTCTATACAAGGAACTGTAGCTTTATCACTTCAGGTTTTAGTTACTGTTTGTAGCTGTGGACATGATGAAGTACACAGGACATGAAAAGTGCAGTTAATGTCTCTTGTGTTTGAGATATATCCCAGAATAGTGACAATTTTATTTTCTAGTTTTTATTGTGTTTATGGTTTTGTTGTTATTTCTGTCATCATTGTACTTAGCAGCAGCAGCAGCAGTAGTAGTAGTAGTAGTAGTAGCAGCAATAGTAGCAGCTGCAGCAACAGCAGGAGTGGTAGTATGTAGTAGCAGTGTCAGTACTGCAATTGTAACATCCTCTCAACTTTAAAAGTCGGAAGAAGAAAAAGTTACAAAGAGTTGAGCACAAAGAGAGTGTGGTGATTTTGTAAGATTACGTTTCTCTTTTAACACTTTAGAGATGATGCATAAACTCTTTTATTTAAAGACCCAGTTCTTACTGTGCAGTAAATACTTTTTGTCTTGGTTATGAAAACCAATCAGTTGATGATGTGTAAGGCAAAAGTTGTGTTTGTTAGGCACATTCACAAAATTGCAAAGAGCAGTTATTAGCTTCATCATGCCTGTCTGTCTGCCAATCTGCTTAGAGCAACTCAGCTTCCACTGGATGGAGCTTCATGAAATTTGATATTTAATTTTTTTTTTAATCTGTTTAGAAAATTCAAGTTTCGTTAAAATCTGGCATATAACTGGTACTTAACATGAAGGCCATTATACATTTTTGGTCGCATCTTGCTCGCTTCTTCTTACAATGAGAAATGTTTCAGAAAAATGTTGTAGACAAAATCAGAACACCCATTTCATGTTCAATAAGTTTTTTCAAGAATTGTGCCTTTGTGAGATAATGTGGAAAATTATTACAGAGCCAGGCAGGCCGCAGATGACAATATGACACGTGCACTGCCTTTTGGATACCGAAGGGTACAATGACAGTTTCTGTATGTGTAATAGTTACTGATTTTCCACTGCAACAGTTGTTGAACAAATGTACATTGCCTGTCTTGTCTGAAATCCCGTCAAGCATATACCATGACATACCTCAAGTTGGCCGTGACTGTTCCACTTCTTCCCGATTCATTATTTACTAATCCTGTAGGTGTCATTAAATAAACCATAAAGGAACAAATGCAGTTACTTCTACCATGGTATGTTTTGAAATGGACTGCTAGTAAAATTGTGTTGTATTAGTAATTTATTCTTTAGTAATTTGTATGTTACTGTCAAACATGGCAATTTTTATTACAGTCAACAAAGCATACTACATGTTTCAGTCCATGTGACCATCTTCCAGTATGAAAGTATGTAATCTGAAACCAAGCAGAATGTGTTGAATTGCATTGCAAATTGCGAGATCACGTAAAGTTCAGAATAGTCATAACAATGAGGTGTTGTGTATTTCATCTTGTGTATCTTTTTGTTATTAAACACATGTTGTATTGTTTCTGCAATTGTTACAATGTTTTGTTAAAAGTTTTTTGTACAAACTTTATTCTGTTTGACTTGCATGGATATTTAGTTTCCTGTTGTGTTTGTATTTATCTGTGTGCATATGTTCTTTGAAAACCGAAACATTCTCGCTATATCTGGAATGAGTATTTCAGTTATTTTAAAGTTTGGTATTTTATACATGGATATTACTCAACTTATTTATATTATTTATTAGTACTTTTTTATGTTCAGTGTTTATTGGGGAACAGGATTTTTTGTACACCAAAGTATAACACTGACAGTTAACTGAGTAGAGTTTGTTAGCGATAGAATGTCATATATAGCTCTGAGAGGTCACTGGTGTAATTTCATCGTTCTTAATGTGCATGCACCAAGTTAGGAGAAAAGTGATGATTCAAAAGACAGTTTTTATGAGGAATTAGAGCAGGTTTTTTGTATCATTTTCCTAAGTACCATATGAACATTCTATTAGGAGATTTTAATTCAAAAGTGGGGAGAGAGAATATTTTCAAACTGACAATTGGGAATGAGAGGCTACATCAGGATAATAATTGTAATGGTGTCATATCAAAATATCTGGTTGCTAAGAGCATGATGTTCCCGCACCAAAAAATTCACAAGACTCACAACCAGGTGGATCACATATTGATAGACAGGAGATAGCAGTCAAGTATACTAGATGTACGAACTTTCAGGGGATCTGAATGTGATACTGATCACTATCTGGTGGTTGCAAAAGTTAGGGAAAGATTGGCAGTAAGTAAATAAGCATCTCAATAGCTTGATGGGGTAAGATTTAATCTCAGGAATCTAAATGAGCTGGAGTTTAGGAAACAGTATCAGATTGAGATTACAAACAGGTTTGCAGCTTTCGAGAACTTAAGAGATGGCGAGTACATAAATAGGGCTTGGGAGAACAGTAAAGAAATATCCAAACATCAACTAAAGAGAGTCTAGGTCAGCACGAATTGAAGCAGCATAAACCATGGTTAGATGAATAATGTTTAGGTTTTTTAGTTCAAAGGAAGCAGGCTAAAATGGAGTGGTTACAGGATCCAAGCCAAACCAATGTAGATAATGTAAACAATGTAAGACGTGATGCTAGCAGACATTTCAGGAACAAAAAGAAGGAATATCTGAAAGCTAAAATTGAGGAACTTGAAAGTAAGATAAAAAATATTAGGGACTTGTATAGGGGCATCAATGACTTTAAGAAGGCTTACCAGCCTAGAACTAATATAGTAAAGGATGAGAAGGGTGATTTTGTTGCAGATTCTCACAGTATTCTGGCTAGGTGGGAGAACCATTTCTCTTAGCTATTGAGTATACATGAGGTTAAGGATGTTAGGCAGCCAGAATTATACGCAGCTGAATGACTATTGCCCGAGCCAAGTGCCTTGGAGGTTGAGTTGGCTATTGTAAAGCTAAATAGTCACATCACCAGGTATTGATCAAATCCGAGCAAAATTGATTAAAGCAGGGAGTAGGACAATTTGCTTTGAGATCCACGAACTTATTATTTCTATTTTGAATGAGGAGAAATTGCCTGAGGATTGGAAGGAATCCATCATTGTACCTATCTATAAGAAGGCAATAAAACAGATTGTAATGATTATAGGGGCATATCATTTTTGCCAACTATGTACAAAATTTTATCCAATATCCTGCTGTCTAGGTTAATTCCATATGCAGATGAAATTGTTGGGAATCATCAATGTGGATTTTGACACATCAGGTAATTACCGATCATATATTCTTCATCCATCAAATACTTGAAAAAAAAATGGGAATACAATGAAGCAGTGCATCAGCTCTCTATAGACTTCAAGAAAGCTTATGATTCAGTTAGGAGGGAGGTCTTGTATAATATTCTCATTGCGTTATGTATCCCCATGAAACTGGTGAGACTAATAAAAGTGTGTCTGGCTGAAACGTATAGCAGAGTCCAGGTAGGCAAGAATTTGTCTGAGGTGTTTCCTATTAGGAATGGTTTGAAACAAGGAGGTGCCCTATTGCCATTGGTGTTCAACTTTCTTTAGAGTGCCATTTGAAGGGTTCAGGTAAACCAGGATGGCTTGAAATTATGTGATAAACATCAGCTTCTGGTTTATGCTGATGATGTTAATATGTTGGGAGGAAGCATACATACTATAAAGGGAAATGCAGAAGCTTTGGTAGCAGCTATTAAGGAGATTGGACTAGAAGTAAATGTGGATACAACTAAGTACAGGGTCATGCCTCGAGATCAGAATGCAGGGTGTAGTCACAATATAAAGATTGATAGTAGTTCCTTTGAAAGGGTGGGAACAGCCATAAATTAAAATTCTATTCAGGAAGAAATTAAGAGCAGATTGAAGTCAGGGATTGCTTGCTATTATTCTTGACAGAATCTTCTGTCTACCAGTTTGCTATTCAAAAATTTAAAGATTAAGATATACAGAACTATAATTTTGCCTGCTGTTTTGTATGGGCATGAAACTTGGTCACTGACACTGAGGGAGGAACATAGGCTGAGGGTGTCTGAGAGTAGGGTGTTGCGAATAATTGGGCCTAAGAGGGATGAGGTGATGGGAGTGGAGAAAACTATATAATGAGGACCCTAATTATCTGTACTCCTCACCCAATATTGTTCGGCTGATAAAATTGAGAAGAATGAGATGGGTGTGTCATGTAGTGCATATGGGGGAGAGGAGAGGAAAGAGACCACTTGGGAGACCCAGGCATATATGGGAGGATAATATTAAGATGGATCTTCAGGAAGTGGGATGTGGGGGTATGAACTGGATTGAGCTGGCTCAGGATTGGGACAGGTGGCAGGCACTTGTGAATGTGGTAATGAACCTTCGGGTTCCATAAAATGCAGGGAATTTCTTGACTAGCTGCAAACCGGTTAGCTTCTCAAGAAGCACTCTGCTCCATGGAGTATGTAAGTAAGTAAGGTTTTTCAAACAAGCACATGTTCAATGTAGATGAGACTGGCTTGTATTAGAATAGGATGTCTATGAGATCTCCAAGGAAGTCAACAGCCCGAGAATTTAATCTGACAAAAGAGCGAGTGACAGTGAAATTGGATTGCAATGCTGAGACAGCTTATATGATCATATCCATTGTCCCCTACCACACTGTGAATTCTAGAACACTGAGAAGATTTTTCAAATCTGTTTGTCCTGTTGAATGACATACATAAAGAATGGCTGGACATTAGGTCCAATATTCACAGAATGGTTCAATAATTAACTACATCATGCACTAAATGCATACTGTGACACCAAAACTGTGAAATTAAAGATTTTTGTTGTGTTGGATAATGGTTCTGGCATCCTCCTGTAACTGCGGCATTATCCAAATGCACTAAAATTCTTCTTGCCTGTTAACACGATGCCACTTCTGCAAGGACTAACTGCAACATTTATGGCTCATCATCTCCATACAGTGTTTGATACACTTATTCAGGTAACAAACAGCAAAAATCAAACCCACTGCAAAGCAACTGTGGAAATCTTTAAACATTAAACACGCCACAGATATCATAACTTAAGCCTGGGCCAAAAGTGTTTCAATCCTGCATGAAAGGAGTATTGAAGAAATTGCTTTTTCATTTTGTTCATGATTTCTGATACTAGGAGTTGAGCACTGATTTAAAAAAAAGCCACAACAGCAATGTGTTGCTCTGGCTAAAGAAATTGGGGAAGCAGGTGCACTTGAGCTTTCAGAGTCACGCAAAGGAGAGCTAAAAAATGGAATGTTAACGAAGCTATATTAATGGCTTGGTGTTTTTCCTAAGGATCCAAAGGCAAAAATCTGAAAAGAAACTGCACCTATAAGGGATCTGATTACATGTAGGCCTACTCTGATGAACAAATTCAGAAGAATTGAAAAAGGCTTATGTACCTTTAATAAATGTTATTAAAAAATTATGAGAACCATAATCATTGTACCCAAGCCTTGTTACGATTTGCTGAACGAAAAGAGCAAAACAAAGTATGACATTTCCCTTACAAATCTAGCACCAAAGAATTAAACTGAATCTTCTGATACACCACTCCTATCCACACAAATTTGGAAAACACACAAGCCATCCGAATCATATGATGTTGACAACCCTCTTGAGGCTGACTCAATTTAATCTTTTCCACTGCCCCTCTCTCCTTATTGAATCCATCTCCATCACAGCAGTACAAATTGCCTCTCACTCTGTTCACTGCTTCTTATTTTGCCAGTGACTTATAACAATAATACACAGTACATACAAACATGATTAACCAAAAAGATGTCATAAAAAAAAAGCATTACAAGTGTGAATTATGGATGTGCTAACAATTTCTGAATGACCTATGTATCATGGTGTTTTTATCATATAAACATACATGCATTACAGCCACTGACTTCCAATAAGGCTTCATATTTAAATTTTCATACTTCAGCTTGAACAACTATATTAAACTAATTATTACCACTTAATTTCTAAACAGAGAAATATTGGTACTTTCTATTAAACATATAAAGACCACAGCCTTCACATTCACCACTCTGAGAAACTCAAATCTTATATGTGTATCACACATTTTTAAAATACCGATCAATAACTCAGTAGAATGTTCTCTTCTACTCATTTCAGTTCAGTCCTTAATTCTCGCAAGTTTATCACTGTGTGTTTGCATGCATTCAAATGCATAATGGTTTCCTAATATTTTGAAAATATGTCCCTTTATTTAAGTTTGGACTTCAAGATTATGATGTACTGTTGTCAGAATACAAATATTTTCAGAAAGTCTCATACATTTAATTAAATTAAAGAGGATACCTATGGAAAAACCTATTATAAAATAGTTCGGCCACATACTGGTACTATAACATACAAAAAGAAAGTTAAAATCTGACAGATATTGAAATTGAAAGACATTGGCCCATACAAAAAGAAATAATGCTAGATGGGGAAGCAAACACAAATGCTTCAGAAACCCCACAACAATGTACTGTAGTACACAGTAAATGACTCTTCATGCTCCAAGAATTAGTCCCAAATTCCATTAAATTAATGCAAAAGTGTCATCTTCCTAGGAGCATAAATACACTTCATAACACTGTGTACTACCTCACCACATCCCACAGTTCTATAGATAGTTTTATTAACTGCTCAGTTTTTGTTGTGTGGTATGTAATGTAATTATACCTGGCATATTGAAATTCAAGGTTAGGTGCAGTTCTTACAAGCTGTCTACAAAACCTGAACTTGAAGAGCTAAACAAATGGAAAGTGTACACGTACTACATTTACAATTGAAGAATTTTGCTTTTAAATTCTTAAATTATGACAAACAGACAAATTCTATACTGTAATACAGTAAAAAATGAGTCAACACTGAAACCTTTACAAACAGTACACAAAATGTTAACCATATCATGCAGAATTAATTTTGCTTTCAGGCACTTTGGAAGTCCAATTCTCTTTTCAGAAGTGCTAATTTGTACCATTTTGTTGATTTATTTTACTGTGTTTATATTGGCTTTTGTCAATTTTGATAGATTTAATTTGAAGGGTTAAGTAAATGTGGACCCAAACCAAATTTGACAATTTTTCCTGTTTGTTAACTGTAACTTAGTACATTCCAGGTTTAATCTTCATTTAAATTTAATTACAGAACTGGACATGGCAAAATCATGATAGCTGTTTTGAGCAGTTCATGTGTTTCTGGTGCACTTTTCCCAAATTTGAGGTAAAACTTAATGCATGTTCTTCATTCCAATCAGAGTTACAAAATCACACAACAATAAACACCCACTGAGAAGCAACATAGAGGGTTATGGCTGCAAAACTCGCTAGACTGACTCAGAAGAAAGCAATACTGTAGCAGGTGGTGGCAGAAATCTGTATTATTTGCCATTCTTGTTCCTAGAAGTGTGTTTGGGAACTTCAAGATACACTTTCAAACATGGTGTAATAAGCCAGAAGACTGAAATGTGAATCTTCATTGCCATGAATATCTGCAATAACTTAAGTCTGGCTCATACTTGTCCACTGTAACCCCTATTTTACAAACAACTTAAAACAAACTTAATTGTATTTTTTAGGGATATTACTTTCAATGGCAGATCCTGGTCTGGTACCGTGCACCTTTCCACTTGACCTGACCTCCAGATCAGGATTCACCAATGATTACTTTATCTGACAAAACAAAAAATCTTCATTCAGACCCTTTCACATGATGGCATGAAGCACATACTGCTATTCCACTTCATTCAGCATTGGGATACATGCGTTTTGGTTCAAGGTACTGCAGTTAATATTAGGTTTTTACTCACCATCTTTAAATAATGCTTTGGTGGTATTGAAATTGAAAACACAACTATCTAAATACTTTTTTTCCAAATCATCTTCAGTACAAGGATTATTACTATACATTATAACCCTTAATATGCCTCACAACTAAAAATCAATCACAAAGGACCAGATCTGGTGCAAAAGGTGGCAAAAATCCTCAATTTATTATTCCGTTAACAAGAACACTCTGTAAGATATGCAAAGGATTGTTTTTGGTGTGAGATGTTGCACTATCTGGCTGAAAAAAGCATACAATCTCTTGCAACTTGAGAGGTGTGCAAAAAGTGGTGTCAGAGTGTGTAACATACTGGTGGGAATTCGTCGTTTTGCAATCAAATGGGCCACATAATCCTAGCTACATTCATAGCACACCACACATCAAGCTTAACATCCACTTTATAGAATAATATGGGAAACCAGTTATTGCGAGAGTTCACATATCAACTGATTTGCAAGCAATCACCACTCAACAGCACAACAGTGGGGTATATTTCTCTGCCATACACCCCACAAAGATAACACTTCACAAATTTAGTCATGTTTCACAATCTGTGTTGTAGAGACTGTGAACCCAGTTGCTGGATCACAGGGGATACAAATGCAACAGTTCTGTATAATTTTGTGCTGATGATACAGACATACCCATTTGATATGCAAGGTGAGTTTGAGATGTCTCCAATCTAACCCCAGTTTCATTCAGTTTCTCCTCAGCTGGCACATGTCTTCTACATGATCACTTACTGTTTAGAAAGGACCCTATGGTGCCAGGCCTTTTCATACATTTGTAAATTGTCTTTACGTTCCAAACAGGCCTATCTGGGAAATCTTGTTAGAATTTATGATGACCCTTCTTATAGGAACTGTACTTAGTGATGTATCATACAAAAACATGCACTGCTTGGATGGAATAAACACACCAACTGCAGATGACACATAAAGACCTGATAGCCTCTAGAATAATGAGTATGTGAGTGAACCATTAAGTCAGCTTGGTTCTAAAAGATATGCCACATGGGAGAAACTGACTAGCAACAGCCAACATATAAAACAATGAAAGGTAAAGCAAAACACTTACAGGCCTGGACAGGCCCTGAGGGTTGCAGGAGGTTGAGGCTCCCAGATTTCAAGACACTTGGCACATGAAGGTGGTAAGGTTGCCAGCCCTATGCACCGGCCACCT
>Ga0123353_10004727_pt1 | contig 17640 bp, 7 predicted proteins | sample TergutLab28metaG_3_FD_92763 | JGI IMG/M metagenome (GOLD analysis project Ga0123353, IMG submission 92763) | Labiotermes labralis P3 segment gut microbial communities from Petit-Saut dam, French Guiana - Lab288 P3 | ecosystem: Host-associated > Arthropoda: Insects > Digestive system > Gut ... | reverse complement strand
CTATACTCATCTTCATACTAATCTCATCAGAAGGAGAGGTCGGAGAAGTATGGAAACCTTCGAAGAAATGTTGTTTCATATTGGGGAACACTGGACAGAAAAGTACGTTTTTATTAAGTTTTCGTTAGTCAAATTGTAACAAAACCTACACAAAACCTCTGAACACTTAATCGTCAACATCCACTAATTTTCTATCATTATCTCAAAATTTTCATAATTCTATTTAGCTAATCCTATCATCAAAAACTCCTAAAGCAACAGGAAGCAGCACAAGTCGGTTAATAACAAACGGAAATCCTGCCAATTTCAACTGTCCTGTAAGTACCTGTCACCCACTGGGCGCTATTAGTAAGGTCCAAAATATGCGTACGTGGCATTAAACAAGCTGTTCCCCGTCGTTGCCACGTGATGGCGATCTTCACCCAACCCCCAAAAAAAAAAAAAAAATGTATAGAATTTTTTCAACTCTCTGTTTCACAGCCCAATGTTGGCCTGCATAAAGAGGCGCCCTGCCTCCACAGTCCACAACACAACGTGTCTTCACGTTGCCAGTCAAGTAATAACAAGGTTTACCGTAAAAATTACGGCACAATGGGGGAGCCAAATCGCACAGGTGTTCTGCGAGCTTTGGTTACGCAAATCACCGCTCTGTTTAAAATTCAGAGAAAATGGAATTTCGCGTCCTCTCTGTCGGATTTGATATGAGGTTTGCCCCGCGGTGTAAATGATACATTTCCTTTTCTGGGATCTTACTTAACGTACGTTAGTAGCCAGTTACCGTGGTTTCGGGAAAATATGTTGGTTCCATCTTCAAGTACCAAGCAGTCTGAACTGCTTATCACCCCGGAAGAGCAAAAATATCATTTTGGATTGTTGTTAACAGACTCTAAATATCACGGATTAGGGAACATATCTCGACGAACGGGCTAAGGGATAAAGTTATCCAATACGTTCGGGTAATAATATCAAGCCAAAACTGAAGTGCGCGTTGTATAACTGAAGAATTCAAAACAATTACGTTAGTGTGGACAAAGAAGATAAATTTTAGAATCCTAGGCTCTGCCAAGATAATACCATGAAGAGTGGGAAGATGCATACTGGATTTACGTGGCACAGAATACCGTCCAATACCGGCCGCTTGTGAATATGTTCAGATATTTCCACAATCATTAGCAAAGTCTACGTTACGGTTCCTTTAGTTTCTTCAACTATGATATTTTTAAATATTTCTAATTTCCAACCCCACTGAAAACGAAAGGCTTGATGTGTCTCGGAGCGTTGCAAGTGAGTTTAATGGGTACGCTTAGCTGAAAACATGCAGAGAATGAATAAGAGACAATAATAATATCTGTCTGTTAAAGAATAATCTGAATAATAAGTATGCAGGAACAACTTTGAATTGTGGAAGCATCTCAACGATAATTCGAAGAGAGTGGAAAATGGACGAAATTTGTGCCTTTATGACCAGATTGTCAGTATCAGGACCTACCAGACACATAATGAGGTCTGACAAGAGCTAAGAATACTTAAATATTCTACATTCCCCTCTTATATGTGTTATTGCTTTACTTACAATCTTCAGAATGATCACTGATCGTAACACAACAGTTGTGAAATAAATGTGAAAAAACGCATGTCACAAACGTGTCATTAGTGAATATGAACACTGATGTATTGGGTTACGAAGTCCATAAGGAACCAGTCCGGATGCAAGGTAGCTTAAGTAGTTTCAGATAACTCTCTGTTGTTGTCTGAGTCACTGAATATTGTCTAGAGCTGACAGCAGACACATTTCCCGTGTTCATCAGCAAACAAAGGTATCGTCAGCAAAATGTCCGAACTGTAGGTGTGCTCCAGGAATTATAACTGATGCTGGGTATGGCTTGAATCCTCGTAATCGTGCATCAGGCCGCCTGAACCACTTTGCCCTTATTAATCATCGTTAGTAGACTCTTCAATTAACAGGAATAAACACTGAATTCTGTTTTTTTTTAAACATAGACTAGCTAATATTTAAAACTGCTACACAGATCCACCCCAGAAGACTTTCGTGAGCTGTCTATGAAGAGAAAAACTTTACCGGTTTGGAATCTAAAGGGAGGAAACCTTCGGATTTCTTATACTTTTCCACCGTCCAGTCTTATGATGCAAGTTCTCGGGCGGTTGTCTGGTGTGCTCCATCCATCGCATGCACATTCGCACTGTCACAATATTTTCCCCGTTAAATCCCTATACATTATTCTCGTGGCCGTCATCCGTAGAACCTAAGCTTATGTAAATATGTTAAGCCTAGAAATATCATTCTAAGCTTCCGAAACGGAGAATCAGTCATATTTACTGATTCCATGGCCAAAACCGCGAGTCACAGCAGTTTAAGTGCTGGAAGACTAGAAGTTGCTGTCTGTTACGTACCAACCCCATTCCATAGTCGGAAGTCTCGGCTTCATGTCTCAGCCCGGACACGTACTATCGTGAGTGATACATGGCAAGTTTTATTAGTTCTTGAAGCTGCGACGACGCCCTCAATTGGGCTAAAAGCCGTTGTTTCCAATTCGTCAGCCGCAATTCAATCATATAACGTTACACGACACAAGCAGCGCGTTTAAATGAAGAGTTGATCAGTCGACAAATAAAGGCCTGTGACGTGTGTAAGGTTTCAGGTTCTGAGTGACAGGGAAAAATTAAGGACTTTTGAATTGTGACGTCGTGAAGTTTGGGAGATCGGTACCAACGTTTCGGAGAATTCAGTCGTCTGTATATTCAAGACAGAAGGGTCTTCCTACCGCAATACATGGTAGCTAAATAAATTTTGCAACGTGTCTAGATATGTTACACTTTCGCACTGTAGTTTTGGTCTGTGATTGGATCTCTGGAGGTGGGATGGTCAGGCCTTGTCATGTGACATTGTATATATAAGGTCATCTCAGGTCTTCCTCTCGCATGACAGCCCCAACAATCCCATCCGTGGCCTGGTCACAGGGACTCGTTCTAATAAATGTCAAAAAAATTGAGGATATGTCTTTGTCCTAGAAGATTTCTTCCCTCCTCGATTTTTACTCACTACCTTTTAGATATTTCTATAGATCGTTTTCCCGAATGCTGCCATATTTCAGCTCTCACATAGCGTTTCACCTTCCTCTTAAAAGACCTCCGGAAGCTGCATCAAAAAATGGTTTCGTATTTGGTATACGGGATTAATTATCTTTCAACCCTCTGAAATATTAATTGCACGTAAATTAAGTCGAATAACGAGCTTCCATGTCGCAGTAAGCAAATTGTACCGCCATTATAAAGACGAACCAATCTGAACAGAACATGGCAAAAGTTGCAGTTTGTTATGCAAAACTTATGGATCACATAAATTTATTCTGTGTGAAAAATACAAATATTTTATATGAATTTAAGTGGTACTACTATGCTTTAACTTTTTGGCGCAGGAATTATTTTTTTAATTTTAGCACACCCTGTATATAAAATGTGAATAACACAAGAACCAAATATGTTAGAATTATGAAACAAACTGCATTTTGAAGAGAAAAAAACTGAGAGTATATACCATATTTAAAATATTCAGTACCTACATTTGTTGAATAAATATATAAAATGCAACTTTGGAGGTTAGCGGTGCGGTACGTCAACTATAGTTGACATTAGGCGTCAAAAGGTTAAGTAGTTAAAGCTTAAATTATCCGAAGTTGACGTGTATTTGTTTGTTCATAAGCGATTGTTTTCACATGCAGCAGTGGCGTGTCAGTTCTTGTAACAAAGACACAGTCATTTCTATATAATATAAGAAGTGTAATTTGGGCGCATTCACAAAAGTGCAAAAAGTGACTATTAATTTCGTCATGTCCGTCTGTCCATCCTTCCATCTGTTGGCATAGAACAATTAGCCTTCCACTGGACGGATTTTTATGGTGTTTGATATTTGACTATTTTTCTGAAATCCGTAGCACAGAAAATTCAAATTTTATTAAAATCGGACAAGAATAACGGGTACTATACAAGAAGACTAATTTACATTTTTAATCACATCTCGCTCATTTCTTCTTAGAATGAGAAATGTTTCAGTCGAACGTTGTAGAGACAAAAAAACATATATTTTACGTTCAATAACTTTTTTATAAAATCGTGCCATTTATGATTTAATGTGAGAAAATGCTGTATAGCCGGACAGACCACAGACGGCAATATAACGCGTGGACACTGTATGTTGGATACCTAAGGCTGCCAACACACATTCAGAATATGTAATATTTATGGATTTTTCACTGCAAAAATGGTTGCAGGAACGTGGCTGGATGCTACGTTACACGTGCATTGCCTGTCTTATTAATTACTACTTAAACAGTTTCAGGCTTAAAGGGTTTAACGGTTCTGATTTTTAATTACCATTAATTAAAGCTAAGACTGTAACGTTTTAACCTCAGCAAACAATATTTAATTTCAAACAAACAAACACACACACACACACACAAACACACACACAGGGACAACAAAGATCAATATCCAGATGTAACTGCTTGAGAGTTCAAGAATTAAAACATAATGAGTAGCCTTCCGATGCATGACCGTAATATTTGAAATGTAAATACACGTATTAATGCTATACCTAACATAATTGAAAACAAGGGCTAAACAACATCAACTAATAAGGCAAGGGGAATAATTAGTACAATTAAAACACGTCAAAAAATAAAAAATAAAAAACCCCTCCTCCTCCTCCTCCTCCTTCTTCTTCTTCTACTACTACTACTACTACTACTACTTCTTCTTCTTCTTCTTCTTCTTCTTCTTCTTCTTCTTCCAACGTCGCCAGGAATGGTGTTTTCCTTTCACATCAGACTTACCACCTCCAACTTGGTCCAAAACAAAGGCACAGTAAGTAACCAAGTACGATTGCACCAGCTGCAGTGTATCTCCCGAAATTAGTTAAACATAAATAACGTCAAGGTTTTGCAGGAATCCATACGTGAACGTCAGTACAACTCCATGAACTTTAACCTCGGCCACAAATGCAGGCACGTCGAAGAAAAACGTAATCGACACACACCCGACGACATTGCCATTTACGCGAATAATAATAATAATAATAATTATTATTATTATTATTTGAGATCAGGCCTTGAATTTCCTTCGTACTTCAATATTCTATACAAGATATCTGGCCCCAACTAATGTACAAGTTGCGATGAAAGCTAATGAATGATTGTCCGTAATTTAGCCGCTATACGAGTATCCTGACACTCCATATTATTACACCTCTCTTTAACCAGTTTAATTCTTTCTCTTAAATTGTACACCTGCTGATTCAGCCAGCATAATACTGTCCAGCTTCTCTGCCTGTTCCTTAGTCTACAATTTCAAACTCATATTCCCTGCTGCCATTCATAACTTTGCTGTACCTGCTCCTCGGCATGAATACTCACAATCTGCTGTTAGTAGTTTAAATCTTGTGGTTCCACAGTGCAGGTGACAAAACACGGGCCTTATCATTTGGAGCGAATTGTATGTGAGGAAAAAATTAAAAGTTGTAGATGGGAGGATACATAGAAGGGTAAGGTAAACAGCAGCAGAATCCAAGGGCACGAAACAAACTGCCTCATTATTGCAAAACTATAGACACTCGCAACTGAGAAAATGATGAGAAATTGTGAAGCTGAAAAACATTCAAACAAAGTGCCACACCTCAGTGTGCAGCACACACAGCTCCATCCAACAGATATTTCGTTATTCACTATAAAACAGAATATTTGGAATAATTTAATATCGCCAAAAAAACACATCGAAATTGTTAACTTTTGTTTAGAGAAATCTTCAGCGCTTCACTCACCATCAGCCATTAAACTCTCAACATTACGAAATTATTCTTATTACTACGATTATCAAATGGCACAGTTAAACACATTTTGAATCACTTCATCCAATCCACTCCTTTATATCACACATCTCAAAAAGTATACTTTCCTCTCACGTACTCAAACAAGTTGCAACGGATATACATATTGAGGTTATCCACCCAAAATTATACAAGAAAGTTTTCTTTCTTCCAAGTATACACAGCAAATTAATTCTTTCAAAATTTTCATACAATTCAGCGACTGGGTGTTCTGAGCCTGTTCAAATAATGAGAGATTTTAAAACTCGTCTTTCCATCTAGGTTTGGGCATTCAAACTTCCCTCTGTTATTTGGAAGAGTGCTGTGCTGAAGAGTGCTGTGCTGGAGAGTGCTGTGCTGGAATTCCAAGTTTATCTGTCGTTATGGCGCAACATAATTAGGCACTGTTTCCGCATTAATTGATATTTTACTTAAACTTCCTTCTTATTTTGCAGTAAAGTATTTTTCTTATTTTTCCCCTGCCTTATCAAATAACTCCCAGCAAATCTTATAAAATCCTATTATGTAGTCTCTATTTCATTTTTTCCCTAATATTTCAAATGTGACTACCAAGACACACAATATATTTAGCTTTCTTTGTTGTAATGCTGACAGTGCTTCTCAGTACAATCCTAGTAACTAACCAACTTGATGCACAAAATCTTGTTTTATAATAAGTTTATTAAATGCCTCTGCATTTTTCGAGCACTATGTGCTCATCATTAAGAGGTCAACATTGTATTACACAGCATCTGGTTATCATCACACCTGTAGTGTGACGAAACCACGTGGTTAGAGCACTTCTTCTCATTTTACTATAAGAATTTAATTCGTTTAGCGAGTCACATCTTAATGTGTCACAGTTAAGTACCAAAGGACCTGCGGCTACTGTTTCCTTCGTAACAAATATTAGCATCAGTGTGTTATGATCGCCATATCTCAGTGATGTTAAGACGCTGGAAGGTAAAAGTAAAACATTTCAAGTTATGTTTGGACGAACGTCTTCATTTGTCAACAAAGAGGCCCCCCGTTGTTTATCAAAGCAGCCATGAAACTTATATTACTACTAATTGGATTATGAAGGAAGCGGGAACTTAAGTAGAAGACAGGTAACATAACATCCGGACGGCCCGACCGCCCATATCAAGCTGCTCTGTTTGTTTTCTGGGTGGAGAATTGAAGCAGAAGACGCGTCAAAAACTGACAGCAACCCCCGAGCTGTGTCTGTATCCATGGAAATGTCGTGTAGACTTCTTGAAGCTACCAAAATTCTTTTTTTCTATCCCAAACATTAAAAAATCGCAAATTAATTCAAAATTTTTGGTTGGGTTGCGCTATTCTCAAATTCAGGGTGTTAAATTATGTTCATGGCTCAGTGCGGGCTATCCAGCTGTGTATTAATCCTTCAGCGTTGTGTTCTAAATCATTCGACCCAACCACATATAAGTATGGATTTACAAAGAACTTGAATGCCTCAAATTACGTGGCGCTGAGAATTACGAAGATCCCACATTTGGCTACAGCCAAAGAGAAATGCAGGAAAGTTCGTCTTCAGTCCCAGTATATTCAAAACTTCAAAATACGGAGCAGGAGTGCCACCCAGACGACCGCGACGTGCGTGAAGTAACAAACACCATAGCCCAGTGCTTTATTTTGCGAAAATATTCTCACGAATCACTGTCGGAGAATTCCTTCTTATATTGTGTATGGCGCAAATACACAAATATATATATATACATATGTATACACATATATATGTACGTTTCGGGCGCTCTTTATGTAGCCATCTTCAGATAGAAGGGCCGAAAATAGACAACAGATGAAGTAAAAACAAAATATTTGCGGCATTCAAGATCACGAAAAAAACCAGTGTGGGCGCAGTTGCCTCGTGACACAACAATGGAAGTCTTCAAGATAAACCGCGCCTACGCGCGCGCGCACACACCCACACACACACACACACACACACACACACACACACACACACACAGCTCTATTTGCTCCACACCAGTTTATTTAACAAGACACAAAACTCAGTGTCTTACATTATATAATACGTCCACATGGCATTGTTGAATTCAGACATACTCTGCAAAGTTAGTGGAGAAATAAAGAAAGATAACAACATAAAATATTAAGAAATCAATGCAAATATTTATTACATGTCACACTTTAATGTGAAAATTCACCAGAATTATTCTCAAGACTAAAGACCTCTTGAGTTTTCCGAAGAAACCCCTTTGGAAAATACATTTATTTATAATAAAGTATTTATTTTGAAAGTCATCTACAATTGCTCATGTTCCTAAGTAACGCGAGTACAAATCACAGAGAAGGCTAACATGTGGTCAGGCGGTGCTAACAGCCGTGAAGGAAATAACCCACCTAATTTTATTACTTGCAGTTACTGTATGCCTATTTGTTTGCATAAACTGCAAATAATACGAAGTTCCTAATTGTAGGCATGCATGAAATGTGTTCCTTTAATGATTGTTTAATGTAGCTGTGCAAAGCGGAAAGCTTAAACCGCAATATGGTTACAATGGACATTGGCTTCTACATCACTTTGGCCTTGTCATCGCCGCAAGATCGTTTATAACCCAACGTTCCCCGTCAGCGCAATGAAGTGTACAAATAGATAACACTATATGAAAAGGTACTTGTAGGTGGAATGCCAGGGAATTGTGCAGTGTAATGGAACGAGCTTTCTGTTGGACTGGGAAAGCAGCATCGGCAATGTTACCCGCTGCACTGATTAAGGTCGTTCCTTGGCACTAGTTCAGAAGTGTCGGTGTTTTTAAAAAAAATCTACATTTCCGGAATTAGAACAAGGAAGAAAGTTCATAAAAAGAGATAAAATAAAGTTAATTAACGGAATCTCGTACGCAACAACTGTTGTATTAACGTGGATTCTTACCGCACTGATAGCTCCGTCTCATTCGCAGAGCCACAAGACGGTTTCAAAAGACTTCGTGTCACAACGTGTATTGTATTGCGACTCTGCTTTACTTTAACCCTTAACCTGCGAAGGTGGAGAATATGGTGAGCTCCTAATAATGCCAGCAAATGGCAAATGGTATTTAACTCGGTGTTTAAAGAGTTAAATGTCATTTTAATGGGTCTGTCATGAAGGTTGATGTATTAAATACATTATACTACGGAAAATATGTGGGCTGGGTAGTTCTGTAGGTATAACGACTGAGCTGCGGGTTGGAGGGTCCGGGATCGAATCCCGGTGGCCCGAACAGACAGGCACTGGGGCTCACCCAGCCTCCTGTACAATGGTTATCGGGTCTTTCCCGAGGGTAGAGGCTACCAGGGCGTGGGCCTGACCCCTCCCACCTCCATCTAGTACCGAACATCCTAGAAAAGAGTAGAGATATGCCTCTAATTACCCCAAGGGCCTGCGTGGCCTATGAAAAGGATGAAAACTTACCTACTACAGAAAATATACTACTTGAATTTCCTACCGAACTTCGTAAGGTCAAAAGGTAAATCTCACTTGATAGCAGGCTAAACAGGTCCAGAAGGAAATAGAGGTTTAGCTGTACTCTTTTCTTAACCTCAGAACTAGATGGGGGTGGGTGGTCAAGGCTACGCCCAGGTCGCTGTACCCCCGGGAAAGAGACACACGACCCATTTTACAAGAATTTTGTTTGGTTCCAAGTTCAGTCTAGAGAGGTTCGGAAAATATAGTTTGCACCGAGATTCGATCCTCTGACGGATCAAACTTCGTAGCTGTTACATTTCTAAATTGTAAAGTGTGGGAGACTGGAATTTGAACACATTATTTTATGTGGGCTTAAAGAAGAGTTAAAATTATTTTCGGTCGTAGCCCAATCACGAAGAGTCATTCTGTAAGGTGGCAGGTTGCGTTTGACTTCAGCCAACTCCTTCGTTTACCTTACATTTTATTTGTTTTAACTTAATTAAATTAATTACCAGTCATTTTCTGTCATTACTGCTGGTTGCATTTATGTCACTTGTGTATAATTTTATGAGGTGTTATGTACAGCTCTGTTTTGTGGGTGTTAAAATTACAAATTATTTTTTCGGAATTATAAAAATTCTTAGTAATGTCACATGTACCAACTCCTTTCAGTCGAGAAACACTCGACGTGTCAGAGAAGTGTTACTCCGAAGTCACGAACACAGGTTATATTATATTATATTACATTATATTATATTATATTATATTATATTATATTATATTATATTATATTATATTATATTATATTATATTATATTATATCATATTACAATTATGCACTCTACGGTAAAATGGCTGGATGCCTGGTTGACAAAGTTTTAACTACGTTATTATCCTACGATGTGTGATAAAAGTCGTATTAAGTCTATAATCAATAAAAGGATGAGAAAAAATCAAAAGGCAGACACGGTTCGCAATATTGTTCGCTTATCACAGCAAAGCATGCACTATTATGGTAATGGAGTAGAAAATTAAATTTCGTTTTTCATGGTTTGATAAATTGATGTAACAATTCACCCTTGCCCTCTCTCCCTTCAACCCCTATTCTTACGCAAAGAGGACAAAATGTTGCCAAGGGCAATAAGGGTGAAAGAGATGAACTTGGAGCACCCTTATATTTTAGAGGCAGCAACCCTCCGTCATCACATATGAGCACTTTATATAAAAGGGAGCGATTTTAGTATTCTCGTATTTTGAGTGAAGGGAGTGTGAAAAGCATCAAAGTCGTGACATGAACTGCAAGGTCTATAGAAAGTAACTTCATTCCATTTTCTTCAGAATAATGTACATAACGGTATATTAGCACAGAATCCTTCTAAGGCTTTTACAGCGCACCACACACTCGTATATACCGCAGCACATTGAAGAGCACAACTGCAAACTCAAGCCTCTTAAGTGCTGTAAATTGTGAAATGAGTAGGAAGCAGTCAAGTTTGATTCCAGAATTAGTCCAAAATGGACTGGGGAAAACATGTATCAAAAGAACGACAGAATTAAGAAAAGAAGAAAACAAAGTCTAAACAAATTTAAATTTTAAAAAATCAACTAACTGATTAAAATCGAAAAGTACAATTTAGTTCTTGTAAATCTGCAGTTATTTCGTATTAAAAATGAGAAGTAACATAAATACCTCAATATTTTAAGGGTTATGTTCTTCCATTTGTTTAGACAATAATTGGTTGCATTATATTTATTCCAGTGTGAGCCACTTTATGCGTTTTTTATATCTTTATGGACACTATGCAATCACAATTTCGCTGAATATGAAAGCTATATGCATATGCTTGAAGAGTTATGGAAAAACAGCTACATTTATGTTGATACTGAATTTAATAGAAATGTTCACTGACTGGTGCTGCTTTTTTTTAGGTATGCTAATAAGTTCCTTAGGCAGAGAAGTGCACTGCTACACCAGTTGCTTACATACGACACATTCTCCTTAATGTTATCATTTTCTTTCATATTTGTACATAGTTGCTAACATACAAACAATTAAGATCATTCGTTAGTCTTGTAGATAATACAGTGTCCCAAAATTTAATATACAAAAAGTTCAGAATCAGAATTCATAAACATGGCTCTTTAATTAGGCTATTTCATTTTATATTCATTTTGATGCTCACTGATATTTAATTTTGGAACACCGCACGCTCTTATATATATATATATATATATATATATATGGACGGAAAATTAGGTAAGTAGGTAGGTGGGTAGTTAGACAAGTGGCTGGCTGGGTTGATAGATAGATAGACAGACAGACAGACAGAGAGATAAATATCTGCCACTGCATCACAGATTAGAAACTAAAGTTCTCTATGGCTGCAGAATGAATTTCGTTTCTGCGAGAGCTGTTTCCACTTGATAAAGGTTCAGTGGATCGGTCCTACAGTAAATATTTTCCTGTTGTTTCTTCTGTCAGCCCCAGCGGGGAGCTGTCATCGCAAGAGGCCGCACCCTTGTTAGACAACACATGTTGTAAGAGAATACATCTGACCTAAAACTATCGTTATTACTTGTTCTCTTTAGCATGAAGACAACACTTTTCTCTCTACACCTGTCTTAAGTTGGCCCGGAAAGGCCTGTCGGCACAGGGACTGGCTACAGGGTGGTACGGTTATGGCGACCAAGAGGTTTCCTGTCAACAGTTTGGAGATAAGTAACGCATCCTAGCCTGACGATGAAGTCAAGACCCTATACCCTAAACTGCATAGCGTATTCACTGAGCAATACGTATATCGTTGTAAATTGCACTTACAGTAAGAAGTTACCTCTTCACCCCTCAGTACACAATTTGACAACCGTACAGAGAAGAATATTTAGAATCTTTCAAATTTAAACGGCATCTAAATAACCGAACTTACTAAACCCAAAACCCCCTCTTGTGATGATGACAGCTGTTTAGCTACGCAGAATTTTTCCACAATTTATGGAAACTGAAAAGTCATTACCGCGCTCATAAGAGCCAGAAGAATCCAGTTCACACTTGCCACCTGTTCCTTCAACATCAATATGAATTTGCTATTCCATCGAACCGTAGATCTTTCAAGTGGTTTTTGTTTCAGGGTTTCGCAATGACCCAGGACCCGGACAGGAATTTTTATCCTTCCCAAGTTAATGACATTCTCAGTCAATCTCATATACCTTGATTTGAAACATTATTAATATCTGCACAAAGTTACAAATCTTGACGATTCGCAATAAAAAAAAACCTCTCCTCCTAATTTTTACTTCCGCCCTCTAGCTCACGAATATCTTCCTCTACCCTTTTTGTACTCACCCTGTATTGTCTTCTCATAACACGATGGAGCGACTATTACACACACATAAAACAACACACAAAATCATAGTTCTGTATGGTTTAGTCTTCATATGCTGTGACAGCAGACAAAAATATAGGAGTGTTTGAACCGAATGTTAGCAGGTGTTCCCGAATTTAATCTGCCCTTGATTTCGTCTTGCATACAGTTATGAATTTCTCTTATCGTACATAAAGATTGGAATTCTGCTAAGTTTCCCACGGTTCATTAAATATTTTTATGCCGTGAGTTTTTCCTGCCTCTTCTTGAGTTTATGCTCCTCCTTAGTTTTCTCATAATTTTCCTTTAAATGAACCTGCGGGTTGTGGGAAGAAACGCAGAACTCAGGAATGTTGAAACAGGCGCCGTGTGAATATATTTACCACGTGCTTTAATGGATGAAGTAGTAAAGACAACAAACAGTATCTTTTACGAAGCTTAAATCGCCGCTGTCTTCTCAAGATGCATGCTGGGCCGTCTAGGGAGTTGCATGCCACTTTACGCAGTACGTAACATTTTCTTAGACGCGGTTTAAAAATCACTTTATCTTTGCTCTTCGTCAAGGCTTGAAGTGGGATCACCCGCTTGGGAGTTGTTCACGTCCGCGAGGAATCCTTATACACAGGGAAATCCTGCTTGAGTCCTCTCCTGAGAACAGCGTGGACTTGAAACACGCTGCTGGGAGTACTATATTTTAAAGGCACTGCATAAATCAGTATTTTGAAATGCAGGGCAGCAGCTCAACTTGTACCGTCTGCAGGCGCTAGATTGGGCGACATTTTGCCACAAATAAGTGCCAGATGCCTCTTTGAATGTTTCAAAACGAAGTATTATTCTCCATTTTCAAAAGCATGCCTCACGCGAACACCGTTTCTGTCAGTTTATAAACCAAAATCAGCTTCCACACCGCTGGAAACATTTTCTAAAATTAAATATTGGAGATTTGCATTAACAGATTTAGTGCAATTCGGACTTCACTTAATGCTGCATAAAACCAAGTCCAGTCTATATAGCCATCAATAACTTTCTAGTGTATGTTTAACCCTCATATTCCAATGTCGGGTCCAGCGCTACCTTTTGTACTAAGTCCACCGTCGAGTTCAAATCGATACGCGATTTTACAGTCTTTTGCTTTGATTTTCCCTCAACTTCTGTCATCAAGTGGCTGCTTTTAAACTTTGAAGATCACACATTTTGTGGAAAATTAATTCAGAAGAACCCGTTGGAATTAACAAGAACAATTTGGATTTCAGAGGGTTAAAATGTTAATTAAACATTAGCTGTCTTTTACACTTCCAGACATATTAACTGATTACGGAACACAGTTCATGTAAGGTCGGACCAGAGCTCATCAGATGATTGGATGCAGAAACTAACAGTCACACAGGCAATGAAACTTCTCAATTCAGTTTCACTACTTTACATTTCGTTAATATGTTGAAAAGGGCCAGTCGCGGTTCATGTCAGACTCGTTCTAACATTTCATAACACCGAATTCCTGTTTTCAGTGATGTGACTTTCCCTCTCTGGATAAGGGTGCACCAACTATCCAAACACGCTGCTTCACGTTTCTGTATAAGGGAATCCCCTACTACACTTCTGTGAAAACCTCCAAACTTGCGTTCCGTAAGAAGGTAAAGTTAGAGTCACAATTTAGGAGTATAAACCCAGTCAAGCTGAAAGAAAACCCACCGTTTGCTGTATCAGACTGCTTGTTCAACATATTTGCAGGTAATCTTCATACTAGCGGCCGTATCCAAGCTTTGCGCAAAACACACTGAAGGAACGACTAGCAGAAAGATGGGTGTCGATAAGTAAGCTAGGCCAAATTTAATTATGGTTATTTTTCTTTCAAATATGCCACTAAATTCACACACAAACATACACACACACACACACACACACACACTAACGTCTACTACTTTTAACTTGGCCAGTATAATGACTAGGCTACATTCTTAATCACCAGGGAATTGGCGTTTATTCCCGAACTTCTGAGACATTTTCTTGGTCCCACTCAACCCGTCTAAAAACAGAAGCTACGGTTTTTTCGCCAGGTAAAGCGACCGGTGAGTGCAGCTGACTGCTTACATCCATACTTAAGCATAAGAATGCGTGGAACTAAAACTCCAGTGTCTCATACGTCATCGTGACGTGATGTTTAATTTCGAAGATGAGGTAATAGCTCGAGGAATGAAACGACATGACACCATGGATGGATCAGGACCGAACTGCAGTTCCATCCGGATCCTGCTCACAAGCTGTCAGCAAAACCTGTATGAAATATACCATTGCTGTGTGTGCGGTGGAAAACTACTGATGATGGACAGAGGAACTGTCCGAAATATGTAGAGTTTTGTTCCAAAAATAAATTTGAAAAATTAGTGCATCTAGTTGGTTTTATTATAAGAATATATCACAATGCACGGTCACCTGAAGGTCTAATTCGGACTGCCATTTGCTTTCCCATCAGTTATACTGCTCAATGCGGGACAATGTTCTTTGATAAATATCTGCAGTAAGTATGGTGATAGGTTTTTGGTAAAATTGAGAAAATGCACTTGAAAGGGTTTTCAAGCTTTACACATTTCCATTGCTTTCATAGCCCAATAAAAAGATGTTAATAAAAATTGTAAAGGAAATAATGTGCGTTTGATCGGTTCTGACATGCAATAATATGTTTAGCAAAACGAGAAATGAAAGAAGTCAGTAGAATAAATTCTGCTGCCGGGAAGCAATAAAACTTTTAAGGGAAGAACACGAATACAATTTGGTGTTGAGAGTTTTGCTTGTTTAATCCTAACAATAGGCCTAATGTAAACTCTAGGAAATATTTATTGCTGAACTTGCCTGTCCTTGGTAGACGAACTTGTTCCTCGGTATGGGAAGACTCAAGCAGTGACGACACATTTATAAAACCACACTTCATATTTAATTATTTTTGCAAGTATTAGAATAAATTTACTAATTTTACATGTATTAAGAGTAATTACTTTAAATAAATTTTCATCCTCAACTATGTTGTTTTCTTTAAATCTAACATTTTCCTCAACATGCCAAACATGATGGAGACTCCCACAGTAGCAATAAACGTAAACCTTCCGTATTCTGACAGTACGAACATTTTGACATATCTAATTCCACGCACAGAAGATATCTTGTTAGCGTAACTCATTACTAAGCGTATTTTGCAGCTAACCTCTAAGTCATCTCATTTTCTTTAAAAAAAACGACAATTGTTATTCCAGAAAGACTCGCCAACTAGCGACTGAGGCAGAGATGCGGAGAAGTGGAGGTGAAGGGGGCGCCGTGTGTTGCAGTGTTGCAGTACAAAGAACAGGAGAGAACATAATTGTGGTCTCAAAATGATGTCACGATAAATCACAGCTGGTGACACGGGGATGCCATGTGGGTTGCATACTAAGCAGGGGAAGCGGTCAGTCGGCTTTGCACAAAGGCATATCTTTCTCTTCTTCCTGCCTCCCCCTCAATCTTTCATCAAAGAACAGTATTCTGTCACGATCTGTTCTTCTCCACTTTCACTCCCAACCAATTATTTTCATCTTCTCTGTGTCTTCCATAGTTATTTTTCATTGGAAATCATTTATTTCCCTCAAGCAGTGCTAATTGTTCTGGTATGTAGCAGTTCCGAGTTATTTTGTATGTATTGCAGACTACACAACTAGCGTCACATAGTAGGCTAATTGATTAACGGAGAATTCGGAAAGATATAGAAGGGAGTGGTAGCCGTATGACCGACGCACTCTTCGGGGCATGAGCCTCAAGCGAGTGAGGATAATCGCGAAATTTTAGTAGGGAAAAGCGGTGTCTTGGTCTAAATTCGAAACTGCACCTGCGGTATGCGAAGTAAAATTCATTATTATTAATAATTTTACAATAATTACATTAAATTACTCTTTGCTTGATTACTAAGGCTGCAAGCAATGGAATTCGTGACGTAGTAGCCAGGATTTAAGAAGGCATCTTTTGCTTTCAAAATGTCTCAGAATTTAATTAAACACGCGAAAATGTAATTTCACTAAGACCATAAAAAAATAAGGCATCCCTAAACAAATTTTCAGGAAGATCACAAACAACCAAAATGTTACATATTACATATAGATCCCATATACTGAATTTTACTAAAATCGGACAAAAACTGTAGCAATTATGGGTAGAAATTCACTTACTCCCCAAAGAAAAGTAGCCTACTGCTTTCATCTTACCTACTTTCACGAAATTTATATTCACCCAGTAAATCCTTCTGGACATTTCCTTAGCAAATTTTATTCCAATCGGAAGATAAACGGGGAAAAAAATTATGGGCATAATTTAAATTACGCCCTGAAGTAAAGTACAATTATGGCCTGCAATGTAACACTCTTCACAATCGTAATACGTCAACGGCTTTGCGTACGGATCTTCTCCTTCGAATTTCACCCATTTCGGTCAATAAATATGGATAATATCACTAGTGCGTTCTAAAATAGAAATAGACGGATCAATATTAGAACAAGTGAAATAATTTAATTATTTGGGATGCGAACTGAGTTTAGACGGTGCAACAGATTTTGACAAAAAAAAACAGATTTCAAGGAATGTGCGGCGCTATTAGGAAACACTTAAAGAAAACCCGTACAGATACCCAAATGAAATTTTACAAAGTTGTAGCTAGACCATCACTACTCTATGGCAGCGAAACATGGGTAACTACGAAGAGAGACATGACTCACCTAGAAGCTGCAGAGATGCGCTTTCTAAGAAGTGTTACGGGATACACAAGGCTGGATAAAATAAGAAGCGAAGTCGTAAGAAAAGAACTAGAAATCTCTGGAATACAAGATGTGAGGCTCAAATACAAACAAAACTGGATCAACCACCTTGAAAGAATGGACAACACCAGACTCCCGAAACACGCCCTCAACTACAAACCTCGAGGAAGAAGAGATCGTGGACGCCCCAGGAAACGATGG
>Ga0123353_10004722_pt1 | contig 17643 bp, 13 predicted proteins | sample TergutLab28metaG_3_FD_92763 | JGI IMG/M metagenome (GOLD analysis project Ga0123353, IMG submission 92763) | Labiotermes labralis P3 segment gut microbial communities from Petit-Saut dam, French Guiana - Lab288 P3 | ecosystem: Host-associated > Arthropoda: Insects > Digestive system > Gut ... | reverse complement strand
CTGCATCTCGGCGGACAGGCCCATATGTCGTCGGGGATCGACGCGGGCGACTGGGACGTCATTGCGGGGGGGAAGAAACTGGTCGAGGGGTGCCTGCCCGACGCCGACGGCCGATTCGCCCGCTGGTTCGACGACACGTTCAAGCGATCCAGCCGCTCCAGCCAGGACGACGAGAGCGACGACGAAGTTCTCTCGCCCGAACGGCTGCTGGCGGATATCGCCGCCCACGGCGGGTTCGAGATGGTGATCGACCAGCGGCTGGCCCGCGTGACCAAACTCCGCGTGGGCGACGACGTGACGATTGGTCAGCACACCTGGCGCGTGGTGGGGATCGCGCCCGAGGGCGTCGTCTCGCGCATCTTCGTGCCTCGCCGGACCGCGCAGCATGTGTTCGGTCATTCGACGCTCCGCAGCACGATCCAGTTCATCCAGCTCCAGCCGGGTGTCGACCCCCAGGTCGCCCGCGAAACCCTCGCCAACGACTACGCCGGTTTGATCCTCGTCACCGAGTACCGCCGCAAGCTCGAGCGCCAGTTCGAGGTGATGTTCAAATACATTACCGTCGCCAATGGCATTGCGTTGGTGATCGCGTTCTTGTTCATCATGAGCACGCTGTACACGATGGTGTTGCAGCGGACGCGGGAGATCGCGATTCTCAAAAGCTGCGGAGCGGGCAGCGCGTTTATCGTCCGGCAGATCCTGGCCGAGAGCCTGCTGCTGACGCTGCTGGGCGTGGGGATTGGCTTGGCGATCACCTGGCCGGCGAAGTGGGGGATCGAACACGCGGCCCCGCTGCTGACGGTGACGATCGCCTGGCCGTACATCGCCGCCGGAATCGCGGCGGCGGTCCTGGGCGCGCTGATCAGCGCCCTCTACCCCGCCTACCGCGCCACACGCGTGGACATGGTGGAGGCGCTGACGCTGGAGTGACGACAGTGACAAGCGACAAGCGACAAGTGACACGAGAAGGAAAATTTTGTCTCGCAAAACGTGTTCACGCCGCACGATGGTTTCGAAAAACAAAACGTTCCTTCTCTTGTCACTTGTCGCTTGTCACTGGTATGGAGCACGCATGACCGACAATGACATTCTGATCGCCGAAGGCTTACACAAATCCTACGGCCGCGGTGATCTGGCCGTGCATGTATTGCGCGGGTTGGACCTTCGCGTGCGGACGGGCGAGTTCGTGGCCGTGATGGGGCCCTCCGGGTGCGGGAAGACCACGCTGCTGCACGTGCTGGGCATGATGACGCCCGCCGACGCGGGGACGGTCCGATTCAAGGGCGTCGCGCCGGCGACGTCGCGGCAGCGGAATCAGCTTCGGCGGCACGAGATCGGCGTGGTGTTCCAGCGGTTCAACCTGCTGGCCGTGCTGTCGGCGGAGGACAACATCGCCATCTCCCTCCGCGTGCGGGGACTGCACGACGACGGCCATGCGGCGGAACTGTTCCGTTCGCTGAACGTCGCGCACGTGGCCGGACGCAAACCGTCGCAGATGTCCATCGGCGAGCAGCAGCGTGTGGCCGTCATCCGCGCCCTGGCCCACCGGCCGGGGCTGCTGCTGGCCGACGAACCCACCGGAAACCTCGACTCGGCCAACAGCCAGGAACTGCTGACCATCTTCTGCCGCCTCAGCCGCGAGCACGGCCAAACCATCCTCATGATCACCCACTCCCCCGAAGCGGCCACCTTCGCCGACCGTGTGGTGCACATGAAGGACGGTGTGATTACACCATGACGCAGCCGCGCGAGGCGGTTACAATAGTCTGATCGAGCTTAAGGAACGCACCATGCGAAAAGAACAAGCCATCGCGACGATTCAACAGCACTGGACGGAACTGCGCGAGCGTCACCACGTCGCCAGCCTGTCGGTATTCGGCTCGGTGGCACGCGACGAAGCCGGTCCCGACAGCGACATCGACGTCCTGGTGACGTTTACTCGTACTGGCGTGGATCTGTTTGACGTAGTCGAATTGCAGGGATACCTTGAGGGAGTGTTAGGCTGCAAGGTTGACCTCGCCACGCCCAGAGGCCTGCGCCCGGAGATGCGAGACCACATTCTTCAGGAAGCCTCCGTGTCGCCTAGAGATTCCCGTGAACGACTGAAGGACATCCTCGCCTCCATTGTGGCGATTTTTTCCTACATCGAGGGAATGTCGGAGGCGGAGTTTTATGAGGATCAACTGCGGGTTGACGCGGTGATTCGGAATTTCGAAATCATTGGCGAAGCGGCGGCGCATGTCTCGGACGACATACGGTCGCGGTATCCGGACGTGCCGTGGCAGACCATGAAGAGCATGCGAAATTTCCTGGCCCATGTGTACTTTGGCGTCGAGTTGGACGTTGTGTGGAATGCGATTCACAACCGGCTGCTGCCGCTGGTGCCGCAATTGCACGCCATCTTGGACGATCTGAACAAGTAACGCGGCGTTTCGCAAAGTTTTTTCGACTTCCCAGTGCCCACGGCGGTGTTCTCCCCGCCTTCGCGCGGTATAATGGCGTCCCGTTTTGTCATGAGGAGTTTATGCGACGCGATATTGTACATAGTGGCGCCAAGAACCTGTCCTACGCGATCCGCGAGATCGTGCAGGTCGGGTACAAGATGCAGGAGCTTGGCCAGGAGATCGTGTGGGAGAACATCGGAGACCCGATCCAGAAGGGCGAGAAGCTTGCGCCCTGGATCAAGCAGGCGTTGTTCGACGTGGCCGCCGACGAACGGTCGTGGGGCTACTGCGACACGGCGGGCGTGAAGACCACGCGGCAGTTCCTTGCCGCCAAGGTCAACGAGCGTCCCGGCGGCGTGCAAGTGACGCCCGACGACATCATTTTCTTCAACGGTCTGGGCGACGCGGTGTCGAAGGTGTACGGGTTCATCCGTCGCGAAGCCCGCATCATCGGACCGACGCCCGCCTACAGTACGCACAGCTCCGCCGAGGCCGCCCACAGCGGGTACGAGCACCTGACCTACGAACTGGACCCCGACAACCACTGGATGCCCGACCTGGACGACCTGCGGCTGAAGGTGAAGTACAACGACGCCATCGCCGGAATCCTGCTGATTAACCCCGACAATCCGACCGGGGCGGTCTATCCGCGCGAGGTGCTCGAGGGCATGGTCGCGATTGCGCGGGAGTTCGGGCTGTTCGTCATCGCCGACGAAATCTACGCCCACATCGTCTACAACGGCCACCAGACGCTGCACCTGAGCGAGGTCGTCGGAGACGTTCCCGCCATCGCCATGCGCGGCATCAGCAAGGAGTTCCCCTGGCCCGGCAGCCGGTGCGGGTGGATCGAGGTGCTCAACCGCGACAAGGACGCGACGTTCAACGCGTACGTGGACTCGCTTCTGGCCAGCAAGCGGCTGGAGGTCTGCTCGACCACCATGCCGCAGTTGTGCATCCCGCCGGTGATCGGCGACGCGCGATATCCCGGCCATTTGAAGGCCCGCGCGGAGACGTTCGAACGGCGCGCCCGCGAAGCCACCGCGATCTTCGCGAACGTTCCGGGCGTGCACGTGAACTGCCCGTCGGGCGCGTTTTACCTCACGGTGACGTTCGACCCATTCGCCCTTAACGACCGGCAGACGCTGGAGATCAAGAGCCCCGAGGTCCGGCGGATGGTGGAGACCCTCACCAAGGGCGTCAACCTGGACGCGCGGTTCGTGTACTACCTGATGGGCTCGACGGGAATCTGCACGGTTCCGCTGACGGGGTTCTGCTGCAAGCGCCCCGGCTTCCGCGCGACGCTGCTGGAAAACAACGACGAAAAGCGGACCTGGACCTTCCAGACCATCGCCGACGCGATCCGGCGGTACGTCAAGTAGGCGAGCGCCTCGTGGCACGGCGGGGTGTGCCCAAACTTTCTGGCATAGAGATTTTGCGTGAAAAACAACCGATCTGCCTCCCCGTTCCCGCGCGATCCGGGCCGGTACGCAGCCGCGCCAGCGGCGTCTACTATAGCCTAGGGTGAGCGGGACTTCGCGAACCCTGGGAACATGACGTTTTTTTCCAATAAAACCGTTCCTGACGCCACTGGCCGCAAGGCACACCGTCGCGTGAAGACGGACGCGAACGACGCGCATACGGGAACGGGCGTGTCGTTCGAAGCCTGCTTCATATGTCGGTGTGACTTGCCACCCGTGGCGTCAGGCACGATGAATGAGATCCGAGAGCGCTCATAACCCAGGGTTCGCCGAGTACGGCTCACCCCGGGCTATACCAGACGCCGCTTCGCGGCTGTGTGCCGACACTCCCACGGAGGACGGGAAGGATACTCGGTTGTTTGCCGCGTCGAATCACACACCTGCAATGCTACAGTCTCGATTTGTGCCGGTTCGCATGTCACGTATTCGTCGCGTCCAACCCGCCGAAGCGGCGGTTGCGGGAGGCGAAGGCGTGTAGCGCCTTGTGGAGTTCGTCGCGCGTGAAATCGGGCCAGTGTTTGTCCGTCACGTAGAGTTCCGCGTAGGAAATCTGCCAGAGGAGGAAATTGCTCAGGCGCATCTCCCCCGCCGTGCGGACCAGCAGGTCCGGGTCGGGAACACCGCGGGTGTCGAGGGAATCGCAAATCAGCCTCTCGTCGATCGCGTCGGGAGAAAGCTCCCCCTGTTGCACGCGTCCGGCGATGCGCCGCACGGCGTCGGTGATCTCCACGCGGCTGCCGTAATTCAAGGCCAGGCACAGAAACATGCCGTCGTTTTTCGCCGACATGTCGATGGAGAGGTCCAGTTCGTCGAGCACGCTGCTGGGCAGCCCCTCGCGCCGTCCGATATGCCGCAAGCGGAGATTGTGGTCCATCTGCGTCTGCCGCTGCTGGCGGAGATACTGCGCGTACAGGTGCATGAGCATCTGCACCTCTTCCTTGGGACGGCGCCAGTTTTCGACGGAAAAACTGTACAGGGTCAACGCGCCCAGACCCAGTTCGGCGGCGGTCGTGACGATCTCCTCCACCACGTCCGCCCCGGCCTGGTGCCCCGCCGACCGCGGCTGCTGGCGAGCCTTGGCCCACCGACCGTTTCCGTCCATGATGATCGCGGCGTGCCGGGGCAACCGCTCGGGGACCAACCCCAGCGCCGAACAGCGTTCCTTGATCCGTTGTGGACTCAAATCCGGAGGCATCAGCGCACCCCCTCGATCTTCGTGTGGTGGCGAATGGTTTGCGTGCGCTCGGGACCGACGCTGACGAACCCCACCGGACGACCCACCAACTGCTCCACGCGGTTAACGTACGACCGGGCGGCCGCGGGAAGGTCCTCGAACCGAAGGCAGCCGGTGATGTCCTCGGACCATCCGGGCATGGTTTCGTATTCCGGTTCGATCCCGTCCATGGCGGCCGCGTCGAAGTCCTCGACCACCTGCCTGCCTCGCCGGTATCGCACGGCCAGTTTCACTTCGTCCAGCCCGCTGAGCACGTCCAGAAGCGACAGCGACAGTTCGGCCACGCCCGACAGATCGGCCGTGTAACGCACCGCCACCGCGTCGAACCAACCGCAGCGCCGGGGCCTGCCCGTCGTGGTGCCGTACTCCCGGCCTCGCTCGCGAATGCGATTGCCGATGGCGTTGTCCTGCTCGGTGGGGAACGGTCCGCTCCCGACGCGCGTGGTATAGGCCTTGATGAGCCCGACCACCTGCCCTACGTCCCCAGGCGAGACGCCCGACCCGGTCGGAACACCGCAGGAGGTCACCGACGAGCTGGTCACGAACGGGAACGTTCCGTGATCGACGTCCAGCAGGCTGCCCTGCCCGCCCTCGAAGAGCACCCGCTTGCCCGCCGCGATGGCCTTGCGAAGCATTGCGCCGGTGTTGGCGACGTACGGGCGGATCTGCCGACCCAGGGCGACGTACTCGTTCACCATGGCGTCGATATCCATGGGCGGCGCGTCGTACAGGGCGGCGAACATTTTGTTTTTGATGGCCGCGGTCGCGCGGAGTTTCGGCGCGAGCAGGTCGGGGTCGATCAAGTCGGCCACGCGGATGGCGGTGGACCGGTTCACCTTGTCGCCGTAGCACGGACCGATCCCGCGGGCGGTCGTTCCGATTTTTCCGTCGCCCAGCGAGGCTTCGGAGAGACTGTCCTGGAGCTTGTGATACGGCATGACGACGTTGGCGGCCGCCGAAATGGCCAGGCGGTTGTGATCGACCACCACGCCGCGGTCGGCCAGTCCCGTCAGTTCCTTGACGGCCACGAGCGGATCGAACGCCACACCGTTTCCGATGACGTTCACCACATGAGGCCGGAACACGCCGCAGGGAATCAGATGGAGGGCGAACTTCCGGTCTCCGATGACCACGCTGTGCCCCGCGTTGGCGCCGCCGCAGTACCGGGCGACGTAATCGCAGACGTCCGAGAGGGCGTCGACGATCTTGCCCTTACCCTCGTCACCCCATTGCAGGCCCACAACCGTCACATTCCTCGATGTCATCGCAGCACTCTCGTTCACCACAGGGTACGGATCATCATGTCACGACAAACCACACAGCTTAGACAATCGCGGCGCGGAGTCAAGAGTTTGCGCGACGTGTGCGGGGTCTTTGAGTTCTCTCGAGTTCGTAAAAGACCGAGCAGGATTACACGGATTGAAGGATTAAGGATTCGTCTTGCCGTGCGGATAGCGCAATCCTTAACTCCATTAATCCGCGTAATCCCGCTCGGTCTTCGCGAAGTCGAGAGTGCTGAAAGACCCTGTTCGCGACAGCTTGTAGTCGAACCGTCTTTCGTGTAGGCTTTCGGCCATGAAATACGCCCTCATCATTCCCGACGGCGCCGCCGATGTCCCGCTGGCGGAACTGGGCGGTAAGACGCCCCTTCAGGTGGCCAAGAAACCCACGATGGACTGGATCGCCTCCCACGGACGCGTCGGAACCGTGCGGACCGTTCCCAAGGGGCTCTACTGCGGAAGCGACATCGCCATCATGGCCGTGCTCGGGTACGACCCGCGAAAGCACTACACAGGCCGCGCGCCGATCGAAGCGGCCGCCCAGGGACTGATCGTCGATCCCGACGAGTGGATCTTCCGCTGCAACCTCGTCACCATCGTCGACGGCATCATGGAAGATCACTCCGCCGGGCATATCACCACCGAGGAATCCACCGCCCTGATCGGCGAAGTCAACCGAATCCTCGGCGGGCAGACCGTGCGGTTCTACCCCGGCGTGAGTTACCGCCACCTGATGACCATCCGGGCGGACATGAACGTCACCACCACGCCACCGCACGACATCCTCGGCAAGCCGATCGCGACCCACCTGCCCGAGGGCGAAAAGGCCGATCTGCTCCGCACCATGATCGACCGCAGCCAGACCATCCTCGCCAACCACGAAGTCAACGTCGTCCGGCGCGACCTGGGCGAAAACCCGGCCACCAACATCTGGCTGTGGGGCCAGGGAAAAATGCCGCAATTGCCGTCGTTCCAGAGCCAGTTCGGACTCCGCGGCGTGGCCATCACGGCTGTGGACTTGATCCGCGGACTGGCCAAGCTCATCGGTTGGCCGTCGATTAACGTCCCCGGGGCGACGGGATTCCTCGACACCAACTACGCCGGAAAAGGCGCCGCCGCCGTGGCCGCCCTCGACGAGTACGACCTGGTCGTCGTCCACGTGGAGGCCCCCGACGAGTGCGGACACAACGCCGACGTGGCCGGCAAGGTCCGCGCCATCGGAGAGATTGACAAGCACATCGTCGCCCCCGTGCTCGAGCGGCTGCGGAAGGAAGGCGATGACTGGCGAATCCTCGTGCTGCCGGATCACCCCACTCCCTGCACGATCCGCACGCACACCGGAGAACCCGTTCCCTACGCCCTGGCGGGCAAACGCGTCGAGTCGGTCGTGCGGGCAACGTTCGACGAACCCTCCGCCCGCGAGAGCGACCTCCACATCGACCTGGGAAGCAAACTGATGGAGTTCTTCCTCACCGTGCGGTGAGAGTGTTGTTAGACGCGATGGGTATGACAAAAATTTCTGGCAGAGGTCATCGGTATGGTTTTCATGTCGCAAACCCACCGATGGTCCTCCCCGTCCTCGCGCGGAAGTGCCGGACCACAGTCGCGACAGCGGCGTCGTGTTTAGCCCATGGTGAGCGGTACTCCGCGAACCCTGGGTGCAAGGATTTTTAGACACTGTAGCAACGTTGCATGGCCCGCGCTCTTTCGGCTTCGAAAAGACCGAGCGGGATTACGCGGATTGAAGGATCGAAGAATTCGTCGTTCCGTACGGCAGGTCCCTTTACTCCCTGAATCCGCGTAATCCCGCTCGGTTTTCAGGAAGACAAACCAACTTCGCGCCGCCGTGGATTACCGCCGCCGGCGAAGAAGGGCCACGCCGCCCAGGGTCAGCAGGCTCATCGTCATCGGTTCGGGAACGGCCGGTCCGTTGAGGGTGAAGAAGTACGTCGTGCCGTCTTCCAGTTCGTAGTACACCGTCTGCGACCAGCCAATGGCGTCGTCGTAATCGGGAATGTTGAACATCCTCGACCCCACCCATCCGCCGGCGAGTTCGATGATCTGGCTTTCCAACTGGAAACCGCCTGGCAGGTAGTTGATCGTCCAGACTGTCTCGGCGTCACCGTCGTGAGCCAGATGACCGTCGTTCGACGGTTTGTTTCCGATCCCGCCGGCCGTCGGACCGTCACCGGCCCATACCCAACGCTCCGCCGGGAAGTTCGTCGTGTAGGTCAGTTCGAGCGGCTGGGCGATCGTGATGATGTCCTGCCCGCCCGCCAAGCCAATGTTCCGGTCGGAGGAGCCCACCGTCACGGTTCCGTCGGCGGAACGGCTGAAATAGTTGTTGCTTCCGGGCGTGTAGAAATTCGCGCCGGAAAACTCCACGGGGAGATCGTACGTCTTGTTCCCCCTGGCCTGCCAGCTCGGGCCGTACTCGTTGAGCCACCATCCGCCCTGATAGTCGCCGATGTCGAACGTCAGCGGTTGGGTGACGAACGAGATGGTGATGTCCCCGTTGCCCTGCACTTCCCAGGTGAAGTTGGGTCCGTCGTAATCCACGGCGTACCCGCCGGCCCCGTCTTCGGCGATTCGCAGCGTGCCGATATCCATGCCCAGCGTCAACGCGCAGACACGAATGTCCATGCCGTCGCCCGTCACGTCGAGTGACCGAACCGCCTCGGTATTGTTGATAAAAAATTTCCCCACATACAAGCCCGTGTCGAACGTCACCGTGATCGCCGCCGCCGGCCAAGCCAGCATCCCCACCACCGCCGCCACGATCGCGAACCGAATCGCCATGCCAGTCTCCTTTCCTCGTCTTGCGAGATGAAAATGAACAAAACCGCAGCCAAATCCACGTCCCTATCATACCTCGTCCGCCCGATTTGGCAAGCGGCTTTGTCCAGAACACAGGGCAAAGGCATGTACGTGACAAACGTGACGTGCATCCTACAATCTGGATTTCTCGCGCAAACTGTTTCGTCGCGTCGCGCCGCATGGTACACTGGTGGGCGCCTGTGCGACGGTGACGCGACGGCCCCTGGGCGTTTGGCCCCTGGGCGTTTCCTGTGACGCGGTTTTTCTGGGAGTACATCTATGACGGAAGCGATGCTCGGCGGGGCAGGGCTCGGGGAGGCGGTGCTGGGCGGATGGTTGGCGCCCCTGTTGGCGCAGGCGAATTCGCCCGGTTCCGCCGCGGCGAACCTGGTTCCCGGCGGGTACATGTCGCTGGGCAAGATCATCGGCGTGCTGATCTTGATTTTCCCCTGGCTGTGGCTGGCGCCGAAAGTCAGCCAGGACGCCCTCAAGACCAAGTCCTCCCAGCCGCTGTGGGCGGGGATCATCCTGGGCGCGGGGGCGATCGGCCTGCTCATCTGGTTGATGCTGCCCAGCTACATTGTCGGGCTGCTGATCTACGTGGTGCTCGTGACGGCGGTGTTTCTGGGGTACGTCGCCTACCGCAACGGACGCGTGGACACCGACGACCGCATCCTCACCGGCGCGCACCTGAGCACCCTGTTCGAGAAAAAAGAAAAGGTGATCGTCAAACCGACGACGAAGATCAAGCTCTACGACGTCAACAGTCGGCAGGTCCCTCCGCCCGGGGCGGGCGCCACCGAGCGCGACATCCTGGTCTACAACTTCACGCAGGATTTCTTTTACGACATGCTCTGGCGGAGGGCGAGCGAATCGGACCTGGTTCCGGGTTCCGGAATGGCCGTGCGGTTCGTCATCGACGGAACGCTCACCTCGCGCCCGTCGATGAGCATCACCGACGGGGACGCGATAATCCAGTACATCAAGTCGATCGCGGGAATGACCGCCGACGAGCGCCGGCGGCCTCAGAAAGGAATGATCAGCCTGGACATCCCCGGTGACGTGAGCACGAAGGTCGTCGTCACCACGGCCGGCACCACCGGCGGGCAGCGCATGCAGCTCCAGATTCAGAAGCAGATCGTCCAGACCCGCCTGGCCGAGCTGGGTCTGAGCAAGGAAGTCCTGGCCCGCGTGAAGGCGGCCACCAAGGAAAAAGGAATTCTCCTGGCCTCGGGACGTTCGGGAACGGGCGTCACGAGCACGCTGTACTCGCTGCTTCGCGAGCACGATTCGTTCACGCAGCAGTTGACGACGTTCGAGAAAAGACCCGCCATCGAGATGGAGAACGTCACGCAGAACAAGTACCAGGACGACAAGGAACTGGCCTCGTCGCTGACCAGCACGCTACGGCATGATTACGACGTGATGATGATCGACGAATGCATCGACCCCGAGGCGGCGACCATCATCGCGCAGGCGGGCGACCGGATTTCTTTCATGGTGGGCGTCTCGGCCGGGGACACGTTCGTTGCCCTGGCCAAGTGGATCAAACTGTGCGGGGACACGGAACTGGCCCTGACCAATTTGCGCGGAATCCTCTGCCAGTTGCTCGTGCGCAAGCTCTGCCTCAACTGCCGCGAACCCTACAAACCCGATCCGCAAATGCTCGCCAAGGCCAACCTGGCCGGACGCGAGGTGGACGTCTTCTACCGCACGCCGACCAAACCGCGGCTGGACGAAAAAGGCGTCCCCATCCTCTGCCAGAACTGCCAGGGAACCGGGTACGTCGGGCGCACCGCGGCCTTCGAGTGGCTGGAACTGACCGACGAGATCAAGCAGCTTGTGCTCGACGGGGTCAACGCCAGTCAGATCAAGGCCGCCTGCCGGAAGAAGTCCATGCTGTACCTCCAGGAGCAGGCGTTGGCGAAGGTGCTCTCGGGCGAAACGAGTATCCAGGAAGTCATCCGTGTCAGCCAGCAGGAAAAACCTGCGGCGGCGAAGTAAGGAGACCGGTCCATGTTTTTGATCAGTCTTTCGTTCATTTTGATTGTGGGCATCGCGTTGTGGCAGATTCGCGCGGGGTTGTTCAGCGCCCTCATCACGCTGATCCTGGCGGTCCTGTCGGCCATGATCGCCTTCACGTACTACGAACCGCTCGCGCAGGCGATGTTCGACTGGCGAGGCCAAAACGCCCACCCGATGTACATGCACGCCGGAGCGCTGATGGGGCTGTTCTTTGTCGTGCAACTGGCGCTGCGGTTCCTCTACGACATGCTGATCGTCCATGACGTCGGGTTCGCGATGTGGCCCAACCGGATCGGCGCGGGCGTGGTGGGGCTTCTGGTGGGCATGGTGCAGGTGGGCGTCATGATGATCGCCGTCCAGATGCTGCCCCTCAGCCAGAGCACCCTGTCGTACGTCGCCTACAACGACGACCTCACGCCGCGCGCGGGGCTGGCACCATTCCAGCCCGACCGCTTCGTGCTGGGAATGGTCCGAACGTTCTCGGCCGGTTCGCTGGGCGTCGAGCGCCCCTGGACTTCCGTGCACGACGACTACCTCAAGGAACTCTTCGCCCGCCGAAACCAGGGGTGGGATGAGGTTGAGGGCAGCCGCCAGGCCAAGCCCGCCCGCGTGGACGCGCCGCCCAACACGCTCTCGGCCGCCTCACTGTACAAACTCAACGATGTCTCGCTCCTGAACATCCTGCCGGACAAGGACGTCGGAGCGGGACTCTCCTCCGGTGGGGAACACTACGTCGCCCGCGTCACGGTTACCAACGCGGCCGCCGACACCGATATCGCCACGGGCAACTGGTATCGCCTGACGGGAACGCACTTCGAACTGATCGCCCTCGTGCCGAACCGGCTGACCCTCCGCGACGAACCGAGGCGGTTCTACCCCATCGCCTTCCTGACCCGGATCGCCAAGGACAGCAAGTGGGCGGCCGTCACGGACAAAGACAACAAGAATGAGGTCCGTCCCGTGTGGCTGGTCGTTGAGCGCGACCAGAAGGTCGATCCCTTCAAAAACGACCTGACCGTTGACTGGGTGTACCTCCTTCCCTCCGACGCGAAACCGCTGCGTCTGACCTTCCGCGGTGGAACGCCCGTGTCCTTCCCGGCCGCGGATAAGCTCACGGTGTTCCCGTCGGGACAAATGCTCTCCGGCGCGCTGGATCGGCGGTAAACGGAGATTTAGAGACTATCAGTCGATGGGCTAAATTTAGTCTGACGACTAAATCTAACTTATGACAAATACTCGCCCTTCCAATTCCGAGTCCTTTTCCGGTCGACGGGTCACGGTGGTCGGACTGGGACATTTTGGCGGAGGGGTGGGCGTGACGCGGTGGTTGTGTGCCCAGGGGGCGGACGTCACCGTGACCGATCTGGCGGACCGGGACAAACTGGCCCCGTCCGTGGCCAAGCTGGCGGGGCTGGACGTGACGTTTCATCTCGGTGGGCACGACGAGGCCGATTTTCTCCACACCGACCTGCTGGTGGTCAATCCCGCCGTGCCGAAGGACTCGCCGTTCATCCAGAAATCCCAGGACGCCTCCGTGCCGCGGACCAGCGAGATCAACCTGTTTCTCCAGCGGTGCCCGTGTCCCGTGGTCGGCGTCACCGGAAGCGTGGGCAAAAGCACCGTCACGGTCATGCTCGGCGCGATCCTGGCCAAACGCTTCACGACGCATGTGGGCGGCAACATCGGCGGCAGCCTGCTGGAGACGCTCGACGAGATCCGCCCCGACCACGTCGTCGTGCTGGAGCTTTCCAGTTTCCAGCTCGAAGACCTGCCGCTGCTGGGCGTCTCGCCCCGAATCGCCGTCGTGACCAACCTCAAACCCAACCACCTCGACCGCCACGGAACGATGGAAAATTACGGCGAGGCGAAGAAGAATATCTTCCGTTTCCAAACCCCCGACGACGTGCTGGTGCTCAATGCCGACGACCCGCCGACCGTGGCCTGGGCGAAGGAGGCGCGGGGGCGGGTGGCGTTTTTTTACCACAGAGACACAGAGGGCACAGAGAAGGAACCCTTCGAACTGCTCCTGCCGGGTTCGCACAACCAAACCAACGCGCAGGCGGCCTGGGTCGCCGCGTCGCAACTGGGCGTGGATCGCGCGACGGCGGCGGCCGCGCTGAAGGCCTTCACGGGATTGGAGCATCGGCTGCAATACGTCACCGAGCGCGACGGTGTGCGGTATTACAACGATTCCAAATGCACCACGCCCGAGGGCGCCATCGTGGCGTTGGAAGCGTTTGATCCGGGAAAAGTCGTCATTCTCGTCGGCGGGTCCGACAAACAGGTGAGTTTCGCCGCCCTGGGCGAAGCCCTCGCCCGCCGGGCCAAGTGCGTGGTGGCCCTGGGCGCGACGCAAGACCAAATCCTTGCCGCCGTCGAAGAGGCCGCGCTGCGAGAAGACGTCCTCTTCACCGCGCCCGATGGATTGGGCGTTTTCAGTGTCGAAACCTTCGAAGAAGCCGTCGCCCTCGCCATCGGCCACGCCGAACCCGGCGACGTCGTCCTCCTCTCTCCCGCCTGCGCCAGCTACGACATGTTCACCAACTACGAAGAGCGAGGCCGCCGGTTTGTGGAACTGGTGACGTAAAAGTTTCACCATTCGCCCGATTGCGGATATGGCTTGACCTTTTTGCGTTGTAGAATGTCGCGGACCAGAGAACGTTTCGTCTTGTTCCATGTTTCACGACGCAAAAAGGCAGAGCCATCGCGAAGCGTTTCACGTATACAACATGACTGCACCCATTACATTTTCAAAACTTTCCGGCAGCGGGAACGATTTTATCTGTCTATCGAATCTTGACGGGCGATACGACGCGCTGCGGAGCGATCCGCGTCGCGTGGGCGATTTTGCCCGTGTGTTGTGCCGGCGCGGACTTGGTATCGGTGCGGACGGGCTCGTCTTCGCCTGCCAACCGGAAATCGAGGGTGTCGCGGACGTCTCGGCCCACTTCATGGAGCCCGACGGAAGCGAGTCGGAACTGTGCGGAAACGGCACGGCCTGTTTCGTGCGGTTCCTGCTCGACGGCGGCTTGGTGAGCGGCGCGGGCCCCGGCCACGAAATCCGCATCCTCACGCCGGCCGGCGTCGTGCGCGGCCGACCCGTGGACGGCCCGTACGTGCGAGTCTGCATCCCGATCCCGACGGACCTCCAGCGGAACATCGAACTGCCGGTCGAGGGCCTGTCGCGGCCCATACTGTGCGACTTCGCCGTCACCGGCGTTCCGCACGCGGTGGTGTTCGTCGAGGACGTGGAGCGCGTGGACATGCCGCACCTGGGGCCTTTGCTGCGTTATCATCCGCGGTTCGGCCCGCGCGGAGCGAACATCAATTTCGTGCAGGTGCTGGGTCCCGGAAAACTGGCCATCCGCACATGGGAGTTCGGTGTCGAGGGCGAGACGCTCGCGTGCGGAACGGGATCGGCCACCGCGGCGGTGATGGCCGAGCGGCGGAACGATTGGCCCGCGGAGTTTGCGCGCGGCGACGCGCCCATCGACCTGGCCGTTCACGGCGGCGACACGCTGCGCGTCTGGCTGACGCGGCGGGACGACGTTATTACCGACCTCTGCCTCGACAGCGCCGTCCGCGCGGTGTTTCACGGAACGCTGGCGGAGGAGATGGTTAGACGATTAGTCTAACAACCTATGCTAAGCATCGACCAAAACTGCCACCCGCTCTGGGACGTGTATCCCAAATTGCACGCGTTGGCGGCGCGGGGGCATCGCGTGACGCAGTATATCGAGGAATTTGACACGGCCTTCACGGCCGTCGGGGCGGGGGCGGCCGCCGCGTTGCGGCTGGCGAGGGAACGGTTTTATCGTGGCGGCGGAGCGGACTGGGGGGCGGCGCTGTTTTACAGCGAATTCCTCGGCCGCCTGCCGACGGACATCCGCGCGTGGGAACCGTACACGGGCATGAAAACCGACGTCCTCGCCCGCCACCTCGGTCAAAGCGTGGACGACCTCTACGACCGCCACAGCCCCGGCGACAACTGGCAGCTCATCGGCCCGAGCTACCTCAACGGCGACGCGCGGCGCCACCGCACCGTCGGCGACCTGAGCTTCGGCGAAACATACGAACACGTCCATCGGCTGATCGATCTGGCGAAGGCGGACATGGAACGGCGGTTCCCCGAGGCACGCTCGCGCGAGGCGTCGCGACAGTTTTGCGAGCGGGCGCGGCGGCGGCTGGAGGCGTTCGGCGATCGTCGGCAGTTTCGCGTCGAATCGCCGGCGCTGACGGATTTTTACCACAGCCTCGCCGCCGACCGATTCGGCGATTTCCAGGACGGCATCGTCTTCACGCGCGGCGGCGATTTACCGGGAACCTGGTTCGATTCGCCGCTGCTGTCGTTGTTTCTGGCGCAGTACGAGCGGGCGGCGGCGCTGTACAACCTGGCCGTCGAGGAAACGCATCCGGGACTGCGGATGCTGGACATCGACGCGGGCGAGTTGCCGTTTTTCGGCGTGTATTGGCATGATGACCACAAGGTGCGAAGTCCGATGTTTTTGCGAGACGACGTGGTGCGGATCGCCGAGATGGAGTTCCCAGTCCGCGACGGGCGGCTTGGCGCGGGCGAGCTCCGTCTGGCCGGCGTGACGCAACTGCCCGGAAAAGCCATCGTGCTCGTGCTCCAAGTCCGCACGGGCGGCCACGCCGACCGATTGGCCCTGCCCTGGCACGGCAGTTCGTACATGCCCACGGCCTATCGGTTCCAGCGGCTGCTGTGCGGCGTGGGCCTGCTCGATTCCGCCGCCGTCATGCCGATCGTCCGCGTGCGGCTGCGGCTGCTCGATCGGCTGCGAGACCTGACGACGACCATCGGACTTCCGCCGCACCTGGCCGCCGTCATGGGCAAAACCGAACTGCCCGCCAGCGAACTGGGCCAACACTGGGCCGATATCCAGGCCGACGCCCGCGAGCGGCTGGCGCAATTGACCGACCCCGCCGGAAGAACGCAATGGATGCACACCGCCCTGCCCGACGTGGCGCGCAACCTGGCCGCCCTCGACGAACGCCGCCGCGCCCTGGCCGCCACCAACGAAAAAGACCCGCAACTGCGGGACATCTGGAAACAAATCAAACCCCTCCAGCAACGCCAACTCAAAGCCCTGGTCGAACAGATCGACCGCGATTGGCAACTCCAGACCATCGATTACTGGGACAGCCGCGGCGCCATCTGGCCCTGGTGCCTGGCCCTGGGAGGCGAGGCGTTCTACGATCAGGTGATCCGACAGGCGGACGTGTACGAGGAAGACGTTCCGTAGCACGGGAGTCTTGGTTGGCCAAATCCGAAATCCAAAGCTTCGAATGTCGGATTTACCGTCTCTACTTCGGCACGCTTCCTTGCGGGGGGCGCCAGTGGCGGCGGAAGAACTCCATCGCGACGTCGGGCCGCCGTTCGTGGCCGGTGTTGGGAATGACTTTTTCCTCCACGGCGAACCCCCTGAGACGCAGGTAGTGAATCGCGTTCTGGGACTGGTTTTTGATCGGGAACGGATCGTACTGGCCGTAGTAGACCAGGACCGACGTGCGGACGGCTTCGGGAGGCCACCAGCCGTCGAGGCTACCCTCATTGAAGTTGCAGTTGCGCGCGACCACGCACGAGAAAACGTCCGGATGGCGAAGCCCCACCCAGTACGTCGGGAACCCACCGCCGCTGAAGCCGGTAATCATCATGTTGGCGCGGTCGATGTTGTAGTGGTAGCCCAGGTGGCTGATGATGCTCATGATCTTGCGTTCGTTGGCGATCATTCCCGAGACGCGTCCGGCGCCGATGATGCCGTCGGTGGCGTCGAGTTTCGGCGCGATGACGATGCAGTTGTTCTGCTCACCGTACCACTTCCATTCGAGGATATGGTGCCTCGCGACGTCGTAGGGCGGTGTGCCGTGGCAGGTCACGATCAGCGGACTGGGCCGCTCCGGTTTGTAGGTGCTCGGCACGTACAGCCAGAACACCGCCCGGCTGACGGGGTCCTGCTCGAGCGTCGGTGGAACGGGCGTTTCCGGCGTGGGCGGCACGGCACATCCGCCGACCATAACCAGCCAAGCCGGCAGTATCCACAAGAACCATCGTATGGCCCGTCGTTCGCCCATGAAGATATATTGTAGCTGCCCGGCGAGGCGGCGAAAATCCGAAATTCGAATCACGAAATCCGAAACAAACTCCAAAATTCCAAAGAGGAAAATCCCAAATGGCGTTGCCATCAGGGCAAACGCATGTACTAACGCAAACTGGCAGGGCCTTGCGGCCAGTCACGCCACTTACGTTCGTCAGTGAACGAACAGGGAAATTCCATGCGTGCGCCTTGGCGCATGGCGTCGCCGTTTGGAGTTTGTGATTTTCTGTCTTGGGATTTGTTTCGGAT
>Ga0123353_10004721_pt1 | contig 17645 bp, 15 predicted proteins | sample TergutLab28metaG_3_FD_92763 | JGI IMG/M metagenome (GOLD analysis project Ga0123353, IMG submission 92763) | Labiotermes labralis P3 segment gut microbial communities from Petit-Saut dam, French Guiana - Lab288 P3 | ecosystem: Host-associated > Arthropoda: Insects > Digestive system > Gut ... | reverse complement strand
CTCGCTGACCGGCTGGCTCGCTGACCGGCTGGCTTGCTGACCTGCTGGCTTGCTGACCAGCTGGTCCAGACGGGGTGCCGTAGGCACCCCCATGACACCCGGGGTGCCGTCAGGCACCCCACAAACGCATACGGCCTCCCCCACAGGATGAAAAATTGTGACCGTAGCGAAGCGGAGGCCACAATTTTTAGGCACAAGATTTAAAAGCAATGCCTGTTATTCATCAGAACATTGCGATTTGATGTGTCATTTTATTATCTGAGTTTTCGACGTTTTCGAGACCGATAGACACCGCAGCTCAAATGATTGAATCCGCGGGTTGTTTTTCATAAACGGCTCTTCGGTTTTTCGGTTTTTACGTTCAGCAATTCAGCAAATTATTCATAATAACAGAAGAGGGTTATGATTCTGTGAGCTCTTCACGTTTCAACAAAGGATCGGCAAGTCCAAAATTCAAATTATTCGTGTTTGATATGGACAGTACGCTTGTTGACGCGGAAGTCATTGACACGCTTGCCAAAGCCGCAGGCGTTGAAGAGGCCGTTTCCAAAATCACAAAAGCCGCAATGAACGGCGAAATGGACTATACGGAATCCTTTCAGACGCGCGTCGCTTCTTTAAAAGGACTCTCCTGTGAAAAAGCGCTGGATGAAACCGGTAAAATTCAATTGATGCCGGGAGCGGGTGAACTGATGAACTTTATCCGCGGTATCGGCGGGAAAACCGCGATGATCACATGCGGTTTCAGTATGGTCGCTGATAACGTTAAAAAGCAATTAGATATTGATTATGCTTATTCAAACGATTTGATTGTCAAAGAAGGCTTTTTAACAGGAGAAGCCTCAGGGCCACTGACAACGACAAACTCCAAAGAAAAAGTTTTGGACGAACTGGTCGAAAAGACAGGTATTTCTTACGAGGAATGCCTTGTCATCGGCGACGGCGCAAACGACATCTGCCTGTTTAAAAAAGCGGGTTTTTCGATTGCGTTTAACGCCAAGCCCGCCGTTCAGGCACAGGCTCAAGCGGTCGTTTCCGAAAAAGATTTGCGGAATGTGATTCCGGTCTTGAAATCCGTCATGGATATACCGGCCGACAATTAAATCAAACATTCAAATCCGATTATTCCGAAAAATTAAAAACGAAAGTCTTCCAGGCTTGATTTTTCGGATTATCTTCTTTAAGCCGGCATCCGCCGTGGCTTAAAGCGTAACGTAACCGGCCCGGGAAAAGTTTTCTCGGGAAGGGGGAACAAAATATGATGAAAGAACTGCAAACCAGAAAAGCAGAATTGAAAGAAGTTTCTGAAGAGGCAAAAGAAAAGAGAAATCAGTTGAATGCCGAAGCCAGTAAATATGCTGCTGAAAGGAATGGATTGAACAACAAAACCAAAGAATTGATCACCGCTGCCCAAGACTTAAAAGTCAAGCGCGACGAAGTCAACGTCAACGTCAGTAAATACAAAACCCTTCGCGATGAAACAAATGCCCGCGCGAATGAACTTTTCTCCCAAGCTGACGAACTCAGAAAGGAAGGCGGCCTTGTCGGTCCGTCTATCAAAGAAATCCGCAAACAGATTGACGAGCTTGAATTCAAGCAACAGACTTCCGTGATGAATCAGAAAAAAGAAAAAGAACTTGTCACCAAGATCAAGGAACTTGAGATCGAATACGCCGACAAAAAGAAGCAGTTGGAAGAAAACAGCGACTTAAAAGGTGTTTTGGACGAAGCTCAGGTTATCCGTGACGAAGCATCCGAATACCACGCTCAACTCGCCGTTTACGCTTCACAGGCTCAGGAATTCCATGAGCAGATGATTGCGGCATTCAAGGAGGCCGACAAAGTGCGCGCCGAATCCGATGTTGCCCACAAAAACTTCATCCGCGCTCAAGAAACAGCCGACGAGCAGCATAAAATCTTCATTGAAGCCCAAAAAGAAATCCGTGAAATCGATAAAGAAAGCGGAAAGGCCAAGAAGAAGGACAAAGACGCAAAAACCAAAGTCGACAAAGACGAACAAGATAAAGATGCGCAGGGCATCTTCGACAAGTTCAAAGACGGCGGAAAACTTACAATGGAAGACCTTATGGCCCTCCAGCGCTCTAAATATTAAAACCGGTCCCCCGAGAAGAAGAAGTCTTATGATTTCTTTTTCTCAAATCCTTTTTTATCATTTCGGATTGACGGAGAGGGTACTCCTTTTCAAATAGTGTATTCTTCGGAGAGTGTATTCTTTTCATAAAAAAGTAATAAAAGGCGATTCCGAAGACTGGATACGATAAGGAATGCGATAAGGAATGCGATAAGGAATGCGATAAGGAATGCGATAAGGAGTGTGATAAGGAATACGATAAGGAATACGATAAGGAATGCGATAAAATGAAGACAAAGTTTATAGCTATAAAAAACTATAAAATATATATCAATTCATAAAAATATTTAGAAAAACACCGGAATTCTTATTTTCCGATTTTTGAAATCTCGTGTCAGACTTGCTTTTGATAGTTAAAAACCAATCATTTAAATAAGTGGATAAATTCATAAAAATATTAAATCACTTAATTTGAAAAACAATCAGTCCTCCCCCCTAATCAAAAAAATGGTACAAACATGAATTCAGTTCCGATCCGTTCCCCCGAAGAGGCCGTTCCGTCTTCCGAGCCGGTAATGCCGGATTTTGGGGATATTACCCGCCCCATTGATCCCGACTTGTATATTGACAGGGATTTCAGTTGGCTTTATTTCAATGACCGCGTCATGGAAGAAGCGTTGGATGCAACGAATCCGCTTCTGGAACGTGTCCGGTTCTTATCGATTTTTGCGAGCAATTTAGATGAATACTATATGGTTCGGATCCCAAACGTCCACAAAAGTGTTTTGGAAGAAAGCATAAGCTTTGGGGAAGGCCGCTCCTATTCGGAAATGCAGAGGATTTATGCCGCGCTTCCCACAAAACTGGAACGGATGGAACACTGCTGGAGCAATATACTGGTGCCGGAGCTGGCAAAAGAAAATATTCGCATATTGGAATTTTCGGAATTGGAAGACTTTCAGGTTGAATATGTGAATCAATTGTTCCAAAAAACAATCTTTCCGCTGCTGACGCCTTTGGCTTACGATGCCAGCCACCCGTTTCCGTACATCACCAACCAAAGCGTCAATTTAGCCGTCATTATTTCAGATGTTTCTTACGGCCGCATTTTTGTCCGCCTTAAAATCCCGTCCACCATTAAACGTTTGGTTCAGGTGCCGTCCAAAGAAGATTTGAAATCCGGTAAAACCGAAAGCAATATGGCTTCCGGAAAAACGGACAAATTCAATTTCATTTGGGTCGATGACCTCATCATTCAAAACTTGGGAATGGTTTTTCCCGAACAGGATATTCTGGAAGCGCACGCTTTTAGGGTCACTCGCGACGGCGATTTGGGTTTGGATGAAGACGGCGACTACAATTTAATGAAATCCATTGAAAAGAAATCAGGAACCAAATATTTCGGAATACCGCTGCGTTTGGAAATTGATAAAGGTATGTCCGATTTCGTTTTAAAAATCCTTTTGGAAAACCTCAAATTGCCCTCAACACAAGTGGAAGCATTGACATCGCCCGTCGGATTGTCTTCGGTTTCCGAGATTTATGACATCGGCCGGCAGGATCTTAAATATCCTTCTTTCACGCCGAAAAAGAAAGAATATTTGAAAACTTCCAAGAAGGAAAATATCTTTTCAAAAATCAAAAAGAGGGATGTGCTTGTTTACCGCCCGTACGACAGTTTCAGCAGCCTGATTGATTTTGTTCAGGCCGCTTCTGTCGACCCGAACGTTTTCGCAATTAAAATCACGCTTTACCGCGTTGATAAAAAGTCCAAAATTATTCAGTATTTGAAAGATGCGGCCGACAACGGCAAGCATGTTCTTGTTTTTATCGAACTGAAAGCCCGGTTCGATGAAGAGAACAACGTTGCCAAAGCCAAAGAGCTGGAGCACTCCAACATTCACGTTGTTTACGGCGTTCCGAATGTGAAAACGCACGCGAAAATTTGCCTCGTGCTTCGTCAGGAGAAGAAGGACATTATTCCTTACATCCACATGAGCACCGGCAATTATAACGCCGCCACGGCTAAAATTTACACGGATTTTGAATATTTTACGGCGGACCCGGTCATCGGCCAAGACGTGGTGGATTTGTTCAATGCTTTAACGGGCTATTCCCGCAAAAAGAATTACAAGAAACTTCTCGTGGCGCCGAGTATGATGCGCGGCGCGCTGATCGGCAAAATCCGCCGCGAGGTTGAGAATCATAAAGAATACGGGAACGGTTACATCCTCTTTAAGCTCAATTCGTTGGTGGACCCCGAATGTATAACAGAGCTGTATAAAGCTTCCATCGCGGGCGTTCGCATCGACCTTCAGGTCCGCGGCATCAGCTGCATCCGCCCCCGCTTTTTTGGTTACAGCGACAACATCCGCGTCACTTCCATTGTCGGCCGGTTTTTGGAACACACCCGCGCCTATTATTTCTATAACAACGGCAATGAGGAAATGTATCTCGGCAGCGCTGACCTGATGCAGCGAAATTTGGACAGGCGCGTTGAAATCCTGTTCCCCGTCAATGAAGCTTATCTCCGGAAAATCAAGGACGTCATTTTGGCAAAACACATGGAAGACAATGTTAAGTTGCGTATCGGCTTGCCGGACGGTTCATTTGTCCGCGCCGAAAAACCCGGAGACGCCGAAACCTTGGACTCTCAAGACTGGATGACGAAAAATCAAGATGAATGGGAATTGTAAAAAGCGGCGCCTAATTCTGTAACGGATTGAAAAAAAGTTCAGACTCACGAAAAAAATCAATTAAAACAACGGAATGAATTTTTCCTCATTTCCAAAATTCATACCATTTTTTAGTTTTGGCCTGCGCCGTCACCGGTTCTGCGCGTTTGCCATTTTCGTTTTTTGTTTCTTCGCTTTCGTTTTTCGTTTCTTCGCTTTCGTTTTTCGTTTCTTCGCTTTCGGCTTTCGTTTTTTCGTTTTCAGTTTTCGTTTTTTCGCTTTCGGCTTTCGTTTCGTCTCCGGGCGCTGAAATTTTGACCAATCTCTCGGCTTCCGAAAGTTTGGCGTTTTCGATCAGCGGCTGAACCTGAAACATATACGCCTGATATGTTTTCATCAATTCCTCATAATTTTTATTGGACGCAACCAGCTGTTCTTTCAAGTCGGAAATATGGCGGCGCTGAATTTCAATGATGTTGTTATCGATTTCTTTTTGAACGGCGATTTCGTTTCTGAGACGCCGGCCGCCGTAATAATTTGAAAGCGCTTCCGCGATGATTTCATCGGGATTATTTTCCGATTCAACACGCTCCTGCAAATTTTTCGGAAGCTCCGCCCGAATTTTTCCGTACCCTTCCCGACCGGTCTTTCGGTCGGCATCGTTTTTCGGACTTTTATTTGAATTCGCGTTTTGTTTTCCTTTCTTATCGCTCTTTCGGGACATGTGTTCACCACAGGTTTGAAACATTTGAATGAAATTTATGAAATTTTAATATCTGTTCTTCCGCTTTTTATTTTTTTGTAATTTTGCTGTAATTTTGCTGTAATTTTGCTGTAATTTTGCTGTAATTTTGCCGCAAATTTGATTTTTCCGGCCTGTCCGGTTTTCAGAAGCCGGCTTCCGTGATAATTTTTGAAATCCTTTCATGGAAGAAACGGCGGTCCATTCCTTCCCATTTGTTCCGGAACGCGAGCAGAAGCATTTCTTGCTCCCGCTCTCGGAAGGTTTTATAATTGCCGAGAGCTTTGACCGTCTTTTCGATTTCTTTCAGCCGGTCTTTGGAAGTTCCCGATGAACCGGCCTCCTCCTCGCGCATTTCTTCGATACGGTCCACATACGATTCTATGACTTCAACCGCGACAACCGCGTCATGGAAGTTTCCCAAAATATCCTGAAGCTCTTTAAATTCCTTAATCAGCTGACCGGCGGCGTCCCCGAGACAGTCTTTGAAAAAGTCCAGAGTGTAACGGAAATTTTTCGCCGCAATGCGGAGGCGGTGAAGCTTATCCACATAAATAAACGGCCCGTCCAGCCATTCATGATAAGCGACAACGTCGGCCGCCTTTTCATATAAAATCACCGGCAAAACATCGCGGATCCGGACCGGCCCGACATCTCCCTTTTTATTGATGCGCGGCGTTCCGAGATAAACACCGCTTTCAAACGTCTCTTTCAACTCCTTTTTGAAAGCTTCATATTCATCGGACATCAGATAAGCCACCGCGTCTTTATGAGCTCCCTGACGGTCTTTTGCGCCGGTTTCGTAGAAGACGGACATAACGGACGCGTCCATATTTTCATTTTTCAGATAAGCCGCCGTTTTTTCAAAAATAACATCCAAATCGCGGAGAACGCCGAGGACGGACAATGTCTTCTTCATCCCTTCTTCCGTTTTGTCCAGCCATACGGGGTCCAAGAAGTTTCGGAAAATGATAAGTGACGAACGGATTTTCCGAAGAGCGACGCGCATATCGTGCACATCTTCGATATCTTTTGCCGAAATCACGCCGGATTCCGCTTTTTCGGCTTCGAAAAATTGAGCCGTGATGATTTTTTCGGAAGCGTCAGCCATTCTGTCGTCAGCGTTCAGCTTTGTGTCCCTGTTCAGTTTCAATTCTTTTTTGCTTTTGTTATCCGCTTTTTTATCAGGGCCGGCGGTTTCTTTGAAGCGGACCGAGAAGTCAAAAGCGGTATTGATTAAGTTGTTTATGGAGTCAAGTTCCGCCTTTTCAATTTTTCGGGAATCGTTTGACGGGTTTGATGAGTTTGACGAGTTTGCTTGATATGTAATTTCAATAACTCTTTTCTCATAACCATCCGCCGCCGTGATTTCTTTGAAAGTGTCCTGTGTCTCCTCCGCCGGTCCAAGAATTTCAAGCAGAGCGGACAGGATTAGCGCTTTCTTTTGGAATACCGGCGGTACGAAGAAACCGGCATTCATTATTGTCTGCTTTATTTTCTTTGTTATATTCCTGATTTTCTTTGAAGACTTGGAAGATTTTGTCTGCATCTCATCCAAAACAAAAATCAAGGCAATCATTTTCAGTTCATTCAAAGAAAAGCCTTCGACCGGATGTGTTAAAATGATATCGGCAGCAATGTTGATTTTCCGTTCAACGGAAATGCCTTTTCCGATGCCTTTCAAATACGCGACCGTTTCCAAAGCCGTTTTGTCCTTCTCGGATAAACCGTAGGCTGAGCCGATGAATTCGAACAAAAGAGAAGCGTTCTGTACTCTCAGGCCGGCAAGCCGCGGATTTATGCCGTAATAGGCCGCCAGTTCTTCCTTTGTCCAAAATTTTCCGTCCGCAATCGGTTTTTGGAAACAGTAAGCCGAATTTTCATCGGCTTCAAACGCAAACGGGAAAATATCCGTCCGTTCAAATTCGAAAGCGTGGCGGATTGCCAGCACATCGCTTTTGGGAAGATTGTATGTCATTGCCGTAAATCCGAGAGACATACCGCTGTCAAGCGCAAGCAGAATCGATGCTTTTTGGAAAAAAAGGTCGCTGCTGCGCGGGCCAAAAATACCGGACACGCCCGTTTGTTTTAAAAAACCGGTATTGCCGAAATAATCTGTCGGGTCTGCCGTATACTCTTTTTCACATATCTGAATCAGCGCCGCTTTTTCGAGCGGCATTAAAAAGCCGGAGTCGAATGAGTCAAATTCGGTAAAATCTGTTTCATTTTCAGAATCGTCTTCTTTGGAGGCTCCGACCGCCTCGATTTTTTTTTCAAAGCCGTGAACCGTCGTTCCTTCGATTTTATCGCGGTTGAAAAACAAAGCCAGCCCGCGTTCAAATTTCGAAAGGCGGTTTATATAAAGCGCGTCACAAAGCCGCGGAAGACTGCGCAGAACAGCAACAAAATCATCCAAATCGCTTTCCGTGCCATTGACGAGTTCCACTTCCAGTTCTGTAAAGATATGCTTCTGCTCGGAAAATTTCAACATTACCAAGTCAACGGACAGGTCTGCCAGAACGTTTTCCCGAAGAGACAGGTCTGCATTTTCCATTGTCAAACCCTCTTTGTAAACGGTTTTAAAAAAACGGTCCTGCGCCAGTGTCAGAATAGGGACCAGCGGCGTATCCCCCGCCAACGTCATCAGTATTTTCAGAATGTCCGGATCCGTAATGTCGGTGGGTTCCGATTCCGCCGGCAGTTTCTCCTTATATTCTTTGCGGCGGTGGACATCAGCCATTGACGTATCCGCCTGCTTTAAAGTCCATTCGGCATCCGTGACGCCGTCCTCATATCGCTTTCTTAAATAATATCCCAAAGAATACAACAAAAAATCAGGCGTGTCATAAAAAACATCCGTAAATTGCGGCCGCGATTTATCGGTAATTAAATAATTGCCGGCCTTTGTCAGCGTTGACACGAATTCAAATGTTCCGTCTTTTGTTATTCCGAATTTATATTCAATTTCCATTTTCGAATCCCGCCGAAATATTGTACCTGATTTTTCATTCTTTTTCATTCTTTTCGTTTTTTCATTCTGTTTCGTTTTTTCATTCTGTTTCGTTTTTTTTATTCTTTTTCTTTTTTTATTCTTTTTTCGTTCATTTATTCTCTGTCTTTTTACTTATATGCCGCCTTTATATAATATATAGTCCTTTCTGAAAGATAAAATAAAAGCTAAGGCGCCGAAGTCAGCTTTGCGGGCGAATCTTCGGTAAAATAAACAACAGGTTCATATTTATTAAACGAAAAAAAAGGCAAGTGAATCGCATTGACGGAAAAAGATATGCTGATGTGGGATGAAACTCTTTTTCGGGAGCCGGACGTTTTTGAGATGGATTACCTGCCCGATTATTTCCCGCACCGCGACAATCAGTTAAATTCTATCCGTTACGCGTTAAAGCCCGCCGTTCGCGGCGGCCGCCCCCTGAACTGTCTTCTTTACGGGCCGACCGGCACGGGAAAGACCAGCGCCACTATGAAAATTTTTGACGAATTGAAGGAACATACCGACAAAACGACAACGGTCAAAGTCAATTGTCAAATCGACTCCACCCGCTTTGCCGTCATTTCCCGCATTTACAAAAGCGTTTTAAATGTCGCGCCGCCGGCGTCAGGCGTTTCTTTCAACCGCATTTTCGACAAAATCGCCAAAAAACTCATTGACACCGACAAAGTCTTGATTGTGGTTTTGGACGATATCAATTATCTCTTTTACGAAGGGCATGCCGATGAAGTCATGTATTCGCTTCTCCGCGCTCATGAGCAATACCCCGGCTCTAAAATCGGCGTCATTGCGATTGTCAACGATCCCGAAGTGATTTACGGATTTGACAAACGCGTCAGTTCCGTTTTTCTTCCGGAAGAAATTGAATTCCCGCGTTATGAATGGTCGGAAATTGACGACATTTTAGATGACAGAATCCGCCGCGGCTTCTTTTTGGGCGTTGTGTCCGATGAAGTCCGCGAATGCATGACGGAATACGTCGCCGAAAGCGGTGACTTGCGCGTCGGTATTGACTTGATGAAACGTTCCGGTTTCAACGCCGAAAAGCGTTCGTCCCGGAAAATCGATGTTGAGGATGTCAACAAAGCTTATGCTGCCTCCCGGTCTCATTATTTGTCCCGCGTCTTCTCGGTCCTGACAGACCATGAGAAATATCTGGTGATTCAGGCGGCGGACGCCGGAGAAATTTCCGCCGGCGACCTTTATGAAAAATTCCGTGCTCATACCGGCATCGGGTACACGCGTTTTTATGAAATCGTCAACAAGATGATTTCCGCCGGTCATCTGGCCGCCGACTATTCGGGAAAAGGGTCAAAAGGGCGAACGCGGCTCATCCGTTCGGGTTTCAAGAAGGAAGAGTTGAACGAATTTTTAAAATAAACGGTGATTGAGATGCTGGGCCGTTTCCAATACAATGATATTATTTTTTCGGGCGAGGTTTTTGACGGCATTGTCTATCCCGATCCGGTTTATCAGCAGCTGGACGATGAATATCCGCTTTCTTCGCTTCTCATTCTGCCGCCCGCGCTTCCTTCTAAAATCGTTTGCGTCGGTCTTAACTATGCCGACCACGCCAAAGAATTGAATATGGAACTCCCGAAGAATCCGATTCTTTTTTTAAAACCGCCGTCCGCGGTTTTAGCGCACGAAGGACTGATCCGGTATCCGGCGGAAAGCGAACAAGTGGACTATGAAGCGGAGCTTGGTATTGTTATCGGAAAAAAATGCCGGCACGTTTCCGCAGATTCCGCCTTTGATTATATCCTCGGTTTCACTTGTTTTAATGATGTGACGGCTCGTGACCTTCAGCGAGCGGACGGTCAGTGGACGCGCGCCAAAAGTTTTGACACATTCGCGCCTGTCGGGCCTTTTATTGTGACGCCGGAAGAGCTGGGCCGGCAAAATCTTTCTCCCGGCCGTTTATCTGTTTCCTGCCGCGTGATACGCGGTCAGAATGAAGAAGTGAGGCAGAGTTCTTCGACAAGCGAATTTATCTTTGGGATCCCGAATCTGATTGCTTTTATTTCTTCCGTGATGACTCTTGAAAAGGGAGATATTATCGCGACGGGAACGCCGCCGGGCGTCGGCGCCTTGCTGGTCGGAGACACGGTCGAAATTGAAATTGAAGGCGTCGGCGTTTTGAGAAATACGGTTGTGTCGGCGGAATAACAACGGAGTCCGTCATCTTTGTATGAGAGTCACTTTTAAGAACAGTAAGAGCTTTTAAGTTTACATTTAATTAAAAATTCCAGTTATCAGGTTATTTCTATGCTTTTTGGCCAGGCTCGCAGCGAGTTGGAATTGATTGACCGCCATACGCAGGTTTTGAAAATCGTTATTGAACAGGGACCGATCGGTATTTTAAAATTGGCGGAAATAACGGGTATGCAAGCGCATAAAGTGCGCTATTCGCTTCGCGTTCTTGAACAGAACGACCTGATCAAAGCGTCGCCCCAAGGCGCTGTTGCCGGCGATAAAGTTGAAGAATTTTTAAAAACGCTCAATGAAAATTTTGAAGAGTTAAAACGGCTGTTGGATACCATCGAGGAACACGGCAGTGAAATTGTTCGAAAATAAAACAAAAAAAATATTTGCGGTTAAAATATTTGCGGTTTGATCATTCGCTTTGTTTCATTTTTCCCTTGATTTCACGGATCATCTCTTGTGTTTTGACGACGGCCTCTTTTTGTTTTTCCTGCAGGAACAGTGTCTCCGCCAGTTGAATTTTATGGAGGGCCGGTTCGTATTCTTCCATTAAATAATAGACGCCGGCGATATTGTAAAAAGACTCCGCCATTTGGACTTTCAAGCCCAATTTTTCTTCCAGCACCAGACTCTGCGTAAAATAGTCTATCGCCTGCTTATAATTTTTTTGACGAATTTCACCAATAGCAAGCTGATTTAGGTGTTTCATCGATTGTGCGATCAATTCAATATTATCCGGCTTTTGCACCGAATTCTGCGCTGATTTCTGCGCCGGTTTTTGTGCCGGTTTTTGTGTCGGTTTCTGTGTCCCGTTCATATTTTATACCTTTTTACTCATTGGTTTTCGCGTTCGTCACTCTTTCAATCAATTCAATTTCTTTCAGCATCGCCTGACGAAATTTTTCTTCCGCAAAAGGGATGCCGGCTTGATAATATTCAACCGCTTCTTTAAGCATTCCTTTTTTTTCAAGTTCCATTCCTTTTCTCATCGCGGCTTTGGCCAATTTTCTCATCATTTTGTCACAGTTTTCGGTATCCGTTCCGGCTTTCTCGTGCATTTCCCGGCACAGCGTTCCGTATGTTATCGCTTTGAACAAATCATCTTTCAGCACTTCTAAATTTGCCAAATTAAAATAAGACTTAGCCATACCGTCATAATAAGTCAGCACCCGAGTCAGCTCTAAAGACTTTTGGTAGTAAGTCTCCGCTTCGGCGAGCCTGCCCTCTTTAATCAGTTTGACAGCGTGATTATTTAACCCTTTTATTTCATTGGCAATTTCCCGAAGGATTGACTCGTCCATTCCTTTTTCCCCTTTTTTTCATCAAAATCCCCGAACCGCTTCTTTTTACGGCCTTCATCCATCTCAAATTCAGTCGTCTTTTTCGTATTTTTTTCCGCGGAACTCATCGGCGCGGCGGCGGGTTTTAAATTCCATTGTGACGGCTTGGCAGTTAAAGTTTCTCGTTTTCGCGGCCCGGTGTCCGAAGATTCATGTTTTTGCGGCTTCGTGTTTAAAGAATCCCATTTTGGATGACGCGTGTCTAAAGCTTCTCGCTTCGTCTGCCTTGTGTCTAAAGTTTCTCGCTTCGTCTGCCTTGTGTCCAAAGTTTCTCGCTTCGTCTGCCTTGTGTCCAAAGTTTCTCGCTTCGACGCCCTTGTCTTCAAAGATTCCTGTTTCACCTTCTGTACGGTTACAGTTTCCCGTTTCGGCTGCTGTGCGGTGACAGTTTCCGGTTTCGGTAGTCGTGTGTCTGAAGATTTTCGTTTTTGCCGCCGCGCGTCCAAAACTTCCGAATTTGCCGGTAATGCGGTTTCAGCTTTCGGTTTCAGCTTCTCGGCAGTTAAAGTTTCCTGCTTTGGTTGCAGTGTGATTAAGGCGTCCCACATCGGTTTATCTGTACTTAATTCTTCACGCATCGTCTGCTGCATTCTTAATTCTTCACGCATTGGTTGCCGTGTTCTTAATTCTTCATGCATCGTCTGCTGTGTTCTTAAATCCTCACGCATTGGTTGCTGTGTTCTTAATTCTTCACGCATTGGTTGCTGTGTTCTTAATTCTTCACGCAACGTCTGCCGTGTTCTTAATTCTTCACGCATTGGTTGCTGTGTTTTCAACTCTTCGTGAATCGGCTGCTGCAATCTTAAATCTTCGCGCATCGGCCGCTGTGCGGCTTTGGTGACCCCGTCTGTGACAAACGATACTGACTTATCATCATCGTTCAGCCTTTTGAACTCTATTTTTTCGGCATCCGGTCGGTCTGTTTTTTTCTTTTCAGATTGCATACCCTTTCGTTTTTCATGAGGTTTTTCAAAAACGGACTGTTTCTTTTTGCCGTCATCGCTGACAGACAGGCTGTGATGGGGAAAAGCATGGCGCGTTTTTGACCGTAACTTCTCAGCCTTCGCTTTTCGTATTTTTCGAGCGGCCCGCTTCTTTTCAGCCTCGTGCTCTTCCGCCTTGGGATCCTCTTCCTCAATGGGCATATCCATAGGAGGCAGCGTCACTTGAAACAGCGGATCGGGTTCCTCCGCCGGCGTTTCGTTTTCGCTTGGACTCCCCTCAGGACTGTCCGTGTCCTCTTCGTCTTCCCAAAAATCAGGGTCCAACAAAACAGAATCCTTCAGAAGCTCTTCCAAATCCTTATCTTCCGGAGGAAGGCCGGAAGTTTTGTCTTCGGTTTTGTTTTCAGAAGTCATATCATTCCCCTTAAAACATTCTCTTCAAAAAAAGTTCCCCCACGGAAAAGCAACGGCAAGCTTTCCGGCGCGCATCCTCCCCGCTGTCTGACATCCGCGGATTTGAAAACCGCGGCGCGGTCAATTATACTTGAACCGCGTCACAGCTTTCCGACATCTTAAAAATTATTTTATGTTTAGGAGGCTTCAGGGGGAATGTCGGCGGCTGCAGCCAAATCTGCCGCTGCCAGTTCTTCCATAAGCTCTCTCTGTTCTCTTGCAAGAGCCAACTCTATGTTTCTGAGGTCCAGTTCAAACTGTTGCTGCATTGCCTGAGCCTTCATATCCAAAAGCCGCTGAATAAACGGGTTTGGAGGCATGGGCATCAATCTGGTTTTAATGGTGCTGGAACCTTCCTGCGCAAAACTGTATTTATTTGTATAGGAAGCGTCGATCGGTGTGACTCTCGTGGAGATTTGGGTGGATCTGAAGACCGGCAACTTTCTGATTAACGGATATCTCAGAAACGGCAATAATGATGTTGTTGTTGTCGTTGTTGTTTCCGTCAGATTCGATTGCTGTATGATCGGCTCTTCTCCTTCATTCACGAAACTGACAGCCATCTGAACTTCAATCATGGTTTCAACAAACTGATAAAATGTGGGCTGGAATCCGGCTCCGATCATTGACGTGACCATATCATCGTCCTCATCAGCGACGAGGTCTCCCGCACTATCTAATTTAATCCTCGGAAGATAGACAGGGTAGTTTTTCTTGTCACCCATCTGTCTCAGTATTTCAATGCTCGCCATATCCAACTTGAGCTGACTTTTGGCAATGGCTGAGGCCATGTTGTAAATCATTTCGGGGAAAGGCACATCCAACAATTTTTGACCAACGTTTATATTTGAAAACATATTTTGTTACTCCTTCTTTCATCTTTTCTATTTTCTTTGAATTTTCTTAATTCATCGCTGTACATGTTTATTTTATGAATTATTTTCAATTGTTCTTTCGTGCGTCTGTTCACTCATCCGAAGCGGCAGGAGCGGCAGGAGCGGCAGGAGCGATCGGCGCCCCGGATTCCGCATCTATACCTATGAGCGCCTGCAAGGTGGAATTTGGCGGAAGAGGCGTAATCTTTGTTCTCAAAAGGCTTGAACCGTCAACGCTGTATGAATATTTGGACGAATACGAAGCGTTTACTGACGCGGAAAAGATTCCGAAGCCGGCTTTTGCTTTGGCGCTGACGCTCTTTTCGGTGGATTTCTGCATGGATATTGCCATCTTGACTTCGATGATGGTATCGGTAAACTGATAAAACGTGGGCTGGAAACCGGCGCCGAGAAGCGTTGTTTTGAGCACTGCGCCGGTGCTTACATTCTTCAGCGAGATTTCTTCCGTCCCCATCATTTTGGCGATTTCACAGCACACTTTATCCATTTCATACTGGCCCTGGGCAATCGCGAGGGCCAGTTGGAGAACCATGTCCCCAAACGGTACATCTAACAAATCTTGACCTACACTCATTTATGACTCTCCTTATATTTTACACACTTATTTTAGACACTATTTTACACACTTTTCTTTTTATGACACAAATTTATTAAACTTGTTTTACGACATACGTTTTTCATTGATTATTCGGGCGTGATATCTTTCGGTACCGCGCCGATCGTAAATCTGATACGGCTCAAAGCCTCATCGCTGTTGGCGGATAAGCTGGGGGCCGACATTCTCAGCTGGTCGTTGTCGGTCTTGGCGATATACGCCTTCATCTCCAAGTCCAGCTCTTTGATGATATAATTCACAGACGCGTCTCCCGTATTGGCCGAATTGTTGAACTCGTCAATGACACCGGTGAGATACTTGGCAAGGTCCTTCATTTCAAAGGAGGCCTGCACATTTCTGTCCATATCGCTCAGCATGCGCTCCACCTCCGCTTTTGCGGCCTGTTCGCTTACGAATAAGGCATTGATATCGCTCAAATTGCTATTGGCGGTGATCAAGTCGCGCTTTGCTTTATTCAGGTCCGATTCCAGCGTAATCAACTGATTGGTTTTTGATCCGATTTCGGTTATTAAGGAAGAATTAAGCACTTGGGTCCGGATATTTTCTTGAAGCAGCACATTGTCCGCATTGGCTCCTTCTAACAACGCATTCAATTGTCTTTGAATCGCGGCGGTTGAAGCTCTTTCGTTTTCCAGTTCTCGGCTGACTTCATTCAACTGATTTTGAATCGCCGCGTTCTCTGCGAAACTCGTCGCGTATCTCCTTTCTTCCATACTTATTCCTCCCCGGCAGCCTCATAGTAGGCAATGCTTATGATATCGTTTCTCTTCGCTTCTGTTCCGGCTTCCTTTGACTGCATGAACACCTGAGTGTCTTTGTCGTTGTCCGTCGGCCCCTCCACGCGCTCTAAAGCGCCAACTCTTAAAAGAGAGGCGATGATGACCTCTTTTGCCTCTTCGACGCTGAGGTCTGAAAGGTCGGGAACTATGACGGTGTCATTGACTTTTGCGGGCGGCGGGACAGGCACAATCTTGAATTTCAGCTCGCTTTCAATGCTGGTCGTGCTTTTAAAATAGTTTTGATATTTGGCGTTGATCGGCGCAATGCGCATCGTGTTGAGAATCTCTTTTGCAGGCGTCCCGTCATTCTGAGTCTCGCCTTCTTCCGTTTCTTCTTTAACGATGGCGTAGTCCACTTTAATCGTAAATGTGGTTTCCGGCAGGGCATACCATGTGGAAGAAAGGCCGTATTGGCTCAGGTTTTCATCCGCGTCAATGTACTGCTGAACCGCAAGGGAACTCATGTCCAGTTCGTGCTGCGCTTGAGCAACGCCGCGGCCCATCTCCGCAATCATTTCGCCCAAACCGAAGTAAAAACCGCCTCCAACCGTTTTTGGCCGAAGGAGACCACTGTTGATAGCGCCCGCCTGCCTGTCCGCGTTGTTTGCATTTTGTTCCTCGGCGAGGAGGAATTGTTGATTAATGGCATCTCTCTCAGCCAGCAACAGTTCACGGCGAGAAAGACTGTGTTTGAAGAGCAAATCCAAAGGCGGGTCACCCTTCTCGGTCTCCAGTTCATTTTTTAATTCGGCGGCTTCCTTTTTCCAAGCTTCCAAAATGGCTGACGAAACAGGTCTTTGGTAAGAAATGGTGGAACTTTCAAAAAGCTGCAATAAAACTCTCGGGTTTGCGGCGGCTAAATCCTCCACGTGCCGGACGCCGGACTCCACCAAAATCCTGGAATAAACCGCATCAATTTCCCCAATGCGCATCAAATCCGCTTGTTTCGCCCAAATGTATACGGTTCTCACATTTACACTGATTTTCACGGATAAACTCTCACGGTCATTTCCCGTCCTTGTTTTTTTCCGCAAATCCTCAACCGTGTAAATTTCTTGCTTCTCCAAACGATCACTGATTGCTGTGCCTATCCCGTAGATGTCAGTTAAATTTTTGTTAGTTCTAATCTTCTTTGTTTCTGTGACGATCGTATCATCCCCTTCGATTGAGTCATCTCCATATGGATTACCCGGCTACGAGCAAAATACCGAAAAAAAGAAATCATGCGGAATTTCAAGCATGGTCAGCTCGTTCGTGTAGAACGCATTCGTTTTGCAGGCTGCAGGCTTACATACGGACACTTGCCCGCCACTTAAATATGCCTGATTAAGGCATCCGATTCCCAAGACCCCAAGACGACCACTTTGGTTTTTCCGGACAATTTCCGTAATATTGGTTGTTGTTATCGAATTATCAGGTGCAAAATATATATACATTTTCATAAAAGATGAATACATTTTCATAAAGAGCCGCTACATTTTCGGTAAAATATGATTATATCTTAATAAATCATAGTTATATTTTATTAGAACGCAGTTATATTCTCGTTATATTCCCATATGATACCACTCTCGCAAACTATAGTTCTTCTGACTTTGTTTTCGGAAAACAGACGGAGAACCGAAAGGGTCCCGTGAATGCGTACAGACTTCATATAAAAGCAGGCCATGCAAAAGCAGGCCATGCAAAAGCAGGCCATGCAAAAGCAGACAATGCAAAAGCAGACAATGCAAAAGCAGACAATGCAAAAGCAGACTATGCAAAAGCAGACTATGCAAAAGCAAACAATGTAAAAGCAGGCCATGCAAAAGCAGGCCATGCAAAAGCAGACAATGCAAAAGCAGACAATGCAAAAGCAGACTATGCAAAAGCAGACTATGCAAAAGCAAACAATGT
>Ga0123353_10004720_pt1 | contig 17646 bp, 18 predicted proteins | sample TergutLab28metaG_3_FD_92763 | JGI IMG/M metagenome (GOLD analysis project Ga0123353, IMG submission 92763) | Labiotermes labralis P3 segment gut microbial communities from Petit-Saut dam, French Guiana - Lab288 P3 | ecosystem: Host-associated > Arthropoda: Insects > Digestive system > Gut ... | reverse complement strand
GATGAAGTAGCCGCCGCCCGCGATGAGCGTGCAGAAGATGGTGGAGATCCAGATGCCGCGCTTGGCCTGGTCGTTGTCCTTGATGCCGAAGTATTTCTGCACCATGTGGGGCAGGCCCCAGGTGCCGAAGCTGGTCATGAATATCAGAGAGATCAGCGCCCACCAGCCCGTGCTGTTCTGCGGCGTCAGGCCCAGCGCCGTATGCAGCTTCGCGTAGTCCGCGATGCCCGAGAACCCGCCGACATTCTTGGCGAAGACGATGTAGCCGATGAGCAGCGCCATGCCCACCATCATGATGATACCCTGCACGAAGTCCGCGCGGGCCTGCACCAGGTAGCCGCCGAAAAACAGCAGAAAGCCCGCCAGCGCCGCGATGAGGATCATGAACACCGTGGGGGGAATGCCCAGCAGCACCTCGGCGATGTTGCCCAGGCCCATGTAGACCGAGGCCGAGTAGGGGATGAGGAAGATGAAGATCACGATGCAGGAGAACAGCTTCATCGCCTTGCTGCCGTAGAATTTTTCAAAGAGCTCCGGCATGGTGTGCAGCCCCAAACGCGCCGATATCTCGCGCGTGCGTTTCGCGAGGAACAGCCAGGCCAGCATCGCGCCGAAGGCCGCGTTGCCCAGGCCCACCAGTATCCCCCACAGGCCGAAGCCGTAGCCCGTGGAGCCCGCGTAGCCCACGAACATCACGGCGGAGAAGTAGGCCGTGCCGTAGCTGAGCGCCGAAAGCCAGGCCCCCATCCTGCGCCCGCCCACGGTGATGTCCGCCACGCTCTTGCTGCTGCGCCCGGTCACGATGCCGATGGTCACCAGCCCCGCGACATAGATGGCGATTGTAATCCAGGTTGCCGTCATAAGTACACACACCCTTTTCTGGATAGAATAAAATAAGGAGCACTTTAGCACTTGAAAGCGTTAAAGTGCTCATATATGTATTATACCACTTTTTTAAGGGGTTGTCAAGAGTTTTTTTGAGAGGTTGCCGCTGGATTGGGAGGAAAGATAGACTTTTCCCGCGGCTTTGCCACCGAAGACGCCCATGACAACAAAAGATTGCGGCAAATCATCACCGATGGCAACCACATCGCCCCCCTCCTGCGCGCGGCGGAGGAAGTCCCGGGTGTGCCTGGAGACCGTGGCGGTATCCAGGTCGAAGATACCGATGATAGAATCACGCGGGCACAGGACATTGCCGCCCAGGTGGAACATTCTCATGCGCGGCACCCCTTCACAAACGCGTGCAGCTCCCGCGCAAGCCGCGCCACGGGCAACCCTACCACATTGAAGTAGTCCCCCGTGACGCCTTCCACCAGCAGCGCGCCCCGCCCCTGGATGCCGTAGGCCCCGGCCTTGTCCATGGGCTCGCCCGTGCGCACGTAGGCCTCGATCTCGGCCTCGCTCAGCGGGTAGAACCGCACGAGGGTCTCCTGCGCGAACGCCCGCTCGGCCTGTCCAAGCCGCAGGCACACCCCGGTGACAACGCGGTGCTCCCGGCCCGAGAGAAGGCGCAGCATGCGCGCGGCGTCGGCGGCGTCAAGCGGCTTGCCCAGGAGGCGGCCGGCGATCTCCACCACGGTGTCCGCGCCGATGACGCAGGCCCCGGGGAAACCCGCAGCCACATCGGCCGCCTTCTGCGCGGCGAGATTGCGTGCCGCCTCGGCGGCGCTCCACGCCGGGTCGATGCGCTCCTCCACATGGGAGGCGCGCACCTCAAAGGGGATGCCCGCCAGGGCGAGGAGCTCCCTGCGGCGGGGGGAGGCGGAGGCAAGGATGTAGTTCATGGCTTTCCCGCCAGCCCGCGCCGCTTCGATCCATACCGCTTGCCGCGCAGGTAGAGCGCCTCGACTTGTAGGGTATCCAGCCGCTCGGCCGGCATGGCGAGCGGGTCGCCGCTGAGCACCGCGAAATCGCACAGCAGGCCCGCGCGCAGGGTTCCGCGGCGGCCCTCGTCAAAGGAGCTGTACGCCGCCCAGGCGGTGTGCATACGCAGCGCGTCCAGCGCGGAGAGGCTTTCGCCGGGGTTGGGGTGGTTGCAGGCGCAGTAGATGCTCTGGATGGGATCGGGGATCGTACAGGGCGCGTCCGAGCCCGCCGTGACGGCGATGCCCTTTTCCACCCAGCTCTTCAGCGGTATGGCGGCATAGGAGCGCCCTTCGCCCAAGATGCTGTCCAGGTAGGCCTGCGGCTCGTGCCGCCAATACAGGAAGGCGGGCTGCGTGGCGATCACCAGCCGGAGCGCCGCGGCGCGCGCCTGCTGGGCCTCGTTCATCAGGCAGGCGTGGATGAGGATGTGCCGCGCGTCTTCACGGGGGCAGTCGCTCTGCGCCGCCTCGAAGGCCGTGAGCGCCTGCTCCACCGCCGCGTCGCCGATGGCGTGGATGGCGATCTGCAGGCCCTGCCGGTTGGCCTCGATGCAGAATCGGTCCACCTGCTCCTGCGTGTAAGTCAGGAACCCCCGATTCTCCGGGTTGTTGGCGTAGGGCTCCAGCAGCGCCGCGTCCTCCGAGCCGAAGCAGCCGTCGAGGGCCAGTTTGAAGCAGCCGCCGATGCGGGGCAGCTTGCGCTTGCGCACCTTTCCGACGTCCATGGTCTGGAAGAAGATCCTGAAGTCCTGGGGCAGCCAGCGGGCGGCGAAGCGCATCATGTCCAGGTCGATGTCGTTTTTGTAGCCGACGCCTTCCGCCGCGTGGACCAGCGCGATCCCGCGCCGCGCCATGGCGTCGGCCGTCTTCCGCAGCCCCGCGAGGATGGACAGCGGCGAGATCTGCGCCGTCATGAAGTTCACGCCCTCATAGAACGCGTTCTGGGTCATCCAGCCGGTCCGCGCGTCGAAGCCGGGGTCGCTGCGCACGGCCTCCGGCAGGGATTCCACCAGCGCCGAGTTGCCCACGCCCGCGTGGCCGTCGTACTTGACGATCATGGTGGGCCGCGTGGTGTACAGGTCGAGGTCGCCCCTCTCGGGCAGGCGGCCCTCCTCCACCGTGTGGGCGCAGCAGCCGAAGCAGATGGTGAGCTTCTGCTTTTTCGTCCGTTCCTCATACTCCCGCAGCATTTGGCCCAGCTGCGCGAAATTTGCGGCTTCGCGCACGTCCAGGGTGGACTCGAACAGCGCGTGCGAGGCGAAGTGGATGTGGGTGTCGGCAAAGGCGGGCACGACGGCCTTGCCGCCCAGGTCGATCACGGGGCAGGCCGCGTACTGTGCGGGCATCTCGTCGCCGCAGAAGGCGATGCGGCCCCTGTCCTCCACCAGAATGGAGAAGATGCGGTTTTCCTGTTCGCAGGAGATGAAGCGGGCGTTTTTGAAAACGGTCATGATCTCTCACCTCGTCGGAAAATTTTCAGATTTTCTTCTTCAGCTCCGCCCGGTCCATCGCGAAGCCCAGCAGGGCGAACAGCGCCGCGCTGGCAATCACCTGCAGCGCGTTGGCCGGGAGGGTCAGCAGGGCCGCGTGCCAATTGTACAGGATCCTCTCGGCGAGGAAATATCCCCCGAGGGTGATGGCCGCCGCGGGCAGGAGGGCCAGGGCGTTGCGTGGGCAGAGAATCTTTTTCGGCTTCGCGCTGAAGCACAGGGCGATGCAGGCCTTGATGACCACCGTGGGGACGGCGTAGGCCGGCGCGCCAAACAGGTCCGCAAGCCCGCCGCCGATGGCGGCCGCGGCCATGGCGTAGGGCGTGGGCAGCAGGCAGCCCGCCAGGTACACGAACAGGTCCCCCAGATGGACATAGCCGCCGTTGGGCAGCGAAAAGAGGCGCGCCATGGTCAGGGCCGCGGTCAGGGCCGCCAACAGGGCGGTCAATACGATATGGTGCAGCGATTCGCGTTTCAATCCATTAACTCCTTCAGGTGCAGCTCAAACGGCACGCCCTCCACCTCGGGCACATCCAGGCGCGCGGCGTCGCGCAGGCAGGCCTCGAGAAAGCGCATGGCGCGGCGCACGGACACGTCCAGGGGATCGCCCCGGACAAGCCCGCCGCACAGCGCCGAGGCGAATAGGTCCCCTGTGCCCGACCAGGAGCCATCTATGGCGGGGGATTCGTAGACCGAGAGCGTATTTTCACCACTGGCCCCATTGCAGATGACATCCCCCCTGCGCCAGCCAGTGACGACCGAAATGCGCGAGGGCAGGGCAGTTAGTATGTGAAGGAAATAGTCCTCCTGCTCGTGCTCAGAGCCATGCAGGAATACATCGTAGTCCGTTCCGGTGAGCATGCAGGCCTCGGTGACGTTCGGCGTGAGCACGTCCGCCTGGGCGGCGAAGGCCCGCATGGCATCGCAGAAGGTTTCGTCAAAGCAGGGGTAGCGCGCGCCGTTGTCCCCCATCACCGGATCGATGAGCAGGAGGGTATCCGGCCCGCGGAAGGTATCGATCAAGCGCTGCGCGGCCTCCAGCTGCGCGGCGGTGGACATGAAGCCCGTATGGATGCCGTCGAGCGCCACGCCGTGTTTTTTCCATTGCAATGTAAAATCCTTGAGCAGGGGCTCGCAATCGAAAGACGCGAAGCTCGAAAAACCCGTCTGGTTGGTGAAGACGGCCGTGGGCACGGGGCAGCACTGCACGCCCATGGCAGAGAGCGCCGGCAGCGCCGCCGCGAGCGAGCAGCGCCCCAGCCCGGAGATATCCTGCATGACGGCGACACGCTTGATGTTCATCATTGATCACTCCATCCCCGGGTACGCCCGCCCGAATAAGGCCTCCGCCGCCTCGTTGGTCATGTAGCAGCCGCCCAGGCCGCCCAGCGGCGCGCCGCTGTGCCACAGCTCCACGATCGTATCGTGCACCAGCGGGGCGCTCTGCGCGCGCACGCTCAGGCGGTAGCGGTTCTCGTCCTGCAGGAGGGGGCTTTCGGGCCAGACGGTGAGGCTCTTGAGCAGCAGGGGGGTCATTACGCCGGGATCCAATGCCCGGCCGTAGTACACCCAACCATCTGCGTCAACAAACCAGGCGTCCTCTGGCTTCATCCACTCTGTGATGGGCCGCAGCTCACCCGGCTGCAGGTTGACAGGCGCAGATGGGTCCTCGTTGAACAGGTGCACGTTGGACTGCGTGACGTCCCACTGGTAGAAGTCGTAGGTGATGCTGGTGATGTTCGGGGGCTTCTGGGTGGGCTTGCGGGGCGCGGCGCCGTCCACGGCGATGTGCAGCGGCTGGTAGGCCGGCGTGCCCGCCTCGTTGATAAAATAGAACCCCGTGTAGCTGTAGATCACCTTGCCCAGGTCATATTCCTCGATGTCCTCCGGCCGCAGCACGCTGATATCCACGTCCGGGATGGGGGAGTCCGGGTCGGCGATGATGGTTTTCTTCTCAAAGACCAGCAGGCGCCCGCCGTCGCTGTCGCCGCCGGGCAGGCGGCGGGCGGGCAGCTTCAGCTTCAGCGCGTCCTCCCAGCTGTCGTTCTGCCTGCAGTAACCGCCGCTTTTCAGCTGCTCCAGGGCCGCCGCCTGCGGGATGGTGCGGGGGTCCCAGTTTTCGCCGGGTTCCCGCACGGGCTTTGTCACCACCACGCGGCCGCCCGCGTCGCGGCTGGCGGTAAGCAGGGTCTCCTCCAGGCGCATGCGCAGCAGCACCGGCGCGAAGCCCGTCTGCACGGCGGCTATTGGCCGGTCATACAGATATCCCGGGGCAAGCCGGGTCTCGTCCCTGCGGTCCGGGTCCAGGATGACCACCTTGTCCTCACTGGGCAGGCGGCCATCGAGGGTGTGCAGTATCGGCGCGCCCTGCGCCAAAATGGACACCACCACAGCCGACACCGCCGCGGCAAAGCAGAACACCAATGTCGCGACATAGGGCCAGCGGCGCAGGGGTTTTTTCTTTCCCCGCGCCCTATCCGCCCTATCCTGCAGCGCGTGCAAACGCCGGGCCGCCACCCAGGAACCCAGGCGCAGCCGGAGGATACCCAGCCGGAGCGATACCGCCCGCCGGGGCGGCGGGTTAGATGACGGCATGCTGCACCCGCCCCTTGCGTTTGGCTTTACGTCTCTTTCTTTTTCTTAGCTCTGGGTGCTCCATGCCCGCCCAGCGGCGCATGGCCACCGCCGCCACGCACAGCGCCGCCGCCAGCACGGCCAGCCCCGCGGCATAGGTCTGCAGGAAGGAGACGACATAGCCCGCCCCCGGGATCACCACCAGCTTCACACCCAGGATGTGCGTCATGTTGATGGGCATGCTGTCGGGCGCGGCGTTCCCCGCGCGCTTGGTGCGGAAGATGGTCTTGCCGCCGCTCTCCAGGCGCTCGTCCACAATGCGCGTCAGGCGGGGGGAATCCGGGTCACCGGGCAGGGCGTTGTAGGTGACGATGTCCCCGGGCTCGATCTTGCCGCTGGGGCGCATGACCGTGATGAGCAGGGAGCCCCGCGGCACCTGCTTGAGCATGGCGTTGGTGAGCTCCACGAAGAAGCGCATCCCCATCACGCCATTGGGCGCGAAGGCATTGAGCAGCATCGTGACGCTCAGCAGCAGGCTCAGCGCCACCGTGACGAAATAAAACGCGTTGGCCGTCCCGCGTATGTTCTTCGCCTGCTTGCCGGTCATGGGCTCGGCCGGCTCTTTTTCCGGCGCGAGCACCTCCTCGGCCAGGTGGTCCACCTCCGCCACAAGGGCGCGGCCCTCCGGCGAGAGCATGGCATCGTCCATGGCGGGCGTATTCTCTTTTTTGATTTTCAGGTTAAGACGCGGCAAATTCTTCACCCCGCTGTTGATATTCGGTGCCGGCACTCTCCCGCAGGACGTTGCGCAGGCCGTAGGAGATCCCCTGCAACTGGCTGTGGACGCGCTCCTGCTCGGCACGCAGCTCATCCACCTTCTGGCGCGCGCGCCTCATCATGACATCGGACTCCTGCCTGGCGGCGTTCACCATGGTCTCGGCCTGGGCGCGCGCCTCCACGAGCACCTTGCCGATGAGGCCCTGCTGCTCCTCCTCGCTGATCTGGTACGCAGCAGGCATGGCGGGCGGCGCGGCCTGGCGGCGCAGCTGCTGGCGCAGGGCGTCGGCCTCGCTGCGCAGCGCGGCGATCTGGGCCATGAGGGCCTCGGCGGCCTGCGGGTCGCCCGGCTGCGCACGCCCCATCTGGGGCGATTGCATCTGGGCCACCTGCGCCATCTGGGCGGAGAGGCGCTGGTTGCGCTCCTGCTGCTCGGCCAGCTGGGCCTGCAGCTGCATGATGTACTGCCCCTGCTGCTCCAGCTGGGCGGCCAGCTCGTTTTCCGGCGGGAAGAGGCTGAAGCCCTGCGGCTGGGGCGGCTGCGCAGGGCCAACCGGCGCGGCAATAGTTTGCTCGGCCAGGTCGCGTTTCAGGTTCCGGTTGTCCTCCCGGATCTTCTTGAAGGCGACCTCCAACTGCGCAAGGTACAGGTCCACGCGCTCGCAGCCGTAGCCGTTGCGCTCCACGCCGAACATGTTGCGGTATTTTTCGTTGGGCACGTACTCTTCCTTCATTGGCGCTGTCCACACCTTTCTTGTCGCTCGTCCACAATTTCGCTTAAAATAGGCTTATTCATCTTATATTATACTATATCTTGTGGAGGAATGCAAGGGGTTGGATGAAAATTTTGGGGGCTTTCAAGTCATTTCTCTCTGGCCGTCTTTTTCGCGGCGGGCTTTTTGGCCCCCGGCTTCGCCTGCTCGATGCTCTGCCGGAACGCCTCCATCAGGTCCGCTACGCTCACCTGCCCGGACTTCACCGGGGCGGCGAACTCCCCGCCGGAGATCTTGCTCTCCAGCAGCCCCTGCAGTTTGGCCTGGTATTCGTCGCGGTAATCGGCCAGGTCGAATGGCGCGTCCATGGACTGCAGGAGCTTGCGGGCCATGCCCAGCTCCTGCGCGGCGACGCCCAGCGGCGCATAGGCCCGCGGCGGGTCGCGCAGCTCGCCGGCAAAGTAAAGGGACTGCACGGCCAGGCCGTCCTCTCGCGGCAGGATGGCCATGAGGGTCTCCTTCGTGCCGAGGACGGTCTTGCCCACGGCGATTTTGCCCTCGTCGATCAGGGCGCGCCGCAGCAGCTCGAAGGCCTTTTCGCCGCCGGGCTCCGGCAGGGCGTGCCAGGCCCGGGCATAGCAGAGCCTATCGATCTCCTCCGGCCCCACAAAGTGCAGGATCTGGATGGCCTTCTCCTTCTCGGTCTTGATGGCCTCGAGCTCCGCGTCCGTGACCACGACATGGCGGTCCTTCTCGAACTCGTAGCCCTTGACGATATCCTCCTGCCTGATCTCTTTTCCGCAGCCCTCGCAGACCTTCTTGTAGCGGATGCGGCGCTGGTCCTCCCTATGCAGCTGGTGGAAGCCCACGTCGCTCTCCTGCGCGGCGATGTGCAGCGCAATGGGAATGGCCACCAGGCCGAAGGACAGTACGGTTTTATGCGCGGGTATAGTGCATCGCCTCCTTGGGGATAGTATATGTATGAATGAATACAATCAAAAGAGAAATTTTGACAAGACCGGCGAGCCCGCAGGAAAGCTCGCCCAGTCCGGTAAAACTCTCCGCTTCGTAGTCCAGCACCACCTCTCCCGCCGGGAGCACTACGACTTCCGCCTGGAGCGGAACGGCGCGTTGATGAGCTGGGCCGTGCCCAAGGGGCCATCCCTCAATCCGGCGGACAGGCGCCTGGCCGTGCAGGTGGAGGATCACCCCCTGGAATACCGCCACTTCGAGGGGACCATCCCACAGGGGCAATACGGCGCGGGCACAGTCGCCATCTGGGACGAGGGGACGTATGAGCCCATTGAAATGCGGGAGGGCCGCATCAAATTTGTCCTGCATGGGAGGAGGCTCACGGGCGGCTGGACGCTGACGCGCATGGAGGGCAAAAACTGGCTGCTGATCAAAGAGAAAGACCACCCCGGCCCGGCGTCTCCTCCGGGAGCCGCCAGCCACACCCTCCAAGGAGGGGAATTAACCAAAAACCCTTTCGACCGTGCCGACGCGCAGCTCGCCCGGCTGGTGAAGGCCGTACCAGAGGGAACGGGCTGGCTGTATGAGCTGAAATACGACGGGTACAGGGTGCTCAGCTTTGTGGAGGGGGGCAGGGTCCGCCTGCTGACGCGCAACGGCGAGGACTGGACGCATAAATTCAAAGAGGCGGTGCTGGCCCTCGCGGCGTTGGCGGGAGGGCGCGCCATGGTGCTCGACGGCGAGATGGTCGTGGCGGACAGCGGCGGCCGTCCGGATTTCCAGGCCCTGCAGGCGTATATCAAAAATCCGGCCGGGCGGGAACTACAGTATATGATCTTCGACATCCTCGCCCTGGACGGGGAAGATTTACGGCAGTTGCCCCTGGTCAAACGAAAGGAGCTCCTCGCGCGGCTGCTGGCCGGCTCGCCCGATCCCCTGCACTACAGCGTGCACATCGAGGGCAACGGCGCCGCGCTGCTGGAGGCGGCCCGCGGGGCGAATCTGGAGGGCGTCGTCGGCAAGCGGGCGGATTCCCTTTATATGGGTACGCGCAATGGCGACTGGGTCAAGCTCAAGTGCGCGGCGCGGCAGGAGTTCGTCGTCGGCGGGTACACCGTTTCGGCCAAGCGGGCAGGCGGCGGGATCAGTTCGCTGCTGCTGGGGGTGTATCAAGGAAGCGGCCTGATCTACTGCGGCCGCGCGGGCGGTTTTTCGCGGCGGGACATGGACGAGCTGGAGGCAAAGTTCAGGCCGATCATGAAAAAAACGCCCCCGTTCAAGGAGGCGCCCAAGGCCCGGGCGGGCGAAACGATCTTTTGGCTCAAACCGCAGTATGCCGCCGAAATCGCCTTTGCGGAGTGGACGCGGGAAGGCCTTCTGCGGCAGGCGAAATTCAAGGGACTGCGCACGGATAAAAATATTGGCGAGATAAAACGAGAGGATGATGTTGAAATAGAGTGTATCATTGAGGGTATCAATATATCACACCCCGATAAGATCGTTTCGGGGGACGTCACAAAAAAGGATTTGGCCCTGTACTACCAAAAGGTTGCGCCGCGCATGCTCCCCTATGTGGAAGGCCGGTTTCTCAGCGCGATACGCTGCCCGGAGGGCGCGGGCGGGGAGTGCTTCTTCAAAAAGCACCCAGACGGCGACAAGGAGAATTATTACGCAATTGACGATATGGCCGGGCTGATGACGGAAATCCAGAGGAACACCATCGAGTTCCATGTCTGGGGCAGCCGCGCGGAGCAGCCGGAGCGGCCCGACGTGATGGTCTTCGACCTGGACCCGGACGAGGGCCTTGGCCTGGAGGACGTGCGCCGGGGCGTGCGGGACCTCAAAGGCATCCTGGACGCGCTTGGGCTGCGCTCCTACCTCAAGACCAGCGGCGGCAAGGGGTATCACGTGGTCGTGCCCTTTCAGCCCGCCGTGGGCTGGGAGGCCTTCCGCGATTTCGCGCGGGGCGTCGTACAGATCATGGAGCAAAAATGGCCCGATCGCTACACGGGCAACGTGCGCAAGGCCAGCAGGCAGGGCCGCATCTTCGTCGACTGGATACGCAACACCCGCGGGGCCACCAGCGTCGCGCCCTACTCGGTGCGGGGCCGCCCGGGCCTGCCGGTGTCCATGCCCATCGCGTGGGGCGAGTTGAGCAAGGTCGCCCCGGCGGGGATCGGCATGGCCGAGGCGCTTAAACGCATGAAGAGGAAGGACCCGTGGGAGGGGTTTTTCACATCCCCTCCATCCATCTCAACACCCTCGTCGTAAACCTTGCCTCGGCCAGGTACGCCGCCCGGTTGCGCGATTTGGACGCGTAGTACTGCCCATAGTAATCGCTGGCCAGCAGCAGATCGCGAAAAATATACGGCATCGTGCGCAGGTCATAGTCGCTCAGCGGGGAAAAGCGCTGATATTCCTCCGTGTAGGCCCGCAGCCCCTCGAGGCTGAAGGCGGGCGCGGCGTGAACCCAGGCGCGTATGACCTCCAGGCACAGGGGCAGCGCGCAGGCCGAGGTCCAGTCGATCACCGCGGCGATGCGGCCCTCCCCGCACACGAGGTTCTGGATCTTGTAGTCTCCGTGGGTGTTGCCCACGGTGAAGCGGGCGTAGTCATAGCTGCGTTCCCGTAGCGTGTGCAGCAGCGAGAGGCGGAACGCTATGTCCTCCAGGACGTCCGCGTCGCCCGCCTTTTCCGCAAGGGCCAGGGTCTTCCTATAGGATGCGCGGGGGGCGTCCGAGCGCAGGAATGTGAGGAAATCCGGGCCCAGGGCCTGCGGCAGCGGCCCGAACCCGGCCAGTGCGGCGTGGATTCTCCCCTGCATTTGCGCGGATTCAACCATCAGCCACGCCGGCGCTTCATGGTAGGAATAGACCGTGCCCTCCACATAGGGCCGCAGGCTGTATCGCTTGCCGTCCCCGCGAAAAAACCAGCCTCCGCCCTCCACGGGTAAAAATTCCGGCGCGAGAATGCCCTGCCGCGCCAGGTATTCGACGATAAACGGCTCCTTTTGTGCGCGCGGATCATCCCCAGCCGTGCCCTTGAGCACGAAGCGCCCCGCGTCCGTATCGGCAACATAGACCTCGCCGCCCGCACCCTCGTCCACGCGGGTTAAGGCCCGCACGCACAGGCCGTAGTGCTGTTCGATCAGGCGTTCCAGCTTCATTCCTTCACCCAGTATTCCGCGCAGTCCTGCGTGCGGTCCAGAAAGCCGTACTCGATCAAATATCGCCGCAGCGTGACATAGTCCTCATGGATGTCCCGCAGGATCCGGTTGACCTCCTTCTCGGGATACCGCCGCCCGGGCGCGAACTGCCCGGCGATCACCCGCAGGATCACCAGCTTCTTCTTCTCCTTGGAGGAGAGGCTCTTCAGCCTCAGCGGCTCGATGGAGCTGAAAAACGTATCGATGATCTTCTGCACCTCCGCGCCGGTGGCCATATAGCGTTCGTCCACCATGGTCGCCCCCCTGTGAATATTCGGTTCCTCCGCCCGCCCGGCCTGCCCCTCCATCAGCGCGAACAGCGCCAAGTAAACGCGCGCCTGCCTCGCCTTCTCCCGCAGGTGAAAGCGTTGGAAGCGCACCGTGGCGGCGGCAATGCCCATCTGCGCGGCGATGTCCTTGTCCGGCAGGCCCTGATAGAAATATTGCATCATTTGGGCCTGCCCCTCGGTCAGGCCGGTGCCCTTCTTTCCGCCCGCCAGCAGCGCCCCAAACACCGAGCCGTGGGCCTGTTCCATGTGCAGCCGGGCGGCCGTGGGGGCGTCCACCAAACGGGACCCGAAGGTATAGATATCCCCGCAGAGGTACTCCTGCCCGCAGAACAGGCAGCGGCAGGCCCCCTTCCGCACTGAATAGCCCCGTATGAGGTCCTCCAATGATGCGTCAAGCTCAATCATCGCAAACAATCCTTCTTAAATGAAGTTATAGCACAAATATAATAACATATTGTTTGCATATTGTCAAACACAATTTTTCTTGCGTTTTGGTGTGGGGTGTGGTATACTGTTCGCGGACACATCCCGCCCAAAAAAGGCAGGACAAATCGAACCGCCTGTGTTATCCTGTCCCCGGGAGGAAGGAAGAATGGACTGGCTAGGCGACCTGCAGAAAGCGCTGAACTACATGGAGGCCCACCTGCTGGAGGACCTGGACGCCGAAGCGGTGGCGCGGCAGTTCTACGTCTCGGGCGACTACTTCCAGAAGGTCTTCCGCATCGTCACGGGCGTCACCGCCGCGGAGTACGTCCGCAGCCGGCGGCTTTCGTTGGCGGGCGAGGAGCTCCTGGGGACCCAAGCCAAGGTCATCGACCTCGCGCTGAAATACGGCTACGACACGCCGGAGGCATTCACAAAGGCATTCACGCGCTTCCACGGCGTGACGCCCTCCGCCGCGCGGCAGGGTGCCAAACTGCAGACGTTCAGCCTGAAATTCTTTCACCCCCTGACCATCCAAATCAGAATCGAGGGCGGACTCATGACGCGCAAGCTCATCCCCAATGTGCAGAGGCTCTATGAGGTCAAATCCGAAAACTACATGTTCCCCAGCTGCATGCGCTCGGCCATGGCGGCGCTGGGTGAGGACCCGGCCTTCGACTTCGCGTTTTTCGCCGGGGTGACGGGGGATTTCTTCGTGCAGCTGTGGGGCGAGCCCCGCTGGCAGTACAACGACTCCTACTCGAGCGTCTGCAAGGATTCGCGGGCGCCAATACAAGCGGCTTTCGATGCCTGTGGCTATGAGTATGAGTACGTCCCCCGCGCGGAAATCCAAGACAACAAGGCCGCCTGGGTGCGGAAAATCGTAGCCTCCATTGACCGCGGCGTGCCCGTGCTGACCTTCGGCATCGTTGGCCCGCCGGTGTGCTCCATCCTCTGCGGCTATGCCGAGGATGGCGAGGTGCTCATCGGCTGGTCGCAGTTCACGGGCGAGGTCAAGGAGGATGAAATTCTCGACCATGTGGTATCTGAGCACTATTTTCAGGTGCGCAACGGATTGGATGAATCCTATGCCCTCATCTTCATCGGCGGCAAAAAGGAGCGGCCCTCCATCGCGGAGAGCCTGCGCCAGTCGATTTTGAACATCCCCAAGTGGGTGCATCTGCCCCCTGATGGCCGCGCCGTGTTCGGGCGGGCCGCCTTTGAGGCCTGGGCGGATTCCCTGCTGCGCGACGAGGATTTTGCCGGTGAGGACATGCTGGCGGGGCCCCTCGATACCTACGGGAGCTGCGTGGTGCTCACGGGCACGAATATGCACTATATGCAGAATTACCTGCACCGCGTGACGGAGGCATGCCCGGACCTGGCCCCGCGCATCAAAAAATTGAAACGCCTGTTTAGGCGGATGAACAGGTCATTCAAGCGGTTGATCAAGCTGCAGGGCGGGTATTTCTTCGAAAAGGACCGAAAGGCCCTGCTGGACCGGAATTTCCGAGTGAAACTGGCCGCGCAGGTGCGCGAGGTTGGGCGCAGATACGCGGCTGCGGGAGCGCTGTCATGAAGCGATTGATCTGCGTTTGCCTGCTCTGCCTGGCCCTTGCCGCCTGCGGCCCCGCAGCCGTGCCCCCGCCAGTGGAGACCACAGCCCCCACCACAACCGCCAACCCATATCCACCCGTCACTAGCCCGGTGGATTTCAACCATAACGGCGTAGACGACTACACAGATATCCTGATCGGCGCGCGTCAAGATGCACAGAACCGGCCGCGCTACGACGCTTCATGGTTCAGCGGCGGCTACCCGCCGGAGGACGCGGGCGTATGCACCGACCTGGTCTGGCGCGCTTTTAAAGAGGCCGGATATGATCTGAAGGCCATGGTGGACAGGGACATCAAAGCCAACACCGCCCTCTATCCCCGGGTGGAGGGCAGGCCGGACCCCAACATCGATTTCCGCCGCACGGCCAACCTAAAGATATTTTTCGGGCGCTGGGCGCAGTCCCTCACCACCGACGTGACGCAGGTGGAGCAGTGGCAGCCCGGGGACATCGTCACCTACGGCACGTGGCACAGCGCCATCGTGTCCGACGTGCGCAATGCGGACGGCCTGCCGTACATCCTGCACAACATGGGCCAGCCGGAGCGCGAGCAGGATTGCCTCGCCGCCTGGGAGATCAGCGGGCACTTCCGTTTTGACGCCAGCAAAATCGATCCGGCCATGCTCATTGCGTTTGAATAGGCAAAAAAATTGGTACGATTGGACAAGACAGGGGCAAAAAGTTGTGATATGATAGGGCTATATCATATGGAGGAGTGAATTCTATGAGCGAATCCGCGAAGAAGCCCGGCCAGGCCCCGGAGAGCTATCAACCGAAGGCGAAGCCGGAGATTGTGAGCATGGCGGAGCAGGCGCAGGCGGGCGCCCTTGACGACACGAAAAAGAAGCCCTCATTTCAAGTTGACATTTTCCACATTGACCGGCCGCTGTACGCGGTTGGCCGCGCTGTGCGCGTGACGCACGGTACGCCCGAGTGCTTTCCCGCAATCGACGCGCTGATCCAGGGCTTCGATGCCGACGATGTGACCTCCGTCATACCAAACAAAGCAAGCCCAATCATTCCCTTTGGTGTCGGCCTGGACCATATCGCCCATGGCGGCGACCTTATCGAGTTCACCTATATGCGGGGTGTGCTCGTGCGGGAACGCCCCGCTGAGGATCAACTGCCGGAAGGTATGATCTGTCATACAATCCCGGCAGGGTATTACGCCCGCAACCACGTTCGCGCCAAAAACATTGGTGAGGCCCTTGGGATTGCGTATATTGAGCTTGACCGCTGGGTGGAATCCTCGGAGGAGTGGGAAGGCTGCGGCAACAGTGAATATGAGGTGTATACCAGCTCGGTCTATATCCCTGAGAAAAAGTGCTTTCGCAGGCCTAAATGGCCTCAATGGTTTGAGATGGAGAAGTGGTGCCAAGTGCGCAGGAGAGAGGAGGTATAAAATCCCATGAGCGAACCCGCGAAAACCCTCTCCGGCGTGCCGAAGGCCCGCTACGGCGCGTTCGGCGGCATCACCCCGTTCCCCATCTGCCTGAAGGCGGTGTCGGACTACCTGGGCGACGAGCTCGACTACACCTACGCCATCGTGGCCTGCGGCGGCGCGTTCCGCTTCGCATGGAACACGGCCGAGTGGGACGGCGGCAACGTGGACATCATGTTTGCCTACGACGATGCGGAAAGGCCATTCCGCTATGGCGTCGAGGCCCTCGGGCGCGAATTTAAGATGCTGTGGCGCGAGGGCAAGGATATGGGCCACGCCAGCAGCGGCAGGAAGGAGGACTTCAAGGCGTTTATCGGGGAGCAGATCGACCTGGGCCACCCCGCGATCTCCCTTGGCCCCATCGGCCCCTGCGAGGCGGGCATCCTCACCGGCTACAGCGACGACGGCGACGCCCTGCTGGGCTGGAGCGTGTTCCAGGACTGGGAGAAGCTGGAGCTCCATGAGGAGGGCTATTTTATCACGGACAAGTGGTGGGACAAAGGAGATTTCATCGGCGTGATGGCCCTGGGGGATATCACCGGGCCGCGCTGGGGCGTAGAGCAAATCCTTCCCATCGCCATCGCCGCCCTCGAGGGCCGGCAGGAGGGCAGCCACGCCAAGGGCATCGCCGCCTACGGCGCGTGGAAGAAGGCGATCCTGAGCGCCGACAGGCACGAATTCAAGAAGGACTGCGAGGGCATGAACCTTGTGATGATGTGCCAGGGCGACGCGACGGACTGCCTCATTGACGGGCGCAAAAACGCGTATAAGTACTTCAAGGCCCTGGCGGAGGAGCACCCCGGCCAGCCGCTCTACGACGAAATCGCGAAGCAGTTCGGCATTGTGGCGAACACGATTCATCACAAGATATACAAAGTCCTTCACGGCCATCAGCGCGGCAAGAAGCAGCTCAGGGCGCTGAAGCGGCCCAGGGTACGCAAAAAAATCGGCGGCTGCATCGATGTGATGAAGGCCGCCGACGAAAGGGCTCTGGGGCTGATGAAGGAGCTGCTGGGGGCGCTTTAAGAACGGATCCTTATGCGGGGTCAATCGTGAGGGGCTCCCGGATTGTGGATCGCGCCGCCGTGGCCCATCCAGACCGTTGCGCCCTCGTATCCGCGGACTTTCGCCGCGCTGGCCTCCATGGCCGTTTTGTCGACGTAGTGCAGCGCCTCGGAGGGGCCGAGGATGTTCATCATCGCGTCGCCCACAAGCAGGTCACTCCCCGCCACAACGCCTACGGAACCCCTGGTGTGCCCTGGCAGGACGATCACACGGGCGTCCACGCCGTATGGCGCGAGGGAAAAACCGTCGTCCAGGGCGATGTCCGGCACAAAGGCCGGGATCTCGTTGTTCAGCGCCCATGAAAGCAGCTTGCCCAGCCAGGGCCACTGTTGGAGCTTGATCGCCCAGACCATCACCTTGCCCAGCGGCCTGTGCGCCAGAATAGGCTCGGCCAATATGTTCTCCAGCAGCGGCAAGTCCGCCGGATGCATGGCGACGGGCACGCCAAGCGCCTTAGCCAGGAACGCGGCGTTCTGCACGTGGTCATAGTGCCCATGGGTGATGACGATGAGGCGCACGTTTTGTTGCCTGCATTTTTCCAGGATGGTATCGCGGTAGTTCGCGGTGCCGGTGTCCACCAGGACGGCGCTGCCATCCTGGGAGAGGATGTAGCAGTTGCCCCCCGCCAAGCCTGATTTGATCTGTTCGGCCGTGATTGTGCCCTGCGCGCTCGCCTGTATGGCCGGTAATATGGCCAGCAGGGCGATGGCGCAAATGATAGCGATGCATTTTTTCATGCGGATCACTCCCCGGTTGTAATAACAAAGCCCGCCTTCTCATAAAAGACGGGCTCTTTGCGTTCACTCACTCCGCCGTATACGGCAGCAGCGCCACGTGCCTGGCCCGCTTGATGGCCGTGGTCAGCATCCTCTGGTGCTTGGCGCAGGTGCCGGTCATGCGGCGGGGCAGGATCTTCGCGCGCTCGCTGATATACTTGCTCAGCCGCACGGTGTCCTTATAGTCGATATAGTCGATATGGTCCACGCAGAACGAGCAGACCTTGCGGCGGCGCTTGCGCATGGGGGGGCGGCGGTCGCCTTCGCCGGCTGCGTCGCGGTCCCGCGGCTTGGCTTCATAGGGCATAATATGATCCTCCTAATAATCGTTTGATATGACATTCCCCTCCTTGGAGGGGTACCCCGAAGGGGCGGGTGGTCAAAACGGCAGATCGTCGTCCCCGGCGATCTCGTCAAAGTCCGCGGGCCCGGCGGTG
>Ga0123353_10004719_pt1 | contig 17646 bp, 12 predicted proteins | sample TergutLab28metaG_3_FD_92763 | JGI IMG/M metagenome (GOLD analysis project Ga0123353, IMG submission 92763) | Labiotermes labralis P3 segment gut microbial communities from Petit-Saut dam, French Guiana - Lab288 P3 | ecosystem: Host-associated > Arthropoda: Insects > Digestive system > Gut ... | reverse complement strand
TTTTACCACCACAAAAATTGGAGGTACCTCTTTATTACTCACTAACCTTTTCTTAAGAAGTGTCTGCAAGTAATACTTCAGCATTCCTGCTCTCCCATACTCTAAAATGTTGCGTGCATCTGATGCATTTTATTCTTAATTTTATATTTTGTGTTACAATGTTAATAAAATTTCGTTTTGCTATCGCAACTCGCCAATTCACTCTCTAAACATAACATTTAAGGTGACGCAAAGTGTCCGAAGAAGTTTGCGATGATTGGTGCGGCCCTGCTTCGTCTATCGTTTACCCGCGTTCCTATAACCCAAAAATTCTTTGCACCTTACAAACAGTACAATTGTTACAGACGTTCATTTTACTAATTTTGAGAGGTAGTACCGGTGTAACATTTCCACATTCTGCATTTGGCGCGCTGGGTATTTTTAACCAAGTAAATACAAACAGGTAACCAGAAATTTGCTTTCCTTCCTTATTATATACAACAGCGCAATTGAATCCTTCAATTAACATACACATAGAAGTGAATTAATCCAACGTTACTTAATGATTAAAAACTATTCTACAATAACACGTAGTTATGAATAAGTAGTAGTTTAACAGTACGCCTATCCCACAAACTGCATTATAATCATGCAGTGTTTAGAGGTCCAAATTACGATAATTTTAAACCAGCGATTTGAATTTTCATTACCTGGCGTGGCTGATCTTCCCCTTTCCCTCTTGATACACGCCTTGTATAGTTTCAGGAACTTGGTACTGTATAGGCTTCCGGTGGGTCAAAATGGAGTCATTCACGGCGGAGCTGATCAGTCAATTTGGCTTCATAGGTCAATCCGTCAAGCGGAGGCCGAGCCCGGTTGCACCTATCCAGGCAACTTCCTGTGCACACACGTACCCCATCACGTGTGAAGTTGTGTCCTTTGCGTGTTTTGTAGGTACAAAACAGGCCACAGCGTAGCTCAGGTGGCTGTTTGTCGGCTTCTCACCACGGAGGTCCGGATGCAGCTTTGCATGTGGTTTTTGTTACAGAAACATTGTCACGTGACATGTTTGCTCCGAGAACATAGGTTTTTTTTCCCATGCCTGCCAGGTATCAAATTGTCAGTGTTACATACAAATTCGTCCTGGGTATGGATAATATTCCCGTTAGAGGCAACAGTTTCACAAAGACGAATCCTCACTCAACGACGAGATTACAAAAAACGGTTTTGGAAAAAGTGGAATAAATTCGGTAATTTGACGATGCTGAACAGACAAGCTGAGCACAGTGGTCTGATCAACATAATATTCACGAATGAGCGTGTGGTCATGGTTAAAATATTTGCTAGCAGTGGCGGCTCGTAGGACTATTTCATGGCAAGGCTTGTGATAGGATTACTATGTGACTATTATGGCCTTTTAGAAAGTTTCTTTCAGCACAGACAGTCCTTTTATGTTGAACGAGTATAATAGGATTATATTTCCTCCCTTAATTTTTTTCATTCATGATACCAAAAAGTGTACGTTTTATGTGTAAATTAAATCGTAGGCGAATATCGCTCCAACATGTTTCGGCTTCACTTACGCGATCCTCAGCCAGCTCTACACCAAGCTTTAAAACTAACTAAAATATAACAGATTACAAAATTAATTCATATTATATTGCAGTATTCTCACAGCTAATGTAACAATTGTGGGTTTCACGAACTGAGATTGAAATAGAACTTTAAACTTATAATACAACAATAAAGGATATTAGCCGACAGAATAGTGTAATACAAAATGAGTTGCTTTTTCAATCTGTTATATTTTAGTAACACTTAAATCTTGGTGTAAACTTCCTGAGGATGACATAAGTGACAACACCGAAGCATTTAGGAGTCTTTTGGCTGTATTTGTATATATCAAATGTGCTTTGAGATGTATGAACAGTGTAATTCAATCAAAATGCACGGAGTAAAAATAACGACTAAATTTCTCAAACAAATTTATATTCTGCTCGATGACAACAAATAAATAACAAATTCATGTGTTGTACGAATTCAGTTAGTAATTTCGGCCTTCTCGACGAGTGTTAATTGCGAAAAATTGGTGCCCTGTGAATACTTCGCACTGATTCTTGTGCACGTCTTCTTAGAACAGCAACTAGTAATATTAAAACATTCACAAACATGGCTTTAAGAACAGCCAAGTAAAACTTGTTATCAAATTGCCAATGTTTGAAATGTTAGGGAAGGTAAACACATACAAGAATTTCTTCTTTAAAACCCTCCCTGTGCTTCAGTGCTTACAGCCCGGCCCTCGACTTGACTGCCGATGTCTTCTCTGCAGTCAGCCTACATTCGCTGACTCAACACAACGTCTGGGCAGGGCATATAGCCCGCTCGCTTTCGGCAGCGCTTAGAGTCCGTTGCGATTATTCGAATTCAAAATTATTTAATTCATATGCTTTTAAAGAATGTACATATCTCCTAACAAAATGTTTTACTAAAATACTTAGTTTAATTTTTCTCAAAATTCCTGGGTGTGCTACAGCCCGTAAGGACGAGCTGAACCTGTTTGCTACTGAGGCATGTGAGGACTTGGGTGGATTGACGAGACGGGGTAACCCATCGAAGGCCGTGCAGAAGGCTGTACCGATGAAGCCAGGGATTGCGATACTTGTAATTGCTGTTAATCTGTCACACAAGAGACGGAGGCAAAGTACCCACAGGCAGCCCACCTCGCGCGGCCAGTTACGGGAAAGATATCACGGATGAAGCCTCTGAACCCCAAAAAACATGAACCAGAATGTGTTAAAAACACTATGTGGAGTGTGTAAGCCTGTAATCATCTGGATGTGAAAACCGAGATACACGCGTGTGAGCGAGGAATGTATGAGTGCTTTGTAACTGATCGTTGTACGATCTGAATGTATCGGACGAAATCCTGCAACCATGTTTTCCTAGAACCGCATAGAAAGCAATTTGTTGTTTACATTTATTCCACTGTGTATTTTATGAAAAATTTAAAAACGGTCACGCACAACTCTTTTTGCGTTTAGTGGACATGGTGGAATGTTTAATATCACGGTCTTACTCAGGCTGAAGGATTGATCTTGTCGCTAAGTGACTGAACAGAAAATGTATTATTCTTCGCATTAACCTTTCACAGCCTAGCGGTTGTTTCACGTTCTACCAACTTTGATATTCAAAAATTCTACACGGTACTCGCATTGCATTGAGTGCTTTGTATGGACCTTCACCTTGTACAACATTAACAGATTTTATGTGTTTAACCGAGGTGGATGGTGTTTACTGCGCGGTACGCGCTGAGTCTTTATATGAAACAGACACATTTCGTCTTCCAAGGGTTGATACACGTACTCGTCACTTTCCCAACCTCTTCAGTTCACTTGACTTAACTTAATTAATATCCATTCACATAGGGTAGGCCTAACCTAATTACTCCCATACGATGTCCCGAAATTCTCTATCCCTTTTGTATGCATAGGTGGACATACATTTCTTTCACTTTAACGGGGATACTTAGATGGAAATACAGAGAAGTGAATACAGTTCCTTATATTCGAGGACTTAAATAAAAAGAGAACATAATGTGTAGGGTAGCCGACAAATTGAGGCAGGAGTCAGAGGTTTACGACTACTTAAGTTCATTTTTGCAGGACTTCCATCCTCGATTATATTCACGTACAAACTACGAAATGTCAGCAAGTTGGGACATGGCGCACCGTGCGTATAAACGAAAGGTTGGACGGGCAAGGAGAAACAAAGTTTTCTGTTTAATTTTTAACACTTCCGACACATAAAATGTCAAGGTATATAAACGGCTAACACTAGGTATAGCATAAAAATCGGCCGAATTTGGAGACAAGACACAACTGCAAAGCAAATGCACACATACACATGATTACGTGCCGCCCGAGTGCGTTAAGGTCGATATAAGGCATTAACTTAGATGCTATTCTCCCACAGCTCTGATAGCGTATTCAATAAAGTGATTCGCTACAGGTTGGAACGTTCGGGGATCGAATCCCGGTGGAGGGGTAGTTTTCCATGCCCATCCGGATCAGATCCGATGCTCACCGGACCTCCTGTGTAATGGGTACAAGTTCTTTCCAGAGTTAAAGCGGCCGGGGTGTGTTTATGACCACCCACCCACTTCTACTGTCGAGATTGCCTCTCTCTGTGCCCGCATGGGCACGTCATGGGGTGACATTACATTCTCCTATCAAAGACGGGTTAAATTGGACACTGGCACAGCTGGATTAAAGTTTGCGCACATGTGAAGCTAAAAATATATGATTTTGTGCAAGTCAAAATTTACGAGTAATTAGCTGTTAAATATTAAGGAATTCAATAAAAATTTTAAACCAAATCAAGACACTGTTTTGTGGAAACTCTGTATATCAAAAATAGTACAGAATGCCTTGAGTAATGAATAAATGGAAAACAAATCGCAGTAGACAAAGCTTAATAGAGATGTATACATGAAAAACAATGCAATTTGAAGTGCACATTATATAATTTTAGGTACGAAGAAAAGATAACACAGATAAGGACCATAAATGGGAATACTATTACGTATGATATATTTGTTGTTGTAATTACAGACTAATAAAAATTCATTGCACGCTCACATTAGCTGGTAAATTCTACTTCAGAAGACTCTATTCGCTTAGTGAGTTTCTCCAAAACTCTCGGGGCCAATATGAGAATAAATCATCATAGCGTCTCTTTCGTAATTTTAGTAATTCTCTAACAGTGGCCACCCGAACAATTCACCACAGTATTTATGGGCCTGTAAGGAAAATAGACTACACTTTAAATACACGAAACACATAATTAAAATTAGTCCCATAATTTACGTCTTGACAACAAATTTACTGCAGTATATCTCAGAGAACGATCGGTCCAATAAGGTTTATAGTCATGGAATAAACTCCGACGACCTCTACTAAACACGTCACAAAGCAGAATACTGTGTTGCCAATATCCTTATAAGAACGCAATTGAAGCAGTTAGTGCTATAGTGGACTATATGTGCCTGTAAATGAAAGCTCATTTGTTACTCACTAAAAATAATTTACAATACAGAACCTTCCACATACTCAAAATTTTTTTTGACGCTATCACGACAGACATGCTTCCAGCGATGGCAGAGCCTTTGGCCTTAAATCCCGAGAGGACCATCTACCCAGTCCTGACGTAAGTTTTGTTTATTGATGTATTCAGAATACATTCACATACGCTTTACTTTCGATTACTCTTCTATTGCACTAATTATATATGTTGACAAGACTGAGAACAGGATGCTGAATAGAAAATCTGTACTAACAAGGCCGTGCAGTAAGTACACAATGAGAAACTTCGAATGTCATCTTCCTGTGGTGCAAAAATCCAACTCGGGCCTAGGCCACCTCACTGATGAGGTTCCTAGATCACACACAATTAGACACACGCACACAGATCTGTTAGGACTCCACTGAACGAGATGTCAGCTGGTCGCAGAGGGAGCTACCTACACAACACACAACAAACGCAACAGACAGATACTCACGCCCTCAGGGGAATTCGACCCCACCATTCCAAAAATTAAGTTGCCTTAAACCTGGGTTGTATACCTTAAGGCCATCGGTAGCGTCCTTCAAACATCACACTTTCATCAAATGTAACAATCATGACAGCATCAAGCAAAATAAGATGAGCGAGACATGTAGCTTGAATTTAACAGGTGATGAAAATGACAGTAAGAAAACCTGAAACGTTTAAGCATTTTGTAGATCTGGGTATAGATGGGATCAGACGGATCTTAAAAGTTTTATAATGTGGCAGATAGAATTAGTCTAGTCCGGGACAGTTTTTTTTTCAGGCGTGCTGTTGTGATCTTTGGTTCCATACAAGTTGCAGAATTTCACTAGTTAACCGCGTATCAACCTATAGATAAGGATTTCGTTTAACTTATTGGAGTTATAAATATTTCGGAAATAATTCCTTGTCTTCTCTACGTGCTTCATTCCACTGTTGCACTAGTAACCTGAATTCTAATCACTTAGTTCGCAAGATACGCACTCGGCTAATGATCATGTGCTCTGTAGCACAGTATTAGCCATATAACCTTAGCTTCTTGCTACATTGTTGACAAATATTTGTTAGGGTCGAGTGCGACTTACTGTCGTTAGGCTTCTTGTATAAAGATTCAGACCGCAATATCGAGAACTGTTATTAGTACTGTCATAATGCAAGGGGTTAATGTAAAAGATTGGAACTGAACTCCAGGAGAAGACTTGAAGTTATTTTAGTGTTACAGTTCCTGTCATTTGTCTTTGGCGCTGTATGGAGCTGAGTAATGTTTGTTTCTGAGTTAAGGAAGGAAATTTCATTCAATATTATCGGTACTCTCTCCGAGAATAAATACAACTCAGACGCGTTACTGTTTGAGCCTTCAGTGCCAGGAAGAAACAAGTTCCGCTTAAGCTACTGAGCTTTGCAGTTTAGCCTTGTAAAACGTAAAGGTATCGACACGTGTTACGTGATCTAAAATTACGAAACACTGTCAAACGACGTATTTGCAGTCCTTGTATGATTCTCACAATAACTGACAATTACTTCCCCGAATAATGTTCATAATTTGGTCTTACTAATGGGCATTGGAAAGAATGGCTTGCAACAATTACAGATGGAAAACTGCCAACAAATCATAAGATTGAAGGGAAAAAATAAGAAACTGACATTACCTGTGTTCTCTCTGAGGTACGAATTAAGCTGTTAATCGCAGTTGTATGAATGTTTGTCCTCAGAGGGTAAAATAAGATCACGTAAAAGTTCGCTTTTGAAGCAATAAATATTGGGAAATTATGTTTATTTTTCTATTTTTCCATATCGATGCCTAAGATGTTTCTTTTAGACTCGTGAGAAATTTCTCTCATGAAAACAAATACTCAAGTAACATGTGGATCTACACATTGCCAAAAATGCATGAATAAAGCGACTTTAATTTGACTTAGAAATGAGTCTTGATACAGCAGTACTAAATAAGTTTATAAAAGGGTTCATAAAATCTACCGGTAACAGTGAAATTCTATTCATGACAAAACTCTGAAGGTAAGACCTGTGTAAGTTGAAAAATATTAGCCCAGTAAAAAATTCTAAACTATTGGGAAAACTTTATACACTCCACGAAGACAGAATGCTTACGTCTATCCAAACAAGCAAAGACAACTAGAAAAGAAAATTGCTGAGACCAAGTAGGAAACTTTGCCATGGTTACAGATAGAAAATCTGGAGTCTATTCCGAGTAACTTTTAAAGATCTAAACCATATGATGCAGGAGAACAAAGACGTTCCAAATCTGTTTACAGAAACAATATACAAGCCACAATTTTATTGTACTCAGTATACGGCACACGGAACGCTAGGATATTCCTATTTTTTTCTGCCTTTGGTGTCAGTACTGAGGAGTCTTTCTGGTGTTGAACAAACGTTGTAATGCCACCATGTACACGACTGAAAGCAGCTTTAGTCATGCACTGCGTGTACACAGTGGCATAGCTAACATATTGTGTTAAATTATATTTTCAAAACGAATTAACTCTGCGTTAAACAGCAACAAAAGTCTACATAAAATTCGATTGTATTATTACGCAACGTACGTGTATGTGTGGTTTGCATTCACTCGATAGGAATCAAAATTAAGTTTACTCAAACAACCTCAGTGTAACGTACAGTATCAAATCCACCGGAAGTGGTGTATACATTAAATAAACACGTGGTTAGAGGTAGCGCAGATTGTACTTTCCCAGAATACGTTCCCTTCATGCACTTTGCGAACACATAACTGAGAAATTCAATGGATGTCAACAGTCACTGAAACCACGTGGCAGTTTGTACGGTACTTAACATTTCAAGCTTTTACAGCGGAAAATGAATACAGTAACCTACGCACGTAGCCCTTGCCAAAGTTTGGTCTAAAACCAGTCTTTTGGAAAACAGATCTTCCTCAGTCAACAAGGTGTATGCTGGGAGTAACACAAATACTTACTTATTTACTCCATGGAGCAGATTCCTTCTTGAGAAGCTAACAGGTTTTCAGCTAGTCAAGAAATTACCCTCATTTTATGGAACCCGAAGGTCCGTTGCCGCATTCACAAGTGCCCGCCAACTGCCCCTATCCTGAGCCAGCTCGATCCAGTCCACACCCCAAAATCCCACTTCCTGAAGATCATCTTCATATTATCCTCCCATCTGCGCCTGGGTCTTCCAAGTGGTCTCTCTCCTTCAGGTTTCCCACCAAAACCCTGTATACGCCTCTCTTCTCCCCCATACGCGCTACATGCCCATCCCATCTTATTATTCTCGATTTTATTAACCGAACAATATTGGGCGAGGAGTACAGATCATTAGGCTCTACATTAAGTAGTTTTCTCCACTCTCCTGTTACCTCGTCCTTCTTAGGCCCAAATATTCTCCTCAACACCCTAGAGAATAACACGAATATACATATAAAAGAATAGAGAAAATAAATTTAAAAAGAATATAATGTATTATGGGTTCCTTATGTGGAACTCTGATAAGAACATTTCATAGATAATTGTACTGCTATCCCACTACTTTTCTACATAGTCCCAGCCACAAATGAGAATTTTATCACACTGTGGGACGAGCTTCTCTGTTCCCTGTTCATGTCAATGTGTAGGCTGTGTTATCAGCCATTGTGTTATCACAGAAGCATCCACCTTGCGATGAAATTTAAATTTGCGGTTGCCAAGATTCTGCATCAGGAGCGATCATATGATGTAACATCATCACAATCACTGTACGTTCTTTCAGTCACGAAGTTACAGGCCGTGTGATCCCGTGTTCTGACCGACACTTGTACATATGTATGTCACCACCCTGCGATCTTTCCACACATCACCCCCGATAATGGAGACAGCAAATTTGAGGCAACTCGGTTTGACTTAAATTTGAAGCGGCTGATCGACGAACATTCAGTGTCTATCATGTAATTCGAAATTTTACTTTATTTGATATATTGTAGAAATATCACACCGGAATACATGCCTGTCAACAGACTTATGTACCTTATAGAGATCCAATTATTTCGTACTATTAGATAATTTTTATGAAATTTGATGAATTCCAACTTAGAATATTGCCAAGTGAAATCTGCCGTATAGACTGGAACCGTGACGAAATTTTTTGTGGTGTAGGACACAAATATTGACTTCAATTAGCACCCTCGGGAGATTAGGCTATACTTGCGTACGATGGACGGAAATTTTGAAGGTGAATAAAATATAAGCTCTATTACATCTTTCAGAAAAATACATTTACAGCTATAACAATTGTTTAAACTATTTGCTTCAAGAGCAGTATAAAATCATTGTTTTATTTATTATGAATATTTGTTGACTATTTTTTATTTTTTTTAACATTGACAACCATAATGGACTTAGGACTCCCTTATGAGGTTCCTCGATCACACTGACACATAACCCTCGGTATGACTCCTCTGGCTTAGAGATCAGACCGTAGCAGAAATCCCTACCTGGCAACACACAGCACTCCCCAGAGAAACACATCCATGCAATGGCGTTATTCGAACCCGTAATCCCAGCAAGCAAACGGACGTAGACCCACGCCTTGGACCCCATGGCCGTTGGGATCGATGACTAATTATTTATAGTAATGTAGAATTTAATAATTTTCATTGATAATGAAACAAAAAATCATCTGAAACTAGTTTGGTGTTTGTTTCTTACCTGTACAAAGTTATTATGTCTTCCTATAAACGAAAATAATTATGAAATAGAATATTTAACATTAGTTACTAAACAGAAAAATGAAATAAATTATATTTCTCTAACACTGTTCCGTCCACCGCGAAACAAATCCCACACATTCCACCAAGAAGCCTTTCATGAAAGTTGATCTACCTTCACACAGCCATACCGGCTCGTATTACCTTTTATGTCACTAGTTGGCTTGTCTGGAAACAGTCACATAGTAACATTACTTTCCATGATATTATATCAGCGAATTGACTCATTAGTAGACCGGTGGGTCCATGAGCCGTCATTAGGTTACCATGCATTACAATCAGATTAACACCAAATAAATAACAAGAAATTCTACGTGAGATTCGGCGCAACACTGTTCCACTATAACATTATTTACACCACTGACAGGGAATTAATTAATATATGCATGAAGGTAGACAAATCTCTGTGCAGCTCGCAAGACTGAGCATCTGACGAATAATTAGTCAGTTTCAATTTGGGGTATGACATTTCCGGTTTAGTAATTTGCGTTGCGATGCAATTTCCGTTCGCCTCACTGTTTTACGCTTCAGAATTAAAGTAAGTTAATGTTGTTTCATAATATGCGGCACAAACTGCAGTATCTATTTAATTCGATATGATTAACTGATGGAATACTAGCACCAAAAGACCCACCCAATATTTTTCGGGTGATAAAATCAAGAATAATGAGATGGGCGCGGCATGTAGCGCGTATGGGGGAGAGGAGAGGCATATATAGGGTTCTGGTGGGGAAACCTGAAGGAGAGATACCACTTAGGAGACCCAGGCGTAGATGGGAGGATAATTTTAAGATGGATCTTCAGGAAGTGGGATGTGGGGCTGTTGACTGGATCTAGCTGGCTCAGGATATGGACAGGTGGCGGGCACTAGTGACTGCGGTAATGAACCTCCGGTTTCTAAAAAATGCAGGTAATTTCTTGACTAGCTGAAAACCTGTTAGCTTCTCAAGAAGGACTCTGCTGCATGGAGTAAGTAATTAAGTAAGTAAGCACAGAAAAGACAACAGAAACACACACATTTCAAGGAAAAGAAATTTATGGGCTCCGCCGTTTGAAAATAAAATTGATCTGAATAGGGCACATCAAATTTCGCTCTGTAGCTTAAAAAAAGACAGGCAATAAAACACAATACTGAGTCATGCTGCAGTTGAAAAGCAAGAGGTATTACACATACTGAGTGTGTGTTTGTAGACTGCATGCGCTTTATTGTCATCTGTGGCCTTCCCGGCTGTACAATATTTTCTACATTATCTCATACACAGCACGATTTTCATCAAAAAAATTACTGAAAATTAAATATGTGTTTTGATTTTCTCTACAAGTTTTGTCTGAAACATTTCTCATTCTAAGAACAGCTGAGCGGGATATGATCAAATATTTATATTGTTCTTCATGTAAAGTACCCGTTAATCTAGGCAGATTTTAATGAAACTTGCATTTTCTCGACACATTTTCGAAAAACACCCAAATATTAAATATAATGAAAATCCGTCCAGTAGCAGCCGAAATGTTCTATGAGGACGGACGTACGGACGGGTAGACAGACGGACAGACAAGCACGATGAAGCCAACAGCCGCTTTTCGCAGTTTTGTGAAAGCACCTACAATAAGCGGATCTCCATTACAAAAACCAAACTCTTAACATTATTTGAGAAAAATAAACCAAGTCTCTTGAGGAAATCGTAAGAAACTCTCCCAGAAATACAAAGTTAAATATTTTATATCTATAGCAAGTGGCACACACAGTGTAAGCTCTGTGACTTACAGTATCAATATCAAATGAGAATGCAGCGTCTATGAGCTTCATTCAGTCGCATGCCGCGCACAGCTCAGTCTTATTAACATAATTACCACACTAATAATTATAAAGAACACAGAAAGACACACGGCTGTGCTACGGTTTGTTTTAGGTTTTGAGCCCCAGTGTAGTGCGCACATTTTGATGATTGTATTGACGTCTGTAGTATTTGCAGGTTTCGGGCTTCCTTTCCGGCGAGCGGAAGGCTTTGTCGCTTAAAGGGGATGTTGTATGTGCCGCACGTTGTTAAGGAATAACTCAAATGTCAAGATGTTCTTAGCGAAGAATATTGCAACATGACGAATTTCCAATGTACTGAAGCATGGACAATTTCACACACTAACCACAGAGAACTCATTCACTGCAAGCCTTTACGGCAGGCTATACGTCACTTTATGTAACTTTTTTTGAAATGGCAGTTCAGCATTTGAACCGTCGTAAGCTTGACCGCCGCCAAATTAATTCACTTTCTGTTTTCTCTGGATGGTATCTCATTATCCATTTGCAAGTACATATTGTAGCCGAACAATGTTGGTAAATTTGTTCATCAGGCAAAACGATTGCTAGCCCTCAGTCAGGGGCGGTTCGAAGCCATCCGTGTACATGATAATAGAAACGAAGAGTATTGCTCATATCTCGGGCCCTTGCCGTCCGTCCTAAATCTCATAATAGAGGTCTCTTCAATAAAGTTCACTGTGGGGCGGAAGGAAACGTTAAGTTTGGAATACCCTGTGAGCAGCCAACACAGAAATGATAGTCTAGTTGGGTATTTCCGACAAAGCATAAGCAAGGTGACAAAAGAAGTTTTCATTCTGAAAAATGGGAGTCAAAGGCCAGAAATCAGGAAAGAACATTCACTGAGATGGGACGTTCTGATAGGTCAAGGGAGCGGTCCGAGTTCGTACCATTCAGGTGTAAACCATAGTGAGTGGTTCTTACAAGAATCTGCATACAGTTCATCACCAACAGATGAGGACGGATGTCTGCTGAGTTGCGCTAGTGATCAGATCAGTAAGCAGTTATGGTGATTTATAAATGTACAGTCTAATTACTGAGCAGGTAACTGGACACTACAAACAGAAAGACAGTGGTAATAATAAAAAATTTCAAATGTAAACAAACAAAAACTTTATCAGATTCGATAAACCCCACCCGTAGTCCGAAGATGTCTCACCTACTATACTGAGCTACATAAGGGCACAAAACGTACACGGGGTGAGTGCATATAACGTGGATTCAAATGAGTCTGAGTTATTTGTCCGTTTGTGTGCGCATTTCGGTTATATCTTCATACGCACAAGCAAATGCGAGTGCACATCACACACTCCATACAGCAGATCAGTCTCTCCTGCACGGGCCGCGGTTCCGTATGCTAAATTGTGCCGAAATTCCCACCCACATCAGGCCAGACACAAGTCATTACCAACCTAACTGGTGCATTGTGAAGAGCCGTTTCAATGTTCGCGATCACTCACTCACCTAAAATAAGGAATAGGTTTTGGTATTATCCTAGTTCTTGTGTACGGTCCTCTCGAAGTTCAGTTCGCCATGCCATTTTTCTACTTACTCAAATATATTTATGTAAATTTTATTCAGAAGTTCATTTTATGCTCCAAAGTTAACATACCTTCCGAAAAACAAAGAACAGTTGGTTAATAATGTTTAGGAAACAGTCGCTGTTTATTTAGAGAATAATACGAGATGCACAAATGAGCTATGTTTGTACAAAAAAGTCGGAATTCGTAATGTGAAATAAAATGGCACGTACAGCCGTCAGTGCCCCGAATACATTGATAAGTCGAATGACTAAAATGAGCACCAGATATTAATGTAACGATAAGAATTTTGTACGTAGCAATGCTGGAATGATAATCAGCAGGTAAATAAAGGAACTCCGAGGAAACTCAGCTTCAATGCCAATTCCTCTTTACGAATTTCATATTTGTGGTCCAGAACTAAAACCGAGACTTTGCAGCGAGAAGCCAATCTTACCACTCTGAGCTGCTCCACTGAATAATGTAAAAGAATTACGTAAATGAAGATAAAAATTGTATTTTTATTTTAGCCGCATTCGTGCCTTGCAATGTGATACATTAGATAATTGAATAAGGAGAGACCAGCTTGATGTCACTTGCTTTATTATTTCATTATTTACTGCTCAACATGTTTCGGATGTTAATACATCCATCCTCAGGAACTTGCGACTTATTTGTTGACTTATTTCATGGGTTGTATTGTTCTGGTTCGAAGTGTGTTGGTGTTAGGTTGTGGTTTGGCTGGGGTGGTGTGGTATCCGGATGCAGGCTGAAAGCCTGCACGGTCCAATAAACATAAGATTCACATTAGATAACATTTGTAATAGCATAGAATTCATACACGTCATGTTACTGGACACTGTAAATATGGCTATCTTGATGGGGTGAGCAGCGTGTCGGAAGAGGCACAGGAATAATTACAGACTACTACGTTAGTGTTAGAAAATAAAATCGAGTCCAGAGAAAACAAAGACAGACCGTAAGTTACCAGCCACTTGTAACCTGTAATTGATAACTGTCATTCTTTTTATAACACAGAGTAAAATCATCAAACCCCACACGATCCAAAGAGATGGCAAAAAGAAAATTCTTTGGCCTTGCCGACAATCCATCGCCGATCTTTGAGCCCATAGCTTACGATATTGACGGAGATGTAACAATATAAACAGCCAACTAGATGCAACAATAATAATTTTATTAATAATTTCAATCAGCTCAACATGTTTCGGGTGATAATTTCGCCCATCCTCAGGAACGCTGGAATGTGTTTACAGCTTGTGGTATAAAGCACCGGCGATGCTGCCTGCTGGTGGCCAGGATGAGGTGGAACTGGAACAGTCACCAGCAGGCAGCATCGTCGGTGCTTTATACCACAAGCTGTATACATAGTCTAGCGCTCCTGAGGATTGGCGAAATTATCGCCCGAAACATGTTGAGCTGATTGAAATTATTAATAAAATTATTGTTGTTGCATTTAGTTGGCTGTTTATATTATTGTATCAATGATGCACGATCACACAAACGTCAAATCGACGGAGATGTCTCGGTTCTTCTACTGATTTCATTAATCGAAGCTCAATAAGCCACTCTTTATTGACAGCAATGAGACCATTAGTAGCATAAGAGGTAACTTGGAGACAGCGTTCCTGAGCACGATTTTTATTATTGTTGTGTCGTTCAACTACGCTGCCGATTGCAAAGATTGTATACAACGTCGATGATCGACGAAGGAATGAGTACGGAGCAGTGGTGTTATGATTGCGAGAGGAAAGCCGAAGTACTTTGTCTTCCACAAATCCCACACGGATTGGCTTGGAATCGAAACCGGACCTTATCGGTGACAGGACGTCAGCTAACCGACCCAGCACGGCACGGACGCAATATTTGATCGTAATCGGCAAATATGGCCACATTATCCACAGAGCAGCGTGTATGCTTGTCATCTTCAACGTTCGCTACGGGTGTCTTTTTCACCAATACATACGTCTACTTGCCTACAACGCAAACACTCAATAAGCTACAGCATAAGGGAAAGAAGAGGGGAAACGCGACGTGCCTTGTTCCTAAACTACAGACAACCGAGTGCAGGTTGATTGGACAAGCCGGTGTTGTTAGAGCGGATTTATGCTGTATTTGGTTTGTGATGTAAGAGGCGATGTGCAGACGCCTCCGGCGAGGTGACTTACAGTTTATAAAGTGAACGAAGCGAGCCTGTGAGAGGTTTGTCATGTAGCCTCATTATGCCTTGGCCAGACCCCTGGCAACATGGCACTCTTTCACACTGCACTCTCGTGCAGCAAAGCCAGGTGAAGCACATGCCCTGCTTTCATGCTGTAGAATGAAAGCAATTCATAATTAAACCCCATTACATTAAAGCCCAACACTCTAAAGATAATCTCACTTTCAGTTCCTTATGATTTGTAATTTTTTAAGATTTGAGTGAGTACACAGTCTTGAAGATGGGCTTCCTTCTGTAATGGCAGGTTCGTGAAATATTTATCTTATCACACTTCAAGGAAGAGGACGAAGAGGGAGAAAGTCATGTTTTAATTCATTACGATAGACGTCTTGACATTTTCAACTGCTGTTCTTTTAACTACTAACTTTTCTTTTTTTAGGAGACGTGAGAGAGTGATTGTGCGCCTTATTTAATAAAAAATTTAGATCTTATGGAAAAATGAATCAATTGAAGGTACTGAAACAGAATATTGGCTGAACATCTGATCACAAGCAATGGCGATATCAGAAAACTTACAGGACGAATAGGCTTATAAATGATTTACAGTTAAACAAATGTAAAAGTAAAGGTAAAGTGATCCCGTTACAGGTCCGGTGTGGCCCAAAGGGTGGGTAGAGGTATAGCTCAACTCTTCCATTACCACGGCACTATAAGGGGGTGAGTGGTCAGCAGCACGCTCCGGCCGCACTTTAACCCCGGGAAAGACCCGGTACCCATTGTACAGGAGGGGGTGACCCCCAGGGACGGTATGAACGGGCGGAAAATCTCGTCCCCACCGGGACAAGGTCCCGGACCTCCAGCCCGTAGTCAGTCGCTATACCGACTGAGTTACCGGGCCCACGTTTAACAAATGGAACCAGTTCAAATCACGGGATGTTCGAGTATGTTGTTCAGAGCTGGATATTTCGAAGGTTGAAGTAACGATTCTTTACAAAAATGATAACACGGACGTTGCTTCTTTCCTATTACTATTTTTGTGACTACTCCTTACTTTTAGGACTTCGTATTTACCTTGGATGTTGATTATAGTACTTGTAGTGTTTACAGTGAACTTTTAATATTTTATTTTTATTGGTCGCGTAGGTCAGTGATAAGTAATCAATGTACCTGCCATTAGGACAATAAAATAAAATGACAACAGGACCTGAAGGTTATAACAGCATAACGCATTTACGTTACTTGTGTCGTGAATTATACGGTAACCCGTATTCTACATTGCGGTTCACCGCAAAATCCGCTGCACCACCGCAGTTTCTCTCGGATGGTGAATTATGAAAAAACTTCTGCTTAGGCCATCCAACCAATATCAACACATTATTATCGCAATTACTCATATTTACGTATTTTGTAAGCTTGTTCGCAAAACTGCGAAAAGCGACTATTAGCTTGGTCATAGATGGCTCTCTGTCCGGATGGAAAAACGTGGTCACCACTGGACAGAGTTTCATGAAATTTGGTAGTTGAGTATGTTTCGTAACTCTTCGAGAAAATTCACATTTCCTTAAAATCTGACAAGGATAACAAGTATTTTACATGAAGGCCAATATACACTTTTGATCATATCTCGCCATCATTTCTTCTTAGAATGAAAATTGTATCAGACTTTAGTTGTATAGGCCATAAAAATCGCATTTTATTTTGAATAACTTTAAAAAAACGACCGGTTTATGAGGTAATGTGAAAAAATATTGTGGATCCGGCAAGGCCACAGATGACAATATGGCGCATGCGCGTTGCATTCTGGATACCTAAGGCTACAAATACAAATACACACTAAGAATATGTAATATTTATTGCTCTTTCACCGCAACAATGGTTGCACGAACGCGCCTCAATGTTACGTTACACGTACATTGTGTCTTGTTACAACATTGACTCAAATGATTGTAATAAAAGTCTTGCAATGGTTCTGAAGTATTTAATAAATTTATACTTTCGCATTATACTTTTAATGTATCTAACCTTTGTACTATACATCCCTGTTGATGACCACTTTTTTGGCCAAAATTTAGTACAGTTCATCTTATGCACAACATAAATTTAGCACAGCATGCGTGCTTGCATTGTTTGGGGCCGTTATTGTGTGTGTATAGTATATAGTGTGTATATATATATATATATGCACATGTATATGTATATGTATCAGATGTATGAGATCAGAATGCAGGACAAAATCACAGTGTGAGGATTGATAATAGTACCTTCGAGAGGGTGGAAGAGTTTAAATATTTGGGAACAACTTTAACAATCCAAAATTCTATTCGGGAAGATATAA
>Ga0123353_10004718_pt1 | contig 17648 bp, 17 predicted proteins | sample TergutLab28metaG_3_FD_92763 | JGI IMG/M metagenome (GOLD analysis project Ga0123353, IMG submission 92763) | Labiotermes labralis P3 segment gut microbial communities from Petit-Saut dam, French Guiana - Lab288 P3 | ecosystem: Host-associated > Arthropoda: Insects > Digestive system > Gut ... | reverse complement strand
TCACAAAGCGGGCCGAGGTGGGCGATAATTTCAACGGGTTCAACGTTTTCGGCGATGACGACGAGTTTTGCAGTGCCTCTCTCGATTGTCTTTGTCGCTTCGTTGGTGCCTTTCTTAATTTTGCCGGTGTCTCTTGCGGTTTCAACAGCTTCTAACGCGATTTTTTGAAGTTCTTCAGGGACTTCGAATTTTGCAATTGCCATATAAATCAATCTCCTTCAAGCCCGCGCGTTTCTTATCCGAAAAAGGAAAAGAGGCGTCAGACTCTCATTATTCATAGTTGTTTAATTGACTTAAAATCTTGAATCGTAAAACAATGATAAATAGGTATCAGTCAACCGACATCAAGTTCTCAGTTTAAAACAGGCAATACAGGGAAATATTGCATATAAAGGTTTCTGAAACGAATCGCTTTTGAAACGGCCCGCACTTTTGAACAATTTCATCTACAGGGAATTAAAATTAAAAAAAAGATGAATACACTGGCCGGGACTCGAACCCGGGTTCGAGCGTTGGCAACGCCCGGTGATAACCACTACACTACCAGTGTTTTTTGACAAGCTTTTCGGAAATACTGAAATTTCTTAAAGCTATTAAATAGTTTCGATAGCTGAAAATGCCCAATGCCCAAAGCCGGACTTGAACCAGCGACAACTGCCTCTTCAGGGCAGCGCTCTCCCAACTGAGCTATTTGGGCACAGATGCGCCGTCATGGAATAATTTTCGGCATAAACAGCAATCGATTGATGGGCCCGCTGAGATTCGAACTCAGGACCTCCGCCATGTCAAGGCGACGTCATAACCATCTAGACCACGAGCCCATTAATGAATGATTGGCAACGAAGAGAAATCCAAGCTGTTAAAATCCTTATACAAAGGGTTTCGCTTGCACTTTTCCTCTCGGCTGTGCAATCCTCATAAACATGATTCATCGTATATATAGGTTTTGAGATGAGAGCCGGTGCCCTCAAAAAGAAACGGTGAGACATATAAATAGACATAAGAAGACAGTAAAAAAACATTGAAAAAAAGAATCTAAATATTTTCAATAAAACGTATTCGGGGTTTCCGTGGCGTTTTCAAAAGTCAGGAACTTGCCGTCCGGATAATAAAGAATCAGCCGGTCAACTTGACTGCCCAGCGGGCGCGTATCGTGAAGATAATAATTGCCGGTCAGGCGCGACGAATTAACCAGCTTAACGGTTGCCGAATTTCCCTGAACGGAAATCATTTGATACTCCTCAAAACCGTAAAGGAAGGAATCAATAAAAGGATCGAGATTGCGGCTGCCGAAAAAAGAGACATACATCTGCGTCAGAAAACCGGCTTCGTAATAAATTTGAGCGGTCGCGTTTTCGTTATCGAATCGAATCTCCAACTGCGTCACATTCAATTCCGTGTGCGGCACAACGTCCCAGCCGAAAGAGGCAGAAGCAATAATAACAGCTGCAACAACCATAAAAAGAACCAATAATTGCTGAGGCTTCATTTATTATCTCCCGCGATGTTTTTCAATCAATAAGTAATCAATAAGTAATCAATAAGTAATCAATAAGTAATCAATAATTCTTAACAATAATCAATAATCCGGTCACTAATTCAACCAATAATCAATATTCCGGTCAATAATCCGGTCAATAATCAATAATCCGGTCAATAATTCAACCAATAACCCAATCAATACAAACATATTCCGCTGTGTTACATCTCTTCATTATGACATTTCTATTATAAATTGTTCACCTGACGGACAGATTTATTTCCGGCAGGTCTATTATTTGTTTCAGTTCAGTTAATGTATGTTATTCTTATCAAATTATTATATATCCATATTAAAAATCATGAAGGGAAAAGATGAAACCGGAAATACTGATTAAAATCATTAATATTACATCAGTTGTTATCGCAAGCATCATTTTTGCCTATTTTTTATTCATTCAACACATCATATTGGGCATTATTCTTGCCGCCGGTGTCATCCTTCTCGGTTTTGCCATCATTCATGTATATCGTACCGATTATTTAGGCGAATTGAATGATTAAAACGTCATGAAGCAGGTGGAATTCAGACTGATGGTGAATTCAGACTGATGGTGAATTCAAGCTGATGGGAATTCTGACTGATGACGAATTTCGGACTGTGAATGAATTTCAGATTTTGAATAAACGTCATATATAATTGTTTTTAAACCGTTTTTTATAGAGTGAAGTATTGAAGAATAACCATAAGATAAATAACAGATTAGAAGCTTGTTTATTCAATTCGCAAGTTTCCGAAAGTTCGTTTATTATAATGGTTTTAGAGTTCAGGCTCGTTTTTTAGAGTTTTAAAATATAAAAATAATATGTGATAAAAAATGGAGACATTCAGCAAGCTCACTGAACATGACGCTCAAGACGGCACGTTCTCTGAGAATTCGGCCCCTGTCAAAAAAACGGATGTTGAAACCACAGAAACCGAAATCCTCGAAACTGAGGCCGGCGCCTCTGACGTGAAAGAAGGGGTCGGCGCCTCTGACGTGAAAGAAGGGGCAGGCACCTCTGACGTGAAAGAGGAGACCGGTGAGATTAAAGAAATCCCTAACGATAATGAGAATATCGAGCTCAGTTACAGTTTCAGCAACACGGGGGAAATCAATGTTCCGCCGCTTTTAATCGACCAAATTTTGGGGCAGGAAGACGCCGTTGAAATTGTTAAAAAGGCAGCCCGCCAAAGACGGCATGTCATGATGATCGGTACACCCGGTACCGGTAAATCTTTGCTCGCCAAAGCCATGGCGGAATTGCTTCCCAAAGAGGAATTGGAAGACATTTTAGTTTATCCGAACGCGGAAGACTCCAATACCCCGAGGATTCGCCGCGTGCCTGCCGGAAAGGGGCGAGAAATCGTTGCCGCCCACCGCGCCGAAGCGCAGAAAAAGGCGCAATCCAAAACGATGATCATGCTTCTTTTGATGGTCGGCATTGTGCTTTACGGCGTTTTTACCAATCAGCTTCTGATGAGTGTCTTTATTTGTTTGATTTTTATGCTGCTGGCGCGCCAGTTCATCGGCCGCGACGAAGCGATGATCCCGAAATTGCTTGTTTCCAATTACAATAAACAGCAAGCGCCTTACATTGACGCGACCGCCGCTCATGCCGGCGCGCTTTTGGGCGATGTCAGACACGACCCGTTCCAGTCCGGCGGCCTTGAAACGCTCGCTCACGACAGAGTGGAAGCGGGCGCGATTCACAAATCCCACAAAGGCGTTTTGTTTATCGATGAAATCAACCTCTTGGGCGTTGAATCACAACAGAGTCTCTTAACGGCGCTTCAAGAAAGGGAATACGGCATCACCGGCCAGTCCGAGAGAAGCTCCGGCGCTCTTGTTAAGACCGAGCCCGTCCCCTGCGACTTTATCATGATCGCCGCCGGAAATATTGACGCGCTTGAAAAAATGCATCCGGCGCTCCGTTCCAGAATCAAAGGCTACGGTTACGAAGTCTACATGCGCGAATCCATGCCGGACACGCACGAAAACCGTGACAAATTTATCAGGTTCGTGGCGCAGGAAGTCATGCGCGACGGCCATATTCCGCAATTTGACGAGAAGGCTGTTAAAGAGATTATCCGCGAAGCGAAACGCCGCTCAGGACGACAAGGGCAGTTGACTTTGAAATTAAGAGATTTGGGCGGCTTGGTCCGTGTCGCCGGCGACCTGGCCCGCGCGGACAACGCGCCGTACACGACAGCCGAACACGTTCTTCGGGCAAAGAAAATTTCACGCTCCATTGAACAGCAACTGGCTGACCGTTATTTGGAAAACAAGAAAGATTATGAGTCGTTCATGAAAGACGGCGGCAAAATCGGGCGCGTCAACGGTTTAGCCGTTATCGGCGGCGACTCGGGTGTCGTTCTTCCGATCCTTTCAGAAGTCACGCATTCGATTTCCGGCGCCCAAGGAAACATCATCGCGACCGGCCAGTTGAGGACAATTGCCCGTGAAGCCGTGAAAAACGTTTCCGCCGTCATAAAAAAGGTCACAGGAAAGGAGATCGAAGCCATCGACATCCACATTCAGTTTGTCGGCATCTATGAAGGCGTCGAGGGTGACAGCGCGTCCATTTCAATTGCGACAGCCGTTTTGTCGGCCTATGAGAAAATTCCGGTCGACCAAACGGTCGCAATGACGGGTTCATTGTCGGTCAGAGGCGATGTGTTGCCGGTCGGCGGCGTTACTCACAAAATCGAAGCGGCGGCTCAGGCGGGCATTAAAACAGTCATTATTCCCAAAGCCAACGAATCCGATGTCATGATTGAAGACGCGTACAAAGACATCATTGAAATCATTCCGGTGTCAAACATCACCGAAGTCGTGGAACACGCTTTGGTGGACAGCCCAAAGAAAGACGTTTTCTTAAAAAAATTGGAAGCGGCGTTGGCGTCGGCGGAATGAATTGAAACATGAATTAAAACGAATCATAACATGATTAAAACATGAATCATAACACGATTAAAACATGAATTAGACATGATTTAAGACATGAATTAAACATGATTAAGACATGAATTATAACATGATTAAAACATGAATTAAACATGATTAAGACACGAATTAAACATGATTAAGACATGAATTAAACATGAATAAAAAATCTGTTTTAAAAACGATTTCAGAATTTTTTAAACATTTGTTTAAGCGTCTGTTTTAAACATTTGTTTAAAATTTTTTATTTTTAATATCTTCTGAAAAGATGAATATAATAGAAGAGAAAAGATGAATATAATAGAAGAGAACCATTTTTTGTTTGCGCCGTGATTGACTTATAACTGTTACGGCAAGTTTATATAGTAGAAACTGACTTAATAGACTTAAATTTAAACGAATTCATTTGCGAATTGCATATGAACGCTGCCACATCGATTTTTAAATCTTATATGACTAAATCATAGGTGATTTAAGGATTTAAAGGTTATTGTTTTCCGAATAATCGGAAACAATAAAAACAATTCACTTGAATTTGAATTCAAGTAATAATTATTACGGATTTTGAGGATCACATGAAACGGCTCGGAACAGTATCTCATCTGCACGGCAAATCATGTCTTGTTGTCAAGTCTGACGCACCTGACGCGTCACCCCTTCACAAGATGATGAATCTGCAGGTGATTGACAAAAGTGTCCGCCCCGTTGGAAAAGTTGTGACGGTATTCGGACCCGAAGAGCAGCCCTATTTCCTGATTCGCATTTACAGGGAATTGGACGCGGCTCAGGCTAAAAAATTGGTCAAAGAAAAAGTCTATGTTAAGTAAACAACCGTAAACATCCGAAAATGACAGGCGCAACGTCAAACAAAACGACATGCGCAATGCCGAACAAAATGACAGGCAAGACCGGGGAACATCAAAAGCCGCGACAAATCCGATCCAAATCCGCAAAAACAGTTTTTAAAATTAAATCCGAATCACAAACTGATTCACAATAAAATTCACAATCCGAATCACAATCTGATTCACAATCTAATTCACAATAAAATTCACAATCCGAATCACAATCTGATTCGCAATCTAATTCACAATCAGAATCACAATTTGATTCACAATCTGACTCATAATTCCGCTTACTTTAAAGTCATAAAACAGCCGTCCGCATTTATAATATTAAAACCGGTGATGAAATGGTAGAAATTGAAAGGGTTCGATATTCCGATACAATCAACAGAGATAAAATTAAAGAGATGATCCGCGCCAAGAAGGAGAAAGAAGTTTCCAAAGAAACGGAAATATACTCCTGCCACGAGTGCCACAGCCAAAATCTCGTTCACGACTATGAGCGGGCAGAGCTTGTTTGCGGCGACTGCGGTCTTGTCGTTGACTCTGATTTCGTTGATGAGGGTCCCGAATGGCGTGCCTTTGACCACGACCAGCGCATGAAACGCTCTCGTGTCGGCGCGCCGATGACGTACACAATCCACGACAAAGGTCTCTCGACAATGATTGACTGGAGAAACCGCGATTCATACGGTAAATCCATCTCTTCCAAAAACAGAGCGCAGCTGTACCGTCTCAGAAAATGGCAGAGGCGTATCCGCGTCAGTAACGCGACGGAGAGAAACTTAGCCTTTGCGCTTTCCGAATTGGACCGTATGGCGTCTGCTCTGGGTCTCCCGAGAACGGTTCGCGAAACAGCGTCCGTTGTCTACAGAAAAGCCGTTGATAAAAATCTCATCCGCGGGCGCAGTATTGAAGGCGTCGCGGCAGCCGCGCTTTATGCTGCCTGCCGTCAGTGCGGCGTTCCGAGAACCTTGGACGAGGTTGAAGAAGTGTCAAGAGTCAGCAGAAAAGAAATCGGCAGAACATACCGTTTTATTTCAAGAGAATTGTCTCTTAAACTCATGCCGACCTCCCCGATTGACTACGTCCCCAGATTCTGTTCCGGTTTGAACCTCAAAGGAGAAGTTCAATCTAAAAGCGTTGAAATTCTGAGACAGGCTTCTGAAAAAGAGCTGACAAGCGGCCGCGGCCCGACCGGCGTTGCGGCAGCCGCCATCTATATCGCGTCCATCCTCTGCGGCGAACGCAGAACGCAAAGAGAAGTCGCGGATGTTGCGGGCGTTACCGAAGTGACGATCAGAAACCGTTACAAGGAACTCGCCGAAGAATTAGATATTGAAATTATTCTCTGATCGAGAATAATTTTACTTTCTTTTTTCGTTTTTTTCGTTTAACCTTGTTTTGTTTCTTTTCATCTTGTTTTGTTTTTTTTCATCTTGTTTTGTTTCTTTTCATCTTGTTTTGTTTCTTTTCATCTTGTTCGTCTCTTTTCACCTTGTTCGTCTCGTTTCATCTCGTTTTTTTCCAAAAAAACAGCCTGTTTGTTTTGTCTCTTTTCATCATATTTTTTCAAAAAAACAACTGTTTGTTTTTCTCGTTATATTTTTAGCAGAAATCTCCATTTTCGAATTTGTGCGCTGCTTCGCATCGCCCAACTCCGAAAATGGAGGTCGGTTTTATGTTTTTGGTTTAATCCATTCTTTTTTTGCTTGTTATGTTTTCCTTTCTTTTTCTGCTTGTTATGTTTTTTCCTTTCTTTCTGTTTGTTGTCCTTTTATTCTTTCTTTTTTCGTTTATTCATCTCACACATCCGGAGCTTACGCTGCGCCGCTAAAAACGAAATAAAACAAAACGAAATAACATAAACGAACTAACAAAACGAACTAAGCAAAACGAAATAAAACAAAGTTAAAACTCAAACAAAAACATCACCGCAGAGCTTTGCCTCTAAAATAAAAAAGGTTTGTCGAGCAAAACAATCGCGGCGACGCATAGATCAATTTCAGAATTCCGGCTTGGATAATCCGTATGCTGCGATACAGAGTACGATACCGAGGGTAACTGCTGCTAATTGGACGATGTCATTTGAGAAATTCAAGCCTGTCAGAGGCGCAGCGAGTGCGTACCATACGAAAAGGATAAGTGACAAGAGCACTGAGCCCAAAATAATATAACCGGTTTCTTTTTGTTTCGTCATGTGAATCACTGCTTTGTGAAAGACCTTTCAGATTTATAAGGTTTACTATTCATGAATTTAAAAAAAATGAGAAAGAAGATGAAAAGTTTAAAAATGCAACGGAGAGAAAAGGAGTGGGTAAATGGCAATGTCATGCAATGTCACACTTTGTCATGCAATGTCACACTTTGTCATGCAATGTCATACATTATCATGCATTGTCATTTACGCGTTTTCGTTTTGAGTTCATTTTCGTTTTAAAATTAATGAAGTATTTGAAGTATTAAATGAAGTCAATAATATCGTTACTGACGCCTTTTGCGGACATATTCATGTCTCTGCTTTTGTTACCGCTGTGTGTCATGTCACGGCTTGAAGCGAAGGTGCATGTTTTCTGCTGAACGCCCGTCATGATGGCCATCACTCTGATACGGCCTTCGTATTCTTCAAGAACGCGGGCGCCGATTGTCACTTTGGCGTCATTTGAAATTTCGTAGGTCAATTGCTCGCCGATTTCCATGGCTTCTTGAAGGCTGAGGTCGGGACCGCCGGTGATGTGAATCAGACATCCGGTCGCGCCGCGGTAGTCAACGTCAAGGAGCGGGTGGTTCAAAGCGGCTTTGACAACTTCTTGGCTCTTGTTCTGGTTCTTTGATTCGCCGACCATCATGACGGCAATTCCGCCGCAGCCCATTGTGGCGCGGACGTCGGCATAGTCCAGATTGATTAAAGAGTATTCTGTAATTGTTTCGGTGATACCTTTCACGGTTTCGGCGATAAGCTGGTCCATAACGGAAAGAGCTTGGTCGATCGGAAGGTTGGGGACGTGGGCCAAAAGTCTCTGGTTGTCCAAAATAACAACGGTGTCAGCCGCTTTCTTCAAAGCTTCAATGCCGTCCTGCGCCTTTTGGGAACGGGAGCCTTCAACTTTGAAGGGGGTAGAAACCATGCCGATGACGATAGCGCCCTGTTCTTTTGCAACTTCGGCAACAACGGGGGCAACGCCCGTACCTGTTCCGCCGCCCATACCGGCCGTAACGAAAACAAGGTCAGCGTCTTTTAAAACAGATTCAAGGGTTCCGCGGGCAAGTTCGGCTGCTTTTCTTCCGATTTCGGGATAGCCGCCGGCGCCGAGGCCTCTTGTGAGAGTCTTACCAATCAAGATTTTTTTGTCAGCGCGGGTTCTGTCTAAGTCCTGCTTGTCTGTATTAATACAGATTGTTTCAGCGTTTTCAACACCCATGTTGTAAAGACGCTTTATTGTGTTGTTTCCGGCGCCGCCGCAACCGACAATAACAATGCGGGGTTGGCCGAATTCTTCAAAACCATCGTCAGCACCTGCTTGAGCAGCGGTTTTATCTTGTTCTGTGTATTTTAATGCTTCTTGAATGATTGACTGCATTTGTGAAAACCTCTTTGAATTGTGTGAATGTGTGAATAGAGTTGTGAAATATAGTTTGTGGCGTTTTTATAAATATAATATTTCTTCAATTTCTTCAGGGAAAGATAAAACCAACTCGAGAGGCGTAAACCCTGAAACATTATTGAATGTTGTGTTGCCGGTTACTGAAATTGTGGCGTTTCAGTTGCGGCATCAAACGATGCCGATAAAAACTTATCGGCAACCTTGATAAGCAAATCCTAGCATATCAAAAAACCGAAAATATCAAATTTTAGGCATTTATAATATGCTATGAGTTACTGTGCGTAAAGCTATATAAATCAACGATAGTATATAAATGTATTGTCTAAAAATGCATTCGATAAACCAGTTATTTTTGATAGATTTTTTTGTTTTTCGAGCCAAAAAAGAGGTCATTTTGAAGTTAGATGCAGAAAAAAATATTGATTTACATAATAATAGCACCCGTATATCGGGCGGCCAAAATCCGATTTTTTGGCAAAATCATTGCCATTTGCTCAGTCGCCCGTTCCTGTAATCCATCTTTTTTCCGTCAAAACGGAGTCCATCCGAATGTCCTTTTCTTCCGCCGGAAGAATGTCAACAAGCTGGATCTCAAAACAAATTCCGAGCAAATGAAAGGGCTTGCGGCGCGACAGATATTTATCATAATAACCTGCGCCGTATCCGACGCGGTTGCCGCTTTTGTCAAACCCGACGCCGGGGATGACGAATAATGCCTGTTCATCAGGCTCGGCCGGCACGGGATTTTCAGGTTCGGGAATGCCGTAAGCCCCGTCTTTAAGATGTGAAAAATCAAGCAGCCGCGTGAAAAACATTCCTTTATCGCGCGTCACCGGCACGAAAACCGGCTTACCCGTTTTTAAGCAATAATCGATAAGCGGGCGCGTACGAACCTCGTTTCGGACATCTATGTAAGCAAAAAGAGAACTGCAATTTTTAAACAGGGCGGATTCGATAAGCGTATCCGTCATAGTTTGACTTTTTTTAATAATTTCATCCCGCGTCAAGCTGTCACGCCGCTCGCGCAGGAAATTGCGGTATTGAGACTTCATGTATTCACGGACCCCGAAACGTTGTCAGAAACGTTGTCAGATACTGAAATGCGTTAATTGTTTAATTAAATTTCCGAACAGTTTTCAAGGCCAAATAAAATGTCAGATTTTGAACGAACGTTTAAATATTTGAATGACAATTTAATATGCTGATTTAACAAACAAAAATTTAAACGATTAATCAAATTATACCAAAAATAATCATTTTTCGTCTAAAATAATATTTTTTTATCAAAAATCACCAAATATTTTCAAAAAGAATCTAAAATTTTCAAAAAACATCAAAAAACATCAAAATTTATCAAATTCACCAAAATTTAATCCAAAAATAATCAAAAATTAAAATAAATCGTTTTAAATCTAAATTAAAGACAAATAAATCCAAATTAAATCCAAATTAAATCCGAATTAAATCCGAATTAAATCTGAACTTATCCAAAAAACTGAAAGTATTCAAAAGCAAAATTTCCGGGGAATTGCATGATCCTTACAAAAAATAAAGAAGTACGAAATACGATGCCGAATTCATTGATTTCCGATATCAGGAAAGAGCAGATCATGGATGCCGCCATTCTGACAATCAGTGAGGCCGGCTATTCAAACGCGAGTCTGGCGCATATTGCCAAAAAAGCGAATATCAGCACGGCGCTGATTTCGTATTATTTCCCCGCCAAAAAAGATCTGACGGACACCATATTGAAAAATCTCCTTGAGAAAAAAATAGCGTATATCATCGGCTGGGTCAAAGAAGCCGACACGCCGATGGAAAAACTCATTGCTTATATCCGCGCGGATTTATCATATACCGTCGACCATCCGGCAGAGGGAATATCCGCCGCCGAACTTGTTTACAATGCCCGCGACGACAAAGGGTCACCCTATTACGGAATTGAATCTGATGACAGCGATTTGCTGGAAGAAATCATCAAACTGATTCAGGCGGAAGGGGGATTCCCAAAGCTTGACCCGAGGTCACTGTCTATCATTATCAAAGGCGCCGTCGACGCATATGCGTCAAATGCGGCGCACGCTGTAAAAACAGATCAAAAAACGTTCGGCGACGAATTGATTCTTGTCGTCAGCCGGTTGACAGGATTTTCAAATCCCTTCCTCTTTGAACCGATTCCGGAAAAGAAGAAAAAGTAATGGGCGAGGATGAGGGACGACAAAAACAACAGGGTGTCAAACACAACAGGATGTCAAAAATAACAGGGCGGCAAAAACTCTCAATTTTTTTAATTATTGTAAAAACAGTAAGAAGAGAGCTGGCTCTTGCCCTGATTCTAAAGAGTGCGGAGGATGGGGGTCGAACCCACGAACGTCTACACGAACAGGCCCTGAACCTGTCGCCTTTGACCACTCGGCAACCTCCGCCTTGCGATTTTTTATATTAAAAAGAACTGTTTCGGAGAAACAGCATCTCATAAAGAGTCGGATTCTTTTTAAATCTTATTGTTGTAATGACTGCAAAAAGAGAAGACTTGATTTTAAAATGAAAATTTTAAACTAAAGTTTTATAAATGAAATTTTTAAAATAAGACTTAAATAAAACATTTTTTGAAACAATAATTTTCAAATACAGTCATCAAAGGAATGATTCAAAATGGATGCCATGGAAGCCATTTATACGCGCAGAAGTGTGAGAAAATATCAAAACAAACCCGTTCCGCCGGAATTGATCGAAGAAGCCGTCAAGGCCGCCATGTTCGCGCCGTCTGCCAGAAACCAGCAGCCGTGGGACTTCATTATCGTTGATAAAAAAGAGCTTCTGGATGAAGTGCCGTCCTTCAGCCCGCATGCGGGAATGTCAAAAGGCGCGGCCGCCGGCGTTCTGATTTGTTTTAACAAAGAATACGAAACCGCCGAAGGATTCTTCCCGCAAGACTTGGGCGCCGCCGCGCAAACCCTTCTCCTTGCGCTTCACGCCGAAGGTTTGGGCGCCGTTTGGACCGGCGTGTATCCGAGAGACGATCGGGTTGCAGGATTTGTCAAAATGTTCAGCCTGCCGGCAAACGTCATACCATACGCTTTTATTATCATCGGCTATCCCGAAGAAGCGCCCGGGAAAGCGGACCGTTACAAAAAAGAAAGAGTGCATTATAACAAATGGTAAAATATAATACATAAATTGTAAAACAGATAAATAATTTTAAAACAGATGCATAATTTTAAAACAGATACAGTCAGCGGTTTTGACCGTTTTTCTTTTTGTTTTGTTTGAAAACCGCTGACATATAATATTTCAGAGACTGATTTTTTTCATTTTTCAATCCGATCGTTCCTTTTCAACCCGATTGTTCCTTTTCAACCCGATTACTTCTTTTCATCTTGTTTTCGTATCTCATCGCAAATCCTTATGATCTTTTTTGCCGCGTCAACCGCATCAGTGCCGAGAACGCGAATGATGGCTTCCTTGGCAAAGCCGCCGACTTCATAAATCGTGTCAGGGACGATACCGCCGTTCTTTTGAATAACATTGACCGACCCCCACTCTTTGCCGTCATCGGCGTGTTCGGGTTCATCCTCTCGCTTGAAAGTGAGGGTGGACAAGCCGGCCTGTTCGCACCATTTGATATTTTGTTCGGTGTAGCCCAAATTGATGCAGGCGCGAACGGTTTTATCAAAATCCTGCGCGGACCTTACAACTCTTGCAAGATGTAAACCGGAACCGAACACGGGATATCCGATGCTTTCGGCAGCCGTCTCGGCGCCCGTTTTGTCTTTCACTCGGTGAATCCGCCCCGGGAATGCGGCCGTCGCCGCTACAAACGAACCGAAGCCGTCGGCGTTTTGAGGTTGTTGAGATTGCTGCGATTGTTGAGATTGCTGTGATTGTTGCGTCGGCAAAATGCCCGACGCATAATTGTCGCCGTGTATGGATTCTTTGAAAATATCAGGCAGCGTCATGGCGATGTTTGTACCGACTTCCGGAATCAATCGCGGGAAAGCGTTGTCCGCTTTTAATATGTCCCACGCGGTTATGATGTTTTCAATAACTGCCGCGCGCTCTGCTTTGAGAGCGGCCGCGCCGCCGGGATTAACGGGCGCGACACCGCCGCCGACTTTTTCAGAGTACAGGATAGCGCTGACAACAAACTCTTTGGCAAGCCGGCAGGCTTGTTCCAACGTGTAGCCGCGCGCCAGATACGCGGCAAGCGCGGAAGAATAAGTGCAGCCCGTGCCGTGTGTGCCGCCTTTGACAAACGCGCCGGAAAGAATTGTGAATTTTTTGTTTGCCGCGTCATAAACGATATCTTCGGCATTCAAATGGCCGCCGGTGACGATAACGTATTTGACGCCGGTCTCTGCAATCTTTTGAGCGGCGGCTTTGGCGTCATCCGTGTTTTTAATTTGAATGCCGGAAAGAATTTCGGCTTCAAAAACATTGGGCGTGACGGCATAAGAAATGGGGAGCAGGTTCTCTGCCAACGTTTGAGCGGCTTCTTTTTGAAGAAGAGCGCCGCCGGCTTCGGCCGCCATTACCGGGTCAACAATTAATGAAAGGCCGTATTCCTTAACCTTTTCGGCAACGGACCTGACAATTTCGGGCGTGGAAAGCATTCCGGTTTTGGCAAACGAAACGTCGGCATCCGTACAAACGGCATCGACCTGTTTGCCGATTTCACTGACGGGAAGGTCAAAAACAGATTTGACGCCCGTTGTGTTTTGAGAGGTGACGGAAACAATAACGCACGCCGCGTGAACGCCGAGAGTTGAAAACGTTTTCAGGTCAGCCTGAATACCGGCGCCGCCGCCTGAATCACTGCCGGCAATTGTCATAACGCATTTTTTTTTGAGAGAAGGCAAAAACATCACTCCTGAATGTATAAATAATTGAAATTGAGCCGAATTCGTTTGAACCGAGTCCGATTCGATTTAAAGATGTCAGACTAATATTTTTATCCTTAATAGACATAATCATACAAGACATTTTGTTTGTAGCTAATGTCATTCGTTCTGAGAAGGCAATAATACAGATATGTTTAAATACCATAATTCATTTCTTAAACCAATCTTAAACAAATTACAGTCTGCGGTTTCGGCCGTTTTTCAGACTAATTATAGGATATGCCGGCATGTTCGAGTGACAGAGAGCCGGTTTAACTTAAAGGGTAAAATCATGACGAACAGACCTCTTGACATTTTAAACGAGGCTTTGAACAAGCCGGTTATTGCGCGCCTCAAAGGCGGCCGTGAATTCAGAGGAGAATTGAAAGGCTACGACATTCACATGAATCTTGTTCTCGACAATGCGGAAGAATTAAAGGACGGCGTCAGCGTCAGAAAGTATTCCAGTCTTGTTGTCAGAGGGGACAACATTGTTTATGTTTCTCCTTAAATTGATTTAAAATATCGGCGCGGCCGACTTTTTTTATTCAATTTTTGCCAAAAAAACGGCATCACTCCGAAAAAAATTACCGGCGGTATTTCAGCCGACGGTTTTATATCGTTAATCCTGTTTATCAGCTCATTCAAGACATTTACATTTATTACATCAGGTGAAGAATTATGGTTAAAGGAACGCCCTCAATGGGTCAGAGACAAAAACGAACACATATGAAATGCAGAAGATGCGGCAGCACCTCTTTCAACATCCACACCAAGCAATGTGTCGCTTGCGGATTCGGAAGATCTGCCAGATTAAGAGATTACAAATGGGTCAGAAAATCCAAATTAAACGGTGACTCTTAAGTCTACCGTTTCTTTTTTTCTTTTTCAGGATTGACGCCCTATCAGTTTTGTTTATTCTTTGTTGTTTTTTTGTTGTTTTTTTGTTGTTTTTTTGTTGTTTTTTTGTTGGTTTTTCATTAATTTTCATTTGATAATACTTGATTTCATTTCATTCACGAATCAAATGAAATTTTTCGCGTTTGGATGACTCAGTCTATTTCGCTTCAATTTTTTAAACCACAGCAGTAGGACTCTTTATTTGATTTTTAAAAACAGACCGGTTCACAACAGCCTATTTGTCATCAGTGTTTTAATTTTTTTTCATTCGGAAATGAAACGCTTTTTCCTTCCGTTTTTTTGTTTCATTTACTGAAATCGAAGTCAATTCAAGTTTTAGAAAATGACATTTTTTTCTTCGATTTGTCACCGAATTTATATTAATAATTATGAAAATTAACTTAATATATTACCGCAATTTATTTTTTATTGTTTACAACTTTCGTTCAAATAAATGCGTTTGGTCTCCTTTTTGTTTCTTTGAAAATTTTCAAAAGAGGCAACAGGAGGGACGAAAATTATAAACGATTTTAAGAAAAACGAAAGCTGAAAACGGAAAAACGGTAAAACGGTATAACGGTAAAACGGTATAACGGAAAAACGGAAAAACGAAAAAACAGAAAAACGAAAAACAGAAAAACAGAAAAACGGAAAAACAGAAAAACGGAAAAACGGAAAAACAGAAAAACGGAAAAACTAAAAAACGATAATCGATCGAATGAAATGAAAATTTCGGGCGCTGTTCATTCTTTTATGACAAAATTATATGACAAAATCGTAGAATCGTAATCATAAAAATGTGTCATTTCAGAAGAACGGCGCCTGTTTTTCGTTCAGCCGGAAGTGCGTCAAATCTTCCGTTTAATTGCCTGTTAAACTCGGTAACATGGAAAAGTCATATGTACCGTCTTTAACCGTTATATTTTCATACAAAGCTGATTAAGATTGAAAGATTGAATTAAATAATCAAACATCAAATTATCAATACTCTAATTTATCAAGTATCCGATTATCAAATAAATTAAACTTATTTCAATTTCTCATTTCAGCGTCATAATCATTATCATAATCATTATCATTATCATAATCATTATCTCTATCTTTATCATTATCTCTGTCTTTATCATTATTTTCCGTATCAAGGTGATTCAATTTGAAGGAAGAATGCGGCATTGCGGGCGTCATTATTCATGACCCGGCGCCGCCGACAAATATTGTTGCTTTTAAACTTTATTATGCTCTTTACGCGCTTCAACACCGCGGGCAAGACTCAACGGGCATTGTTGTGTTTGACGGGTCGAAATCAAGGTCCATCAAAAGCATGGGATTGGTTTCCGAAGCCTATTCCCGAGAAAAACTTCAAGATATTGTCGGTTATGTCGGCGTCGGCCATGTTAGGAACGCGACATACGGCACACAATCCATTGAAAATTGTCAGCCGTTCGTTTTAAATTTTAAAGGCGGCGTTATTTCTATTTCTCACAACGGTAATTTGGTTAACAGCGCGGAACTCAAAGATGAGCTGGAGTCCGAAGGACGCATTTTCACAACAGCTCTTGATGCTGAAATTATCGGCCTTCTTTTGGTGAAAGAATTATTGAAACTGGGTCCCGCCGACGCTATTAAAGCTGTCATGAGACGCCTGATTGGTTCTTACGCTTTAGCCATTATGATCAACGGCGACCTTTACGCTGTTCGCGACACCATCGGCAACAAACCTATTTGCTACGGTGAAATCGAAGGCGGTTATGCCGTCGTTTCTGAAAGCGTTGCGCTTGACGCCATCAACGGCACCCTTGTCCGCGACTTAAAGCCGGGCGAAATTATGGTTTTCAAGAAGACCGGCGAAATGGAATGCCTTCAAACCGTCTCCGGCGACTTTGCTGCCCATTGCGTTTTTGAATACATTTACCTTGCCCGCCCCGATTCGATCATTGACGGCCAGCTCGTTTACGCCGCCCGCGAAAGAATCGGAAAGCAGCTGGCGCTCGAACACCCATCCGACGCCGAAATCGTGTCTCCCGTTCCCGACTCAGGTATCGCGGCGGCGATTGGTTACTCCCGCGAATCCGGTATCAAATATCTGGAAGGTTTAATGAAAAACAGGTACATCGGCAGAACATTCATTCTCCCGCATCAGGAAATGCGTGAAATGGCCGTTCGCCTGAAAATGAACACCATCAACGAAAACCTCAGAGACAAAAGCGTTGTCCTCGTTGACGACAGCGTTGTCCGCGGCACCACCTCCCGCCGTATCGTTGACATGATCAAAAAGGCCGGCGCCAGAGAAGTTCATCTTCGCGTGGCAAGCCCGCCCATCATCGCCCCCTGTTATCTCGGTATTGACATGCCGACCCGCGCCGAACTCATTGCGACCCACAAAACCATGGAAGGCATCTGCGCCGCCGTGAACGCCGACACAATCGGCTACCTCAGCGCGGACGGCCTCGTCAAAGCCGTCGGCATTGACAAAAACAGACTTTGCATGGGTTGTGCGACGGAACTTTATCCGGTTCCGGTCCCGGGCGAAAAATGTTATCATGACAAACAATCAAAGATGGCGGATTTCGTTTACGGGGGAAAGAAAGACGAATAATCGGTAAAAACAGTATAATCGGTAAAAACGGATTTAAAATCGCGGCCTCGCTTCGCTTCGGCGCGATTTTCTTTTTTACAAGAAGTCGCCTTGTGTCCGGGGGAATACAGGAGACATATCATCTTTTTTTTGAATGGGTCATACCCTGTTATTTTTGATTCATTGTCTCTTTTTGATTTATTGTCCCTTTTTTTAAAAATTCATCTGTTATTCGATTACATTTAAAAATATTTTTAGGGTCATGAGTAGAATAGAGGATTTTTTCTTATTATCTTTAAGATTTTTTGATATAAATTCTCATTCCTACAATTATATCTAAATTCACATTCCTTTAAATGAAGATAAAAATACTTTTT
>Ga0123353_10004717_pt1 | contig 17651 bp, 10 predicted proteins | sample TergutLab28metaG_3_FD_92763 | JGI IMG/M metagenome (GOLD analysis project Ga0123353, IMG submission 92763) | Labiotermes labralis P3 segment gut microbial communities from Petit-Saut dam, French Guiana - Lab288 P3 | ecosystem: Host-associated > Arthropoda: Insects > Digestive system > Gut ... | reverse complement strand
TTATGGATATTCGTTATTCGGCGCACCCGGAGGGGTTTAAGCGTTTTACTACTAAAGAAGTGCGACGTGAGTTTCTTATTGACGGGATGTATATACCCGACAAGGTAAGAGCGACTTATTCCCATGTTGACCGTATGGTTGTGCTTGGTATTATGCCTGTTTCGGAAGCACTGCCTATCGACAAGGACATTGATGTATTGGCGAATTTCGGCACAGAGTTTTTCTTAGAGCGCCGTGAGGCAGGTTTTTTCAACATCGGCGGCTCAGGCGTCTGCACCGTTGACGGTACTGAATATGTAATGGCTAACAGAGATTGCGTGTATATCGGAGCGGGATCCCGTGAAGTCAGCTTTAGGAGCGACGATAAAAGTAACCCCTCAAAGTTCTATGGAGTATCAGCACCGGCACATCGCGCACTGACAACCAAACACATTTCAATAGCTAATGCCGCACAAGTGCCTGTCGGTTCTCCGGAAGCAGCCAATAAACGTATCATATATCAGTTTATCCATCCTGATGTTCTCGAAACATGTCAGCTCCTTATGGGTTTGACAGTATTGGAATCAGGTAATGTATGGAATACAATGCCCGCTCACACGCATGAGCGCCGCATGGAAGTTTACACATACTTCGATATTGCCGATGACGGAAGAGTCTTCCACATGATGGGCAAGCCCAACCAAACACGCCACATTGTCATGAAAAGCGGCGAGGCTGTCATATCTCCAAGCTGGAGTATCCATTGCGGTGTCGGGACGGGCAGCTACTCCTTTATTTGGGCAATGGGTGGCGAGAATCAGGCATTCACTGATATGGATGTCATTGATGTTTCGAAACTTAGATAATTAAGAAATTGAAAGTTGAAAGTTGAAAGTTGAAAGTTGAAAATTATAGATGCAATGCGGAAAATGCATCGGACGGGCTCAGTGAGGAACAGATTAAAAGCTGCCTTATAGAATCGGTTAAAAACAGAAAACTCAGTAAGGTTTTATTGATACCGCCGGATATAACCAGAAAAAATTCGGGAGCAGGTCTTATTGTCTCATTGTATTATCAGATTCTAAAGGATGTGCAGGTAGACATTCTTCCTGCTTTAGGTACTCATGCTCCAATGACAAGAGAAGAACAGGTTTTTTTCTTTGGCAGCGAGATTCCGCAAGAATGCTATCTTGAGCATGATTGGAGAAATAATATAACAAAAGTAGGAGAGGTTCCCGGTGAATATGTCAGTGATGTATCTGACGGACTCATTAATCAATCAATGAATGTTGAATTATCAAACTACCTGCTCGACCCCGCATACGACCTTATCTTGTCAATCGGTCAAGTAGTGCCTCATGAAGTCGCCGGAATGGCTAATTACACAAAAAACATTGTTATAGGCTGCGGCGGAAGCGATTTTATCAACCGTTCCCATATGCTTGGTGCGGTATGTGGCATGGAGCAAGCTATGGGTAACACAGATACGCCCGTACGCAAGGTTTTTGATTATGCGCAAGCACACTATATTGACAAGCTACCCGTTGAATATGTGTTAACGGTAACCGTCAGCGAAGGGGACAAAACCGATGTTTTAGGTCTCTATATAGGAAAAGAACGCAAATGGTTTGAACAAGCGGCGAAACTCAGCCGGACGCATAACTTAATAAAGATGGATTCACCGATTAAAACTTGCGTTGTAATGCTTGATGAGCATGAATTTCGTTCAACATGGCTCGGCAATAAAGCAATATACCGCACCCGCATGGCAATGGCGGACGGAGGCAGGCTTATAATACTGGCTCCGGGTATAACACGGTTTGGAGAAGATGATGAAATAGACCGCCTTATTCGCAAGTTCGGATATATCGGCAGAGATAATGTTCTGCGTTTATGTGAAACCGAACCGGAGCTTAAGAATAATCTTTCTGCTGCCGCTCATTTGATACACGGCTCGACTGACGGGCGTTTCAACGTAGTATATGCAACAGATAAGTTATCTAAAGAAGATGTAGAAAATGCAGGTTTTGAGCACATGCCTTTGTCAGAAGCTCTGGATAAATACAACCCTGATAGTTTAACATCCGGTTATAATAAAACGGAAGATAACGAAGAGATTTTCTACATTGAAAATCCCGCTCTGGGTTTATGGACAGTAGAATAGAAATTATTATTCATAGGGCATGTACCCCCCCCCGTCATTTTGCGCGGAGTCGCAGAATCCAAGTCGCAGCTATTCTATAACAAGAGAACCACATTCCTGCGCCGTGCGCAGTCATTAAATCAAGCGATTCACCGCAGCGAGGTAGAGTTATATGGACGGTGAAACGCCTGCTCACAACAATAGATTCTGCGACTAACGCGCAGAATGACGGGTATTGAAAACCCCAATGTACTGTAACAAATGAAGGAGAAAAACTATTATGTCAGAAAACGCCGGAATATTTTTAGAGAACATACACCTTGCCGACTATTTGGCACCGTACAGAAAGAAACTTATCAAATCTGACAGCATGGTTGCAGACCGTTATCGCACAAAGGAATCTCTCAACGGACAGTGGCATTACTGTGTTGACCAATATGACACTTGTTTGAGGGCAAAATGGTTTGAAGAGAACTATTATGACGAAGACGGCAGACCGTTCCCGCTCGATTACAGCTTTGATACATGGGATACGATCAAAGTGCCGGCCTGCTGGAATCTGCAATCAGACAAGCTCTTTTTATACGAGGGTTCGATAGTCTACACACGCCGCTTTATTTACAGAAATCATGGCGAAGACAAGGTGTTTATTAAGTTCGGCGGTGCCGCATATGAGGCTTATGTGTTCATAAACAAAAAATACATGGGCATGCACGAAGGTGCGTCAACAGCATTTTATATCGACGTTACCGATGTTTTGGAAGATGAAAACCGCATTGTGGTAGTGGTCAATAACACACGCAAGCGTACGGGTGTTCCGTGCGACAATACCGACTGGTTTAACTACGGTGGCTTGTATCGTGATGTTGAAATACTGCGTCTGCCGAAAGCATTTATACAAGGCTTCTCTCTTGGTCTTGCTCCCGAGGGGAAAGGGTTTTACGCAACAGTACAAATCAATGATGATGGCGCAGGCTCAAAAGCGTCTCTGCGCATTGATGAGTTAGGTATTAAAGCTGACATTGATATTAAAAAAGGAAAAGGTGAGTTATCTGTAAAGGCTGACCCCGTTTTGTGGACTCCAGAAAATCCGAAGCTTTATGATGTTAAGGTTGAGTACGGCAATGATTCACTTTGTGAACGGATTGGTTTTAGAGATATTAAGGTTGTCGGTACTGATGTCTTCCTAAACGGTGAGAAGATATTACTAAAAGGAGTCTGTGCTCACGAAGAGAGTGTATTTAATGGTAAGGCTGTTTCAGAAGATGAGATAAGAGAATACTACAAGCTTGCAAAAGAAATGAACTGCAACTATATGCGTCTTGCGCATTACCCGCACTCGGAAGCCTGTGCTCAAATCGCTGATGAAGTCGGTATGCTCCTATGGGAAGAAGTTCCTGTTTACTGGGCTATAGAGTTTGGCGAAAAAACGGTGTATGAAAACGCTGAAAACCAATTGACGGAGCTTATAAAGCGGGGCATAAACCGTGCCAGTACTATTATTTGGTCGATCGGCAACGAAAACCCCGACACTGATGCTCGTCTGGAGTTTATGAAGTCGCTTGCGTTGCTTTCTAAAAAGCTTGACCCGACAAGGCTTGTATCAGCCGCTTGTTTAGTAAACGCGGATGAACTAAAAATAGAGGACAGGCTGGTTGAGTATATTGATATAATAGGAATCAATGAGTACTATGGCTGGTATGAGCCGGACTTTTCAAAATTAATTAAAATTTTCAATAACAGCAATCCTTCAAAGCCTGTAATCATCAGTGAGTTCGGAGCGGATGCCCGTGTTGGCTTCAGAGGCACAAAGGATGAGCTCATGACAGAAGATAATCAGCTCTATGTCTATCAAAGGCAGATAGAGACTTTCAGGCAAATACCTTACATAAAAGGAACAAGCCCATGGATTTTCTTTGATTTCCGCTGCCCGAGACGCGCACACTCTGTGCAGAATTATTACAATATTAAGGGCTTGCTGTCTGCGGATAAGTCGTATAAAAAGCCGTCGTATTTTGCGATGAAGGAATTTTATAGGACTTGGAACGTGTAGAACAATAATGTGGAACTGTGACATATTGTATATTTTTTATCTCAGTCAGTTCCGCCTCGTCGCCGGAATTCCCTCAATAAAAAATATACAATATGCCACAGTTCTGATTGAATAAACGGGGAGATACTTATGGCTCAACTCCATGTAGATTTAGCGCAATTCTGGAAAGATGACAAGCTTGCACATGAGGATAATTGTTTTTCTGTTAACGCTCCGCAGGTTGCTCTCGGGCTTCGGATGAGTGAGGAGTGTGTTTTAGCTGAGTTTGGCGAGGAGCTTGATAATCCTTTGTGGATGCGGCCGGAGCGTAAGCGTCGTACCCTGCTTAATAAGCGGTATAATGATAAAGCTGAAAAGATTGTCGGTATCAGACTTTTGCCCGAGGATTTTCCGCCTGATGAATATGAGTTCCCCGAAACAAAACGAATCGGTGAGGTTTTTGGCGGAAGGTATTCCCTTCACGATGGTTCCGAGTGGCTTGATTCGGATATAAAGACCTATAATCAGCTTGAGCGTAAACTGGATGAAGTGGATAGATTAAACTTGCGGGATTTTATTTTACCCGTTGATTGGGATGTCCGTTGCAGATTTCTATATGAAAATTTTGGAATAAAGCCTCCGCCGCTGTGTGGTGTTCGCGGTCCGATTACTTTAGCGTGTTCTCTTCTAGGCGTGGAAAATTTCATTTTCCTCTTATATGAAGAGCCCGAGCTGGCAGAGCGTTTTTCCAAAACGATAGCCGACACCATCATCGGGATAGCTGAAATCATGGAAGAGGAATCAGGTGCAACGCTGCCCGGCTTTGAGTTTTACGACGATAATTGTTGCATGTTGAATATTGATTTATACGAATCCTTTGGGTATCCTATACTAAAAAAGGTCTTTGACCGTTTTGCGCCCGAGTCGCATCATACGCGTTTTCAGCATTCAGACAGTGCGATGGAGCATCTGTTGCCTGTGCTCGGAAAGCTTAACTTCACAGGTGTAAACTTCGGCCCGACTGTCACTGTAGATAAAATCCGCCCGCATTTACCTAAAGCCAGAATTGACGGCTGTCTCTCACCGAGAACATTCATGAAGGATGACAGAGCAGGGATAATCGCCGATGTAAAGAGGGACTGCGAGATGGCAAAGCAGTACGGCAGAGGCGTAAACATAACAACCGCAGGCTCAATAAACTACGGCTCAATGCTGGAAGGCATGCGCACAGTAATGTGGGCGATTTGTGAGTATGGACGGTATTGATTGCATCAAATGTTACTATACAGCAGATTACTATTCAGGAGGTTACTCCTAACCTCGTCATTCTGCGCTTTAGTCGCAGAATCTATAGCTGTATGCAGGTGTTCTGACAAATATAAATCATCGATGCGACATGGATTCTGCGACTAAAGCGCAGAATGACGAGAGGGTGCTGAAGAGTTACAATCAGACAGATATTAGATTTATATAACTAAAGGAGTAACAAAATTATGAAACTAAAGCTACGTGAAAGTTGCAAATACGGTATTGCCGTGCCTACCAGTATGGGGGTTAGGATTACTCCGCCGCATGGTGCTCCGGTGAATACCAGCAACCATTATTATATGCATGCGACAAGTGCGGAATCGAATGCTGTCAACATTTCGTCTTCTCTTGGGTACAAGGGTCTTGTACTCACTAACTTCGTTGAGAGCAGTCCGATATCGTATTTTATTAAAGGCGAGCTGCGGAAGCGGAATATTGACTTTTTTGGTCCTGATATCCCGCAAGGTGGCCCGTGGGGCTATAGACATCAGTTTAACCTTGCGGACAGCGGTTTCGGCACAAGAGGTCCCAGAGTTTTTAATGACCGTGCAGGCGAGGTCGGACGTGTCTTAAGCAAAAAGGATTTCGATCTTGATTTCATTTTCGGCAAAGAGGGTGTGCAGATTCTTCACCTATCAGGTCTTATCGGTGCTATCTCTCCCGATACTACACGGTTTTGCCTTGATGTTGCGCATGAAGCGAAAAAACATGGCACGCTAATCTCGTTTGATCTCAACCACCGTGCTTCTTTTTGGCACGACAGAGAGGAAGAACTGCGAGAGAGTTTTATCGAGATGGTTAAGCTTACGGATATTCTAATCGGTAATGAAGAAGACTATCAGTTGTCTTTAGGTATTGAGGGTCCGCAAGAAGGTGGCAGCGATTTGCAGGCACAGGTTGATGACTTCAGGGAGATGGTTGCCCGTGTTAAGGAAGTTTTTCCGAATGCGAGTATATTCGGCAATACTCTTCGTCAGGTCGTCTCCGTAAATGAGCATATCTGGGGTGCAATAACTCTCTTCGGAGATACCTGGTCCGTCGTTGAGCCAAGACCGATACAGGTGCTTGACAGAATAGGCGGCGGCGATGGCTTCGCAGGAGGTTTACTTTACGGTGTTCTAAAGGGCATGTCACCGGAAAAAGCGACACAATTCGCATGGGCATCAGGAGCTCTGGCGACAACAATACTCGAAGACTATGCAACCCCGGCAGACGAAGATGTAGTATGGAGCATATATAAAGGTAACGCAAGGGTGAAGCGGTGATTTACAATACTCCCTCGTCATTCTGCGCTTTAGTTGCAGAATCTACTGCTGTATGTAGGTGTTCTACCGGACGATAGCATAGTTGTAATGTGGATTCTGCGACTGACGCGCAGAATGACGGGGTTGCGAGTACCCTACTAAATATTTACTATTTATTAATTATCATTTGTCATTTATTAGGAGGTAAAAACGTGAATAAAGCTGATATTGGTCTAATAGGTCTTGCTGTCATGGGTGAGAATCTGGTTATGAACATGGAAAGCAAAGGTTTCTCTGTTTGTGTCTTTAACCGGACTGCTCAAAAGGTAACTGATTTTATCAGCGGCAGAGCAGCAGGGAAAAATATCACAGGTGCTTTTAGTTTGAGAGAGCTTGTTGATAATCTAAAATCACCCCGGAAGGTTATGCTTTTGGTTAAGGCAGGTCAGCCTGTTGATGATTATATTGAGGAGCTTATTCCTCTTTTGTCGCCCGGTGATATTATTATTGACGGCGGCAATTCGCATTTTTCCGATTCTATCCGCCGTACCAAATATGTTGAGTCAAAGGGTTTACTTTTTATCGGCGCGGGTGTTTCAGGCGGTGAAGAAGGTGCGCTAAAGGGTCCGAGTATTATGCCGGGTGGTTCCTCTGCGGCATGGCCTCAGATTGCTCCAATTTTTATGGCTATTGCCGCCAAGGTCGGTGATAATGTTGTCTGCTGCGACTGGGTTGGCAATGATGGTGCGGGTCATTTTGTAAAGATGGTTCACAATGGCATCGAGTATGGTGATATGCAGCTTATATGCGAGGCATATCATATAATGAAGACATACCTTGGTATGAGCATTGATGATATGCATAAAGTATTTAAGGTTTGGAACGAGGGTGAGCTCGACAGTTATCTTATTGAGATTACAAGAGATATTCTTGCGTATAAGGATGATGAAGGTAACTCTACCGTAGAGCTGATTTTAGATACAGCAGGTCAAAAGGGTACGGGTAAATGGACCTCAGTTGCGGCACTTGACGAGGGTGTTCCTCTTACTCTGATAGGAGAAGCTGTTTATGCCCGGTATTTATCCGCACTTAAAGATGAACGGGTAAGAGCTTCGGATATTCTTGCCGGTCCGTCGCCTTCGGGTGTATTTAACGCAGATAAGGATTCCTTTGTTGAAGATATACGGCAAGCTCTTTTTGCATCAAAAATTGTTTCGTATGCACAGGGTTTTGCGCTGATGCGTGCTTGTTCCGAAGCGTATGGCTGGAATCTGAATTTTGGTGATATCGCTATGTTATGGCGAGGCGGCTGTATCATACGTTCCGCATTTCTTTCTAAAATCAAGGATGCTTTTGAGATAAATACCGGGCTGGACAATTTGCTTCTTGACCCGTTTTTCCGGGACGCTACAGCTAAAGCACAAAGCGGATGGCGCAGAGTATGCGCCGCAGCGATGACAAACGGTATCGCAATTCCTGCTTTTGCAAGCGCTTTGACATACTATGACGGTTACAGAACCGCGAGACTGCCCGCAAATCTGATGCAGGCTCAACGCGACTATTTCGGCGCACACACATATGAGCGCATTGACAAACCGCGCGGCGAGGTGTTCCATACAAACTGGACAGGCCAAGGCGGAAATACAGCCGCCACATCGTATAATGTATAATAATGCAGAATTGAGAATGCAGAATGCAGAAATATTTATTTCGTCATGCCGGGTATTTTTCATTCTTCGCAGAGGTGAAAGGGATTGACCCGGTATCCCGTGAGAGATGTATTCTTTGTAATTGCAGACTTAAGTTGGTTCATGTTATAACTCAAAGGAAGGAATGGTTATTTTATTATGCATTTTATTACCGGAGATTTTATGCTTGACAGCAAATCAGCTAAACACTTATTTCACGATTATGCTTCGATTATGCCTATTATTGATTACCATTGCCATTTAGACCCGGAAGCGATTTACAGAAATAAACGCTTTACCGACCTTTCCGAGGCATGGCTCGGAGGCGATCATTATAAATGGCGGCTGATGCGGGCAAACGGAGTGTGTGAAAAGCTTATAACCGGAGGTGCATCCGGTTGGGATAAGTTTTGTGCGTTTGCTGAGGTTTTACCCCGTGCAGTCGGAAGCCCGATACATCACTGGACACATTTGGAGCTGCGCCGATATTTCGGATGTAATGAAGTTCTCAGCCCCGATACTGCGGAGGAGATATGGGAGTTTTGCAATCAAAAGCTTATAAACTTAGATGAACTAAGTGTACACGGGATTTTAAAGCAGTCGCATGTCGAGGCTTTAGTGACAACTGATGATCCGGCTGATAATTTAGAGTGGCATACAAAAATCGCATTGGATGGTTCTCTATCAACAAAGGTTCTTCCGGGCTGGCGTCCCGGTGCGGCTCTGAATATTGAAAGTCCGGACTTCGCAAAATACATCGCTAAGCTTGGAGTCGTTGCCGATACTTCCATAGGGAATTACGACGATTTGAAAGCGGCACTGGCAAAGCGTATGAAGTTCTTTGATTTTCATGGTTGCCGCTCCGGTGACCACGGTATAGCAAAGCTCGCTTATGCTCCGGTTTCAGACAGACAGCTTCAAAAGATATTTGCAAAGGCGTTGAATGGCGAGGATGTTAGTGAGAATGAAGCTGACCAATACAGGTTTGGGTTAATAAGCTTCTGCGCAAAGGAATATGCGTGTCTTGGCTGGGTAATGCAGTTTCGTTTAGGTGCATTGCGCGATGTAAACACAGCGATGTTTAAAAAGCTCGGTCCGGACACCGGCTTTGATTGTTCGGCATTTACGGGCGGTATGTTTGGTCTGGCAAAGTTTCTTGACAGCTTGGAGCTTGAGGGGTTACTGCCGAAGACACTGCTTTTTTCAATCGACCCAATGGATAATATGGCATTAACTACTTTAGCTGCTTGCTTTGCGGAAACCGATGTTAAGGGCAAGGTTCAACAAGGCAGCGCATGGTGGTTTAACGACACATACAGTGGCATGGAGCAACAGCTAATATGTTTTGCGGAACAAGGCGTGCTCGGAAACTTCATAGGCATGCTGACAGATTCACGAAGCTTTTTAAGCTATACAAGGCATGAATATTTCCGCAGACTGCTATGTAACTTAATCGGCAACTGGGTAGATACAGGCAGATACCCTGCAAATCAGAAGTACTTGGGAAGTCTTATACAGGATATTTGCTATAATAATGTAAAAGAGTATTTTGGGTTTTAGGAGATTGTTTATATGTTAACACTTAACGAAAATTCATTGCAAGACAAAGAGTCTTGGGAATCTGCAGGTTTTATTCTACCCCGGTTTGACCGTGGTTCCGTTAAAAAGCGAACGTTAGGCTCGCCCGGTTGGGTACATTTCGGGGCGGGTAATATCTTTCGTGCATTTATCGCTGATATCATGCAGCAGCTTTTAAATGAAGGGTTACAAGACACAGGAATAATTGTGGCAGAGGGATATGATGGGGAAATCATTGATGCTGCTTATGCTCCTTATGATAACCTTTGTGTTAATGTTGTCCTTAAGAGCGATGGCGGCATTGAAAAAGAAGTACTTGCAAGCATAGTTGAATCGCTTAAAATGGATATTGACGGGTTCTCAAGACTGAAAGAGATTTTTGCATCAGGAAGTCTGCAGGCAGCTAGTCTTACCATTACAGAAAAGGGATACAGCTTAAACAAAGGCGACGGCTCATTTTATGATGATGTAGCCCTTGATTTTAAGGCGGGTCCGGCGGGTCCTGTTTCATACATGGGTAAGCTTGCCGCACTTTGTTATCACCGTTTCCTAAATACAGCAGCTCCTCTGACTTTGGTCAGCATGGATAATATATCTCAAAACGGAAAATGCCTGCATGAGGCAATCCGCCTCTTTGCAGAGGAGTGGGCTAATAATGGTTATATAGACAGCGGGTTTTTGGCTTATGTGGATGACCCGGATAAGCTTTCGTTTCCATGGACAATGATAGACAAAATCACACCCGGTCCTTCCGTCGATGTTGCCGCACACCTGCGCGAGTGTGGTCTTCAAGTGGGTGAAGTAGTTATAACAGCGAAGAAAACAGAAGTCGCTCCTTTTGTCAACGCAGAGGAGACAGGATATCTAGTTATTGAAGATAACTTCCCGAACGGTCGCCCGCCATTGGAAAAAGCCGGAGTGATTATGACAGACCGCGAGACCGTTACCAAAGTTGAGAAGATGAAGGTCTGCACTTGTCTTAATCCCCTGCACACGTCTCTTTCCCTTTTTGGTTGTTTGCTCGGATATAAAAGAGTGAGTGAAATAATGAGTGATAAGGATTTTATCAAGCTCGTTACGATGGTCGCCGATGAAGGTATGCCGGTTGCTGTTGACCCCGGAATAATATCTCCGAAAGAGTTTGCTGACACTGTTATAAACGTGCGGCTGCCAAATCCGTTTATTCCCGATACACCGCAAAGGATCGCTACCGATACATCCAAAAAGGTTGCTGTAAGGTTTGGAGAAACGATATCTGCATACTCTAAAAGCGATTCACTTGATGTTCACACCCTGCGTGCCATACCTCTTTCTCTTGCAGGATGGTGCCGCTATCTTGTCGGCATTGACGATGACGGCAACAAGTTTCAACTTGATCCCGATCCTTTGCTCCCCGAACTGCAGCCTATATTTTCCGCATTCACACCCAGCAACGATGCCGATTACAGCGCTGCACTAAAACCACTACTCTCAAATGCCTCAATCTTCGGAGTTGACCTGTATAGCGCAGGAGTCGCAGACCGTGTTATGGATTACTTTAATTTAATGATGGCAGGTACAGGAGCAGTACGAAGTGTTTTAGGTTTGCTTTAAAAAAATCTATGTGTTTTAGCATATGTGAGTTTGCTGTGAAAGTAATTTATTACACAATATTACACAATATATTGTGTTCTCTGACACGTTCTGCTTGACATTTTGATATATTCTTAATAGAATCTTAAGGAAATTACATTATGTTCTTAAGATTTTTATTTTATTCTTGAATCCGAAAAAATACGGAACATTATATGTTTCTTTTACGTCACACTATGGTTAGGTAAATACCGATTATCATAACCTCGCTAGATGTTCCCTTCTTAAAACGCTTGCGTTAAGTGAAGGGTCAAAGCAATCAACAGGTGGTGAGCATATCTCACGCTTCGGTTGAAACGCTATTGAATAACTTTGCTCGGCAAAGGAAATTTGAAATCTTGTTATAAGGGAGATTAAGACGTTGAAAAAGATATTGTTTCGTATACTGGTTGCTGTGTTAGTCACAGCGATGCTGGCTTCTGTTTTGGCAAGTTGCAGAAGAGCTCCGGAAGGTAACTATGTGCCTCCGGAATTTGTGTTTGTTCCTGAAATTGTCACATTGCCCGATGGCGTGAGTGACATGAGAAATATTGTTTACACAGACAACAAGCTGCTTTTTGTTTCGAATGTACAGGTGGGGGACGATCCGTGGGAAACTACTACCAAGCTTTTTACTATGAACCTTGACGGAACTGGCATGTCGGAACTGACAGGCTTTACTCCGCTCCGTCATCCCGACCCCACTGCAGAAGGTTCTTCGTATATTATATCACTGAGTGTTGATAACGATGGACATCTGTGGGTCTATGAAATGGGCTCTTTCTACCACGATAACACACCTGATGATTTTGAAGGCGAGGACTGGGAAAGATGGCCATTCTTTGAGCAACTGGAGTTAATGAAAATCCGCAAGCTTGATAGTAACGGTGCAGAAATTTCGTCAATTGATACAAGTCATATTTCACCTCCTAATGCAGAGTTCTTTCATGTAATGACGACTGTTGTTGATGCTTTGGGTAATATATTTATAGCTGCATATTATGGTACCCAGGCAGGTGATAATTACGAAATTGTGGTTCTTAGTAATGATGGGACCATCAGAACAAGGATTGAAATGGATGACTGGATCAATCAGCTTTTACCAATGCCTGACGGGTCGGTAGCTTTTTCCGGATGGATGGAGGGCCCGGATGGTTACTCACAGCAGGTACGCGTTATTAATATTGATGAAGGAACTCTCGGAGATCCCCTTGACCTTCCGCAACAAGCGTGGCGGATGTTTCCCGGTAACGCTGAGTACACAATCCTGTTTCAACAAAACAACGATTCCCTGTTTGGTCTCGATGCCGAAACCGGTGAGGGTGTCAGACTGGTCAACTGGATTGAATCAGGTATAATACCGGACGGTTTGGAGAATGTGATGATGCTGCCTGACGGGCGCATACTTGTCACTAATCGTTCGTGGGGCAATACCGGTTCATGGAATGACTCCACGTTTGAACTAATTGTCCTTACCAAAACACCTTATTCGGAGCTCCCTGAGAGAATAGTGCTTACACTTGCCGCAGCGTGGTTTAGTTGGGAATTACGAGCACCTGTTGTAGAGTTTAACAGGACAAATCAAAAATACCGTATTCACGTTATTGATTACTCCGAGTTTAATACCGAGGATGACTGGAGTGCCGGTCTTACTAGGCTGACAACCGACATCATTGCAGGAAATATTCCTGATATATTGGATCTTAATATGCTGCCGTTTCATCAGTATGTGGCTCGCGGACTTCTTGAGGATTTATATCCCTTGATTGACTCTGACCCGATAATAAGCCGTAATGATTTTATACAAAGTGTCTTACGAGCAGCGGAATCAGATGGCAGGTTATACCGGATTTTCCCCTCTTTTTCAGTTACCACCGTAATAGGTCATCCCTCTGTTGTCGGTCCGAATATGGGATGGAACATGGATGAGTTTAATGCAGTTCTTTCCGCCAATCCTCAAGCGGATATGCCTATGGGTATGTGGCTGACAAAAATGAATTTCTTATCAAATGCTGTTTACTTCAGCATTGACGAATATGTCAACTGGGACACAGGAAATGTATACTTTGATACCGGCGGTTTTGCTCAGTTACTTGAGTTTGCAAACAGATTCCCTGCTGATTTTGATTGGAACGACTTTGATGACGGCATGGGATGGATTGGTGAAGACCAGCTTATTGCCGAAGGCAGGCAAATTATGTCTCAGGCTTGGCTCGGAGGATTTGATCAGCTACGATCGTACCTTATGAATTTTGGCGGGGAAATAGTCTTTAAGGGCTTTCCGACAGAGAGCAGAAACGGAAACTCGTTTAACTTGGGAAGCAGTCTCGCCATAACCACAAGCTGCGTGGATAAAGACGGTGCTTGGGAGTTTATTCGATCTTTCCTTACTGCTGACTGGCAACGCAACAATATATCATGGCAATTCCCGCTCAACCAAACAGTATTTGATGAAATGGTTGTTGATGCCATGACTGAGCGTGAAGATGACGGTTGGGGCGGCTCCATAGATATAGCTGTTCCACGTATGCCGACTATGCCGGGGTTTGGCTGGAACGATCCGCTTTCACAAGCTCATATCAATCAAGTATTGGCTCTGATTGAAGCAACCACAAACATTACGGACTACAATCAAGCTTTGATGACCATTATTCAAGAAGGTGCAGAGGACTTCTTCAACGGTCGCGGCTCTGCACAGGATGCTGCAAGGGTCATACAGAGCAGAGCAACGATTCTGGTGGCAGAACAGAGATAAGATTAATGCAGAATTTAGAATTAGTAGAGTCCGCTTGATGAATAGGTGCGTGAAACATCAAGAGACTTCAAGATAAACAATGAACGACGAATATCGTTAGCACGAGCCGGCAATGACTCAAATTGGTAGAATGAGGTAAACCATTGGTGAAGCAAAAGCTAAGTCTACTCGCGGAGCGCTTTAATAAGCGCTCCCGCGATTCGATAAATGGTGCTCTGTGGCTGTCTCCGAGTTTTCTCGGAGTGGCGATGTTCTATATTGTTCCCTTCTTTGTAATCGTTTACTACTCTATGATTGACAACCCCATACGCCGCAACTTTGTTTTCTTTGATAATTTTGTAAATCTTTTCGGAAACCGTGCCTTTCAGGAAGCTGCGAGCAATACCATAAAGTTCTCTATTATCGCTGTGCCTCTGGCTGTTACTTTGTCACTTTTAATTGCGCTGATGCTGGAGGCGCGGATTCCTTTAAAGAGCTATTTCCGCACTTTCTTTTTAAGTCCCTTGATGGTACCTGTCGCATCGGTTGTTCTGATTTGGCAGGTTCTCTTTCATCCGAACGGAGCTATAAATGAATTTATAATGATATTCGGTGCAAGGGGCATAGACTGGATGCAGTCCGAGTTTAGCCAGTTCGTTGTTATTATCTTGTTCTTATGGAAAAATCTCGGTTTTAACATGATTTTGTTTATGGCTGCGCTAAGTAACATCCCAAGGGAGATATTGGAAACCGCGGATGTTGAGGGCGCCGGACCTGTTCGAAAGTTGTTTTATATTAAGCTCCGGTATCTCTCCCCCACATTGCTGTTTGTCACTATTCTTTCACTTATCAACTCATTTAAAGTATTTCGTGAGGTCTATCTTCTGACGGGAGATTACCCTTACGGTGAGTTATACATGTTGCAGCACTTTATGAATAATATATTCAGGTCTCTTGATTATCAGAGACTAGCTGCGGCGGCTGTCGTTATGACCATCGCTATGGTAATCATCATTGCCACACTCTTTATCGTAGAAAATCGTTTTGGGAGGGATGTGGAAGAATGAGAAAACGTTATTTCGGGCGAACAGGTCTTTTTATTCTGTCGGCGTTTTTTGCGTTTTGTTTCCTCCTGCCAACGGTGCTCACAATTTCAAATTCCTTTATGACTCAAAGTGAGATTGACGCTAACTACGGTATGATTTTTGAAAGTACCAGACCGGGGGTCGGCACTTATGTCTCCGACAGCGTAACACTTAAATTTATACCGGACAGAGTGAGCTTCTCCCAATATATTACGGTTCTTTTCAGAAGCCCCGAATACATATTGAAGTTTTGGAACTCGGTTATTCTCGTTATCCCGATTGTTTTTTTACAAGTTGGCATAGCTTCATTTGCGGCTTACAGCTTTACAAGATATCAAGGGCGGTTAAAGAACTTTCTGTTCTTCTTCTACATTGTTCTAATGCTTATGCCTTATCAGGTAACAATAGTGCCGAATTATCTTGTTGCGGACTGGCTTGATATACTAGGTACCCGATGGGCGGTCATATTTCCCGGTGCATTTGCGCCTTTTTCGGTTTTCCTTCTGACAAAGTTTATGCGCCGAATTCCATCGGTTTTAATTGAAGCTGCAAAGCTTGACGGTGCAAATGAGTGGCAGATTTTTACAAGAGTCTGTATACCGCAGTGCAGAAGCGCGCTTTATTCAATAGCAATTCTTGTCTTTATCGATTATTGGAACATGGTTGAGCTGCCGATTATTTTACTGGATAACGCAGATATGCAGCCGCTCTCGGTTTTCTTATCAACAATCAACGCAGGCGAAGCAGGTGTCGCATTCGCGGTAGCAGTTATATATATGATTCCCCCGCTGCTTTTGTTCCTCCACGGCGAAGAAGCCCTGGTCGAGGGAATTACGCACTCAGGATCGGTTAAGGGCTAAATGATAAATGAAAAATGAAAAATGAAAAATTAATGTGATATTAATGGAAAGATTTAGATAATTAACGTTATATTTAAGGAAAGTAAGTTGAGAGTATGGAAAACTATTGCATAGGTACAGTATAAACTAAATATATGATGGCAGTTAATAATGATAATATTTTTGTCATTTGTCATTTGTCATTTGTCATTTGAAAGAGGGGCGGTTAATAAATATGAAGCATATTGAAGTTAAAAAAAGAGGTTGGGTTAAGAATGCAGCTATTATTTTTCTTGCTGTTATGCTGGTTTTGACTTTTTTCTCTAACACAATTATGAACCGCTCGCTGCCGGAAATTGCGACACAATTCGTTGGTTCGGGATCCATCACAGCAAGGATACGAAATTCCGGTACAGTTGTGGCGAACGAGATTTTTGATGTTAAAACCGACCGGACAAGGCAGGTTCTTGAAGTTCCCGTACGCGTAGGTGACGTTGTAGACATTGGTGATGTGCTTATCGTGTTTTCCGGTGATGTCAGCGATGATTTATTGGCTGCTCAGGCTGCTCTGCACGAACTGGAGCTACAGCTTGAAAGAATGCTACTGGAAATAAGCAGACCCGACGGAACTTTGGCAAACGCCAACCGTGCAATCCAACAAGCGCATAACGATCTTGCCGAAGCACAAAAAGCGCGTGATCGTATACCTTACAGTGAAACAGCAATCAATCAGGCACAGAATTCGCTCAATCAGGCACAGAGTTCGCTCAATCAGGCACAGAGTTTGCTCAATCAGGCACAAGCCGGGCTGATCGGGCCTCAAATTGCGCTGGATGCCGCAATGGCGATTTTAGCTGACAGAGAGGCAGATGTTACCGCAGCATGGGATAGGCTCGTAGAACTTTTAGTTATTGATCCTGCGGATACTGCGACAATTGATGCTGCAAGACAAGCATTCGCTGCCGCTGAAGCCGCCAGAGATGCCGCAAGAGGTCCGGTTGATGATGCTCGATTAGCATATGATATTGCTAAAGAGCCGGTCGATAGTGCACAATTAGCAGTTTCCATCGCACAGGCGGCTGTTGAACAGCATCAGACGGATCTAAGTATTCAAATTGGTTACAGAAATGAATGGACTGCCGCAAATAACTTTGTAAGGCAGTGCCAGCAGACCCTTAATAACTTGATTGCCGATCTGTCTCTTACACAAGGCGGAATTAATATAGATAATTCTCTTGAGGCAATCAATCTGAGAGAGCTAAGGCGTGAGATTCAAGAGAAAAATGATGAAATTGAAAAGCTTAAAAGTGACGATGGCAGCTCTGAATTAAAAGCTCTTGTAGCCGGTATAATCACGACACGTCCTATTTCTCCCGGAGATCAAGCAGTGGCAAATGAGGTGCTCATGCA
>Ga0123353_10004716_pt1 | contig 17651 bp, 12 predicted proteins | sample TergutLab28metaG_3_FD_92763 | JGI IMG/M metagenome (GOLD analysis project Ga0123353, IMG submission 92763) | Labiotermes labralis P3 segment gut microbial communities from Petit-Saut dam, French Guiana - Lab288 P3 | ecosystem: Host-associated > Arthropoda: Insects > Digestive system > Gut ... | reverse complement strand
CAGCATGATGGCATGAGCGATGGATCCCGCGATGTCCTGCCGGTACAACCGCCGGTCAAACCGAATGGACGAGTGAAAGTCGTCCACCGCGCCATCGGTAGGTTTTTCAAAGCGTCCGCCCCAAAGCTTACTATCCATTCTGCTGTTTCTCCCGCATCAGCGCACCCACCTTGATGGGCAATCCAAACAAGTTGATAAAACCCTCGGCATCTTTGTGATCGTAGAGCTCCGCCGAATCGCCAAAGGTAGCGATGGCCTCGGAATACAGCGAGTAGGGCGAAGTCACCCCGGCGGGCATGATGTTACCTTTGTAAAGTTTGAGTTTGACCGTGCCGGTGACGGTTTTTTGAGTGCTGTCCACAAAGGCGCTGAGCGCTTCCCGCAGCGGGGTGTACCAACAGCCGTCGTACACCAACTCGGCGAAACGGATGGCCACTTGCTCCTTATAATGAGCGGTGGCGCGATCCAAGGTGATGGCTTCCAACTCCCGATGGGCAGCGAATAAGATGGCACCGCCCGGCGTCTCGTACACGCCTCTGGATTTCATGCCCACCAGGCGGTTCTCCACCATATCGGCGATGCCCACGCCGTTGCGTGCGCCGATCTCGTTAAGAGCCGCCACCAATTCCACCGGTTCCAACGCCGTGCCGTTCACCGTCACGGGCACGCCCTGAACAAGCGTGAGCTCCACGTACTCCGGCGTGTCCGGCGCGTCTTCGGGATGCTTACAAATCATCGTTAGGTTGCGCAGGGGTTCGTTGGCCGGATCCTCTAGATCCGCGCCCTCATGGCTCAGATGCCACAGGTTGCGATCCATAGAGTAGGGACGCTCTTTGCTCACCGGCACCGGGATACCCCGCTCGTTTGCGTAGTCAATGGCTTCCTCCCGGCTCTTGATGTTCCACTCCCGCCAAGGAGCGATGATCTGGATGCGAGGATCAAAAGCTCGGATGGTGATCTCAAAGCGCACCTGGTCGTTGCCCTTGCCGGTGGCCCCGTGGCAAATAGCGTCGCATTTCTCCAGGTGAGCGATCTCCACCAACCGCTTGGCGATCAGCGGGCGCGCAAAGGAGGTGCCCAACAGATACTTTCCTTCGTACACCGCGCCGGCTTTGAGGGTGGGCCAGATAAAGTCCTCCACAAACTCCCGCTGAAGGTTTTCGATATACAGCTTTTCCGCACCCGACTTGGCAGCCTTCTCGTGCAGGGGCGCCAATTCCTCGCCCTGCCCGATGTCGGCGGCCATGCAGACCACGTCGCAATCGTAATTCTCTTTGAGCCAAGGCACGATGATGGAGGTGTCCAGGCCGCCGGAATAGGCCAGCAGTACGCGTTTTTTGTTGGGCATGGTGATGTGCTCCTCTCGTTCGTTCCGTATGATTATACGCTAGGAAACAAGAAAAGGCAATATGGATGCATGAAAATTCATCAGTGATAGGAAGAGCAGCAATGAGCAGTGGCGTTATGCTATGATGGCGATATGGTAATTGATGTAGATGTCAAACAAAAAGAGAGGGACTTCCCATGAATAACACAAAGAAACCTCGTGGCAAAGGCGGACGCAATAGCACGCATGCTAACACAACCAGTACCCCACCTGTACTCCTGCAGACCATTACATATGAATATGGCGATCCGACTTGGAAGGATAAACTTACAGCGTATGACGGTAAGCCTATTCACCGGCCTGCGAGTAAAGAAGACCGTGAATGGCATTGAAGCATCCTATTATTACAATGGCAAGAATGTGACGCACTTAAGCAAGGGCGGTACGCAAATGCACTTCTTCTATGATGCGCAAGGTAGGCCGGCGATCGTTCAGTACAACGATGTTGATTATGCTTACTTGCATAATTTGCAGGGTGATGTTACCGGAATCGTTGATATGACAGGCATGCTGGTGGTGCAATATGCGTATGACGCATGGGGTAGGCCGCTGCGTACAACGGGCAGTATGGCGGGCACGCTGGGGTATGATAATCCATTCCGGTACAGAGGATATGTATACGAGGAAGAAACAGGGCTGTATTACTTGAGGAGTAGGTACTACAACCCCGAGTGGGGACGGTTCATTAGCGCAGATACACTGTTAGGGAAAACAGGGGCATTGTTAAGCCATAATGCGTTTGCGTATTGTATAAACAACCCGATAAAATTTGTAGATTCTGATGGAACTGAACCGATTTTAGTAAATAGGCGTATATGGGGAACACATACAGAAATTATGCCAGCTTCACATTTGGTGGCAGGTATGATTGAAATCGGTGAACATGGTTCAAAATGGAAGTATGGCGCAGGAGCAAGTTTTCAAAGAAGCGACTGCAATGGCGCTTTCCGATTTATTGCCAAGCAGTACTATACAGAATCAACTTACAATGCTTATAATATTCGAACTGTGAATGGACAAATCCTGCGCGACAATTGTTACGATGCAAAGCCAATTTCTTGTGAAGCCGATTTATCCGCTTTGATACCAGGCGAAGTCATATTCTCCCAATCACGTAATCACGTGTGGGTGTACGTTGGCGAATATAATGGGATTAAACATGCTGTGGCCGATGTTGCGAATTATACCTATCGCTATGCTTCGCAGAGTGGCGCCGATATCAACAATTTTTCAGAGATCATAAAGTGGCCGGCATATAAGTGGCAGGCATTTACGGCCGCAAAATTGAATTACGTATCCTACAAACCTAAACGGGGCGCTAGACGCATTCCTGCTTCAAAATACACCGTGGTTCATTAAAATGGATAATTTGGGCCGTCCTCATGCCATAGATCGTATTGGCGCTGTGCCAGTCGGTTCATTTCTTCAATGACAGCATCGATATCGTTAATTTCGCCCATAATATACTCACACATGACACGGGAAGAACCATGGCCTACCCGCGAATAATCATCTCTGGGCCCCAAATCAGCTGCATCCAAATCTTCATACATACCGCCAAAAAGGAATTTTAAGCGCGGAGCCATCTCGCGAGCATAAAACGCAAAGGGAACACGTCCATATAGTAACACCTCATCTTCTGAATAGACTGTGTCCAGCTCTACAGGGATTAAACTGTGCGGTATGGCCTGTGCTGGCAACTTCATTAAGAATTGATGATCATATGGGATTAGCAATAGCTCATAGATAGGATCGGTATACCGCGACTGAAATGACAAAAACCGCAGCGCCTGCGACGCGTTTGGCGTGTTACCGTCGACACACCAAACGTTCATTTCGGTGTAAATCCGCGAATCTTCTCCGGGCGTGAACGCTGGGGGTAAAAGGCCTTGCATTCCAAAAGACCAGGTTAAGCCGCTAACACAATAAACATCGATATCATGTGCTACGTCGTATTGCTGACGAATTGAAAATCGTTGTTCATCGTATATGCGTGCGGCTTCCAACAAGCTGCGGAATATCTGGGTGTCAAAACTAAGAGGTTGTGATTCATGCGCATATTGAGCAATATATTGTGAGAAAACCCAATCGGAAAACACTTCATTGTTGTCAAATGGGTACATATAGAGGCTTCCACCTTCATGCGGTTTTCCATACAAAAGTGTGATGAATTCCTCCATTGTTTGGGGAATCACCGCCTCGCCAAAGCGCGTCCAATCGGCAAATGAAATGCTCCAAAACCGAGGATTGATGTCGATCGGAATGCCCGTGAGAAAGCCCTTCCGCAGCAATGCATCTTGTATTCTAGGATAATACTGTGAAACCTTATCCGCCAGTGGAGCGGATACGGATAGATCCATCAATCGGCCCTTTCGCCTGGCGGCTTCAGCTTCCTCAATAGGGGTGGAGAACACATCCACCACACCAGGAAGGCAGCGCAACATGTCATGAAGAGGTTCGACCGGGCCAAAGATCAATCCCCCTAGCTGGTTTCGCGAATGTACTTGTTGTAAAGGAATATCTGGATTCGCCAATTCAAAGCAACGCAACAATCGTTTGTTTGCTCCCGCCCAGGGGTCTATGTGCAGAGGCGGTGAGGTTGTCAATGCCATGTTGACGATGCTGATTCCTTCGCGAAAAGAAACGACAGCGATCATATCATTTGGCAATAGGATCACCCTGTCAATGGCTTCAAATGGTGGGGTTGGTAATGGTTTTCCGGTTGCTGTGTTCACCAGCACACCTTCCCGCATCACAAAAAGCTCATCAGTTTCTTGCAGGGAACCTTTTTCTTGCTGCACAAACTGATCTATATCCGTAGTGGCATTATCTTGCGTAGCGACAAGTACTACAGCATCCTCACCTATGCGCCAGTGGTACAGTCTCAATGGGTCTGGCGCGGCAACAATATACAGTCCCGCTTCACCATCATACCAAATATCCGTGATTACGGAAGAGTATGCTTGATCGTTAAGGCTCTCCGACTCCCACACATACTCAAGGACGATAGCGGCTTGTTGGTAATCCCCCAAAAAGACAGCGGGGATAATTGGCGTTTTCTCTTCAGCTATGACACCACGCCAGAGAAAAAACACGCAGCATATACAGGAAATTATTGAGAGAACAGGAATGCGCTTCTTTAACACAAACATAACCTCCGTAGCAACGAGCATCTTCACATAAAAACAAACGATAAGCAGCGCAATTATATCTTTTCATTACAATAATGTCAACTTATGCTATACTACATAAAAGCGAGGTGCAATCCCATGAAACTCGACCGCCTGCTCGGCATCCTCACCGTGCTGCTGCAGCAAGACAAAGTAACCGCCCCAACCCTGGCCCGGCGGTTCGAGGTCACCCGCCGCACCATCGGCCGGGACATCGACGCCCTTTGCCAGGCCGGTATCCCCATCGTCACCCAGCAGGGCGTTGGCGGCGGCATTTCCATTGCCGAGGGTTATAAGCTGGATAAAAGCGTGTTGACCCACGACGAATTGTCCGGCATCATCGCCGCCCTACGGGGAATCGGCAGCGTAGCGGGCAAATCGCAAATCGAGAGGACATTAAACAAGCTGGGCGCAAATACCGACACGGTTCTGTCGCTGCGAGAACCCATCGTCATCGATCTGGCCGCCCACCACAAGGGGAATATCACCGAGAAGATTGAAACCGTCAAAAAGGCCATACTGGCTCACCGGCCGATCGCCTTTGATTACTACTACGAAAAAGGAAAAACCCGGCGTTGCATAGAGCCCTGCTTTGTGATCTTTCAGTGGATGGCATGGTATGTGTTTGGTTTTTGCTTGGACCGTCAGGACTGGCGGTTGTTTAAGCTGGGACGATTGTGGAATATAAGCCTTTGTGATGATACATATGTAGCGCGGGAGATACCGCCGGACAGACGTAACTTTGATGCTCACCTAACCGACGACAAAACCCTTGTCGCGCTTTTTGACCCATCTGTAAGGTATCAGCTGATCGAAATCTACGGCCTGGATTGCTGCACCGAAACCGAGGACGGACGCCTCCGCTTGGAAATCGCCTACACCAATCGTGGGTTCATCTTAGGCTGGCTACTTGGCTTCGGCGCATTGGTACAGGTGCTGGAGCCAATCGATATGGCCGAAGAGATACGGGCAACCGCTCAAAAGATTTTGCAGCTTTATGAATAAACAGGTCATGCCGTTGTCCTGTTTGTTCTGATACAATGTATGCATCGTATAGGAGGTGCACAGTATGGAAATTGGAACATGTGAAATCAGCAAAGAAGAACTCATCCGCGTTTTGGAGACCGAACGAACATTTACCCTTGCCACCAGCGCCGACAATCACGTAACCATCCGCCCCATGAGCCACATTAACGATGGGCTTGCGTTGCTCTTCCAAACCGGCGCGGACTCGCTTAAGATGCGGCAGATTTATGCAAATCCCAGCGTGGCTCTTTGTGTCGGCGCCTATCAGCTTGAAGGAACGGCCATGGTGCTGGGCCATCCCTTGGCGAAAGAGAACGCCTTTTTTGCCAAAGCCTATCAAGATAAACACCCACTCTCCTTTAAGAGCTACTCGGCCGGTCCTGAAGAAGTGGTGGTGCGGGTGGCCATCCACCGGGCAAGGCAATGGCGGTATATCGATGGCAAACCCTTCATAGCAAAAGCAGACGGGCTGACGCCTGTCCAATCCCGCTGCGGGCTCCTGTGCGATGGATGTGCCTATAAAGAATCCCACGGGTGCGCCGGATGTGTTGCATTGAATGGAAATCCCTTTTGGGGTGAGTGCCCGGTGGCGGCGTGCTGTCAAGCCAAGGGGTACGAGCATTGCGGCCAGTGCGGCGACATCCCATGCGACACGCTGCGGGATTTCTCCTGCGGCGATTCGGAGCACAGCGACAAACCCGCCGGCGCCCGGATCGCGGTTTGCCGGGCGTGGGCACGGGAAGCCTAGGCTGCCTCTACGATCGCCCGCACCGCGTCGCCGGTGAGCACTTCCCGCTCCTCCAACGCGGCGGCGATGTCCAGCAGCGCTTTTTGATGCTTGCGAAGCAAGGCTATGGTACGCTCATATAAGACGGCGGCGTTTCCCCGCAGCGTGGACTGCCCGCCCTCATCTAAAGATTGGGCGTCGCGGGAGACCGGGCCAATGTCCTCGTCCATCCCCCACTCAAAGCACATGCGGGCGATGAGTTCGGTGGCGCGCCGCAAGTCGTTGGCCGCGCCTGTAGTCACCTTGTCCGGGCCGAAGATGATCTCCTCGCCTGCGCGCCCGGCCAGCGCCACCTGCACATGGGCCTCCAACTCCTGCCGGGTATGGAACATACGGTCCGGCAGGATGGCCATGCTGTAGCCCGCCGCGCCCTTGGTGGACGGAATGATGGACACCCGGGACAGGTTGCTCTCCGGCAAGGTGAGCAGGGTGGTGAGCGCGTGGGCCGCCTCATGTACAGCGGTCACTCGCTTTTCGATTGCATTGACGCCGCTGCGATCGGCCTTCTCTTCGCCTACCAAGATGGTTTGCATCGCCCGGTCGATGTCCTCATGGGTGATGGTGTCTGCCTGCCGACGGGCCGCCAGGATCGCCGCTTCGTTGAGCATGCTCTCCAGCTTGGCTCCGCTAAAGAAAACGGTGTTTGCCGCCACTTCGCCCAGGTCGACATCGTCGGCCAGAGGCTTGTTGCGCACGTGGAGCCGCAAGATGCGCAGCCGTTCTTCTTTGCCGGGCAACCCCACCTCGATCTGCCGGTCGAACCGGCCGGGGCGGAGTAGCGCCTCGTCCAGTGTCTCCAGGCGGTTGGTGGCGGCCATCACCACCACGCCCTCCTTGGCGGAAAAGCCGCTCATTTCAGACAAAAGCGCGTTGAGGGTCTGTTCCCGTTCATCGTTGCCGTTCTCGCGCCGCTTGCCCAACGCGTCGATCTCATCGATAAAGATCACGGCCCGCTCGGCCTTGCGGGCCTTTTTAAACAGCTCCCGCACCCGGCTTGCACCCACGCCCACATACACCTGCACAAAGTCGGATCCGCTTACCGCGTAAAAGGGCACGCCCGCCTCCCCGGCCAAAGCCCGTGCCATCAACGTTTTGCCGGTACCCGGCGGCCCGTAGAGCATCACGCCGTGGGGGATGCGGGCGCCGTAGGCGGCGTAACGATCGGGATTTCGAATAAAATCCACCAGGCCGCGCAGGTTGGACCGAGCCTCTTCATTAGCGGCTACATCCTCAAAGGTGATGTCGGGCACGGCGGTTTTGGCGGATTCCATGGCCGCGTACTTGGCGATGCCGGCCTTGCCCTTACCCTGGCGAGCGAACCCGGCGATCAGCACCGCAAACAACAGCCCGATGCCAACGACCGCAGGCAGCTGCTGCGTACCGGCCTCCCCTACCGCTACGCCCATGTCGAGCAGATACTCTTTATACCCCTCCCGGCGGGGATTCTCGGTTTGGTATCGCCTGCCCTCCACGTCGGTTATCTCCATTGCTTCACCGTCGCCCAGCACTACGGATTCCACCCGGCCTTGGGCCAGCATGCCGGTATAGGTTCGATAAGGCAGGCGCGGCGCTGGCTGATACGCCAAGAAACCCGCTACGGCCAGCATCGCCGTTGCCAGCAGGATTGCGAGCGCCATCCTCCATTTGGCGATCCTGGTCAAGACTACCACCTCGCTATGAAACAATAATGATTTGATGGGTACAGTATACGTGGCGAGAGCGGTGATGTCCATCGGCAATACTTGGGCAACTTGGTTTAGCCAAATCCTAACGGCCAAAACCTGTCTTCGCTCCGGGCGCGTGTTTCGCACCTGCGGCGGACACACTACGTGCGATCTTTTGATCGTTTCGTAGGGAGGTTTTGCCCCATGAGTGAGGACACAAATCCGAAAGAAAAACGTGGCGGGCGGCTGCGGCGCTGGCTGGGCAGATCTGCGCTGATTTTATTTGCCCTGTTTGCGGGAGCGTGCGTTTGGGCCTATTTCGCCTGGGATGTAGCGGATTGGCAGGGCATCGATCCCAACAAAATCACAAACCTGCAGCAAACCACCCTGCTCTACGATTCCAACGGTGAGCTGCTCACCTCGGTGCGCGCTATCGAAAACCGCACCGTCATCCCCCTCTCCAGTGTGCCCGTCCACGTGCGGGACGCATTCCTGGCCGCCGAGGACCTGCGCTTTTATTCTCACCCCGGCATCGATTTTGTGCGCATCGCGGGCGCGGTGTTTAGCAATGTGCGCTCCGGTTCCTACATCGAAGGCGCGTCCACCATCACCCAGCAGCTCATCAAGCTGTCGCATCTATCTGAAGAAAAAACCATGGCCCGCAAGATGCAGGAAGCTTACCTCGCCCTGCAATTGGAGCGCAACTACTCCAAAGACCAGATTCTCGAAATGTATTTGAACTTTGTAAACTTCGGGGGCGGTTCCTACGGTTTGCAAGCCGCCGCTAAAAACTACTTCGGCGTGGATGCCCAGGATCTAACGATAGCCCAGGGCGCGGCCCTAGCCGCCACCATCAAGGCCCCAAGCGCCTACGCGATCCGGGGAAACCCGGAAACCAACCGGGTTCGCCGCAACTACATCATCGACACCATGCTGCGGGAGGGAATGATCGACGAGGATGCCGCCACGAAAGCAAAGGAGGCCACCTTGGCCGTTCAAGAAAGGATAGAGGAACCAAGGCCCTACGGCTGGTTTGTGGACGGCGTGCTCAACGAAGCGGAGAAGGTACTGGGCGTGCCCGCCGAGTCCGTGCTGGGCAGCGGCCACCGCATCTATACCACCCTAGACCGTGGCCTACAGGACATTGCCGACGGCCTCTATGCCCAAAGCAGGTACTTCCCCCCCAACGCACGGGACGGCGTATCCTCCCAAAGCGCCTTTACCGCCGTGGATGTGCGCAGCGGCGCCCTCCGCGCCGTGGTGGGCGGACGCAACTATACCACCCAACGCGGCCTAAACCGGGCGCTGGACATGCGCCGCTCCCCCGGCTCGGCCATCAAACCCCTGGCGGTGTACGGCCCGGCGCTGGAACAGGGGTATTCCGCCGCCAGCGTGCTGCTGGACGAGTTTGGCGACTTTAACGGATACAGGCCCCAAAATGCCGGAAATACCTACTATGGGCCAGTGACACTGCGCTACGCCCTGGCCCGGTCCCTCAACGTGTCCACGGTGCGGCTGCTCAAGGCCATCGGCATCCCCGCGTCCCGCGCCTTCCTGGAAAAGGTAAACATTCCATTGGATGCCCGGGATCAGAACCTGGCCATCGGCCTGGGCGCTTTAACCACCGGCGTCACCCCCCTAGAGATGGCCGCCGCTTACGTTCCCTTCGCCAACGGCGGCACCTATCACGCGCCCTATACCATCGAACGCATCGTGGACAGCCAGGGCAAAACCATCTACGAGCACAAAAACAAGAGCCACCGGGTGACTTCGGAGCAGAATGCCTTTTTGATGACTTCCATGCTGCAAAGCGCGGTGACCAGCGGCACCGGCTCCAAGCTCACCGCCACCGGCCAGCAGGTGGCTGCCAAGACCGGCACCAACTCCCTGGCCTCCGGCGGCAACCGGGATGTGTGGATCTGCGCCTATACGCCGGATCTGGCCATATCGGTGTGGATGGGATTCGATCAAACCGACAATACCCACAAGGTAGCCAGTGGTTCCACTGGAGGCGACCTTCCCGCCGGGCTAGCAACTGCCTTTTTCCAGGCGGCTTACAGGGGGAAATCCAAGCCTACATTCACCCAACCCAAGGGGTTGGTGTGGCTGGAACTGGACAGGGAGTCCATCTACTCCCGCGGTTTTCCCATGCTGGCTTCCAAGCTGACGCCCAAATCCTATCGTTATAGTGAAATCTTTGTGGAGACCAACCGCCCCACCCAGTACAGCGACGTATGGCACGCGCCCGAGGGGCCAACTTCCTTTTCCGTGGAGTATGGGGAGGATGGCAAGCCGGTGCTGGCATTTCACGCCACAGATACCGCCCGCTACCGCATCCAGCGGGACAGTGTGGGCGAATCGGTGATACTGGCGGAACTGCGGGGCAGCGCGGGCGAGACCCTCTTCTTTAACGATGTTCACGCCCAGTATGGCGTGACCTATACCTACCGCGTGACGCCGGTACACGAGGAACTGCTTACCGAAGGGGTACTGCTGGAGGGCCGCCAGGCGGTACTGGTAGCCCAGGCCAGGGCGCCTGCGGCCGCACCCACGCCTCCGCCCAGCTTCCCCGGCAACATTGTGGATTTCTTTACCCCGCCTTCGGAGCAAGAAGAAGAGCCGGTCCCGCAGGAACCGGCTGAGGCGTCGATGTTTCAGTAGTGGAATGCCAAAGGGCTGTCACGCCGATGATTTGCTGGCGTGGCAGCTCCTAGCCATGCATCTAGCGCCGCGTCGGATCGTCTGAGCGACCTACAATATAGTCGATTGAAACTTGGAAGAAATCAGCAATCATCCAGAGACGTTCGATGGATGAAGTAGATTTCCCATTTTCGATATCACTTATCTGCGTAGGGGTGATATGGAGCATTTGAGCAAGTTCGCTCTGTTTAGCTCCAAACGCAAGCCTTAATGATCGAATGCGCTCGCCAGAAACTTTTCTATCAAACACGCTTTCACCTCTTGACACTTAGATTAAATCCATGTATGATATGAGCAGGGTTAGATTAAATCTGTTTATTGATAAGAGGGAGGGTTTATGCATGTCGTACTCAATCATGGAAGCACTATTTGACGGCAGGGTCATTCCATGGGAGCGACGCAATGCCGACAGCGCGGAACGCAATGCACTGGAAACAAGAATTGAAAATGATAGACGACACTTTATCGAAAAAATGTCACTGGACGATTGTCAACGGTTTCAGGCCTTTGAAAACCTTCTTACCGAAGCGGCATTTGACGAAGAAGTGGCTATCTATTCCCACGGCTTCACACTAGGTGCGTTGCTAATGCTTGAGGTGATGGCAAACAAAGCAGCCATTATCAATGAACAATCCTAAAACAAGAGCAATCAGTTTGCATATCTAGCCAACCGCCACAACCTGCTGCTCGGCATGGGACTTATACGCGTTCTCCAGCAGCTCGGTCAGCGCAATGCCCCGCTCGGTATCAAAGGGGATGACGGAGCCGGTTTGGATGCCGTCCAGCCACTGGCGGATCGCCGCCGGGCGGGGTTCGGGCAGTTTGTCGGGCACGTACCAGCCGCCGTCAAACTTGTTGGTTTTCATCTTGATCTTGTTGGCGGTCTGCACAATCGCTCCTTCGGTGCCCAGCAGCTCAAAGGCATCGCCATGGTAGGGTGAGATAAACCCGGTCTCCAGCACCGCGATAGCTCCACCCTCAAACTCCACCACCGATACGGCGTTGTCCTCGGCTGGAGGCGGCGCTATCGTGCTGTTGAACATCGAAGCGATGCGCGTGGGTTGACCCAACAGGTAGGAGGCGATGTACATCGGGTGGCAACCCAAATCCATCATCGCGCCGCCGCATGCCTTCTCCACATCATACCAGTAGGACGGCAGCCAGTTGCGCAGCGCGCCGTCGTGGGCCATGCGGATGCGCAGGTAGTGGATTTTGCCCAAGGAGCCCTCGTCGATGGCCTGCTTGCACAACTGGGCAATCGTGGTGGTGAGCCGGGGATAGGAAATACAGAACTTCACGCCGCTTTTGGCAATAGCGTCAGCGATCGTTTTGCACTCGTCAACCGTTGCGGCCATGGCCTTTTCCGTAAAGATATGTTTGCCTGCGTTGGCCGCCTTCACCATCACGCGGCAATGGTCGCTGGTGGGCGTGTCCACCACCACCGCGTCCACGTCGGGCCGGGCCAGGGCGGCGTCCAGGTCGGCTTCGAAATCCACGCCCATCTCCTTGGCCCAGGCTAGGCCCCGGGCCGGGTCATCGTCCCACACGCAGGTAATCTTGGCATCGGGCTGTTCGCCCAGTTCACGGGCGTAATCCACGGCGTGGACATGCCATTTGGAGAGCATCAACACATTAACCATCATTTGTCTCCTCTTTTCTTTTTTTATTAGGACGCCGCATCACGGCGCAATAACACATGAACAACAATACCCCGCCCAAGCTCACCCACATCCCCTCGCGGAGTCCGCGAGGACGGTAAGTGAGCGCAATTTCATTGGCCTCCCCGGCAGGCACGCGCAGGCCCATCAAACCCATGTTAACATTCAAGAGCTCGGCGGGCAAGCCGTTGACCGTTGCCGACCAGCCCCGATCAAACTGTATCGAAAAGAATACCAGCTTCTCGCGATCTAAATCGATCTTGGCGGTGAGGCCGCCGGGGTTGGCGACTACATCGTAGCACCCCTGGGCCGCCCGCTCCTTCACCGCCTCCTGCCAGGGGAGCAGTTCGATATCCCATATAGGCTCGAGTATATCGCGCAGTTCATCAACTTCCGCGCCACCCAGTATCACGGCTTGGGCCATGAGGGCGCCTATGTTATCCCGATTGGGATGGCTTCTCCAATAACTGGTGAAATAATCATAAGCGAAACCCAGGGGCAACGCATTGGGGTTCTCGTACACCGTCACCTCCCCTACTTGGTCAATGGGGATAAAACCCTCCGGAGCGCCGGGATAGTGCTCCTCGTCATAATTATAGTAGTAAGCGACGCCCAACACTGAGCGGAAAGCGGCGTCGGTTTGATTCGGGGGCACCGCGTCCGGCGACTCGATGTGCCCATATCCGGAGGCGACCAGGAAATAGTCCAGGTAGCTGGATCGCAAACTGTGGAAAGAGGTAACCGCCGGCTGGTTGATCAACATGCCGTAGTTGCGTATCTTTGGCGGCGCATCTATCCGATGGGTATATGTGGTGCCGACAAAGGCCGGTCTTTCATCTACCAGGATGCGGCGAGCATAATAATCCACGCCGGTTGCGTAGCCGTCTTGGCTCGCCAGGGGAACCAGCGCGTCGTTTACGGCAATAAACCCGGCGTAGTTGGCTATGATGGCCACGCTCAAGGCAGCGTACAGCACCCGCACGTTGCCCAAAAAGCGCTTGCGGGTCACCAGCCACAGGCCCAGCAAATTGAGACCGGCCAATGTAAACCCCAATATACGAAATGCATCACTGGCGTACAAGGGTTGCTTTCTATTGGCCAACACCGCCTTACCAAACCAACTAAAGGGTTCCCGTGCGCTGGCCGCCAACCGCTCAAGGAACGATACCGGCAGCAGCGTGTGCACGGTAAAAAGCAAACTGCCCAAAAGCGTGAGCACAAGGGCCACATTCATCCAGCGCAGGTCACGAGGATTGCGCTGGGGTAACGCTTCCAGCGCTTGCACGGTAGGAATGCAAAGCATCAATACAAGCCCATACCACCACCGGGTATAAAAGATGCTGGAACCCAGGGTAAACGCCCTGTTAGCCAGGGGCCATATCGAGATAAAAACAAGGAAGACCAGCAGCAGATGGATCCAACCCTTCCGACGCGCCAGCGCATGCCAAACCACCAGCGCGCAGCCAAAAAGCGGCAAGAAAGCCGCCACCGATGCCCAACTGGAAGCGTCGCCGAAGAAAGCGTGCACCACATTGCTGTCGATGGGCATCCACAGGGCGCGCAACCTTTCCAGGGTGTTGGACCAAGTATAGAAACCGTAGTAGTTTGGCACCTGCAGCGCGCCGCTTCGGGACACACCCATCATCGCCCAACCCGCCGGCATCAGTATCCAAGCCACCATCAGGCAACCCAGCCCACACTCAAATCCCGCGCCTACCAGCCGCCAAACCCGCCGCCGGAAGGGCAGTTCCTCCCGCCAATCTTTCGAAAAAAAACGGAAGGCCGTGTAGAACACCACAAACAACGCCGTGCCCGCAAAAAAGTAGTAATTCACCATGGCGTTCAGCGCGCTGGCCAGGGCCAAAGCCCCGTGGCGGCGTTTGCCCACAAAGGCGTTTTCCAGCCCCAGCATCAGCAGTGGAAATACCGCCACCACATCCATGAAGTGATAGAACTGGGTGTTGATGATGCTAAATGAAGAAAAGGCGTACAGCAGCGCGCCAATCTTTGCGTGGCGTGGCTCCTTTACGAACCGGCGCAGGAACCAGAAGGCCGTCATCGCCGCCACCGCGTGCTTGAGCACCGCCATCACCGATATGCCGTAAGGAATGGCCGCCTCGGGCAGGGGCATCAGCAGCCACACAAAGGGGCTGCCCAAGGTATAAAAGGAGTACGAGCCGAAAAAGTTGGCGCCCAAAAAGGTATTCCAATCCCAATAGGGCATACCCGAGGCCAGCATGCGCTTGGTTTCCATGATAAAGGGTATTTGCTGCTCCATAAAGTCGCCGCGGGTCACCATGCGGCCCCCGTAGGGGAAGATGGCCGGGGCCAGGGAGAATACCGCAAGGAGTGCTGCTATCCAGAATACTTGAAGGGTATCTTTGTACTTTATATGCACAAAAACGCTCCTTTCAGATATATGACTAAAAACTAGGAGTACATAGGTTTTGCAATGCTCCAGGCGTCATCACTTTTAGTGTTTCATGCCATGTGCTTTGTAACTCTGCGTCACGTGTTACGATCACATCCATTTCTGCACGCTCTCCACAACACAATAGCACAGCGTCCTCAAAGTCGCAATGATCAAGCAAAAGCGCCCGCTCACAGTCGCGCCCCTCCACGGCTATAATCGCAACCAAATCCATCAGATTCCTCATTGCGGTGCACGCTTCGATCTCTGTCATGTTTTTACGTGCAACATAATACGTATCCAAGACGCTATTTGCCGTAACGTAACCCTGTATGCTTTCAGTCGCAACGAGTGTAAGGATGGCCTTAGAATCTTCAAAATGCGGTTCTCGAACCAGTAGCACGTCAAGAAGAATATTCGTGTCCAGTAATACTTTCATTTCATCAATCGCTCCATTCGTGCCTGATCCAAATCAGCATTGGGCGGCAGGATTCCAATTAGCGCATTCAACGCCGCCATTTTATCCGCCTTTGCGCTTGTTAGCCGTGCGATGCGTTTTCCGTTTTTTGTGATAATGATATCTTCTTGATCAACCAACTCAACATACTTTCCAGCATTTGCTTTTAGCTCTGACACAGATATTTGCATAGCCCTATTCTCCTCTACTATTTAGGTCTATTTAAGCATAGCGTTTAGGACTAAGTTTGTCAACGTCAAGCCCCTATATCTTTTTTATATCTTTTTCTTCCACAACTCATAATCCCCCATCGTCCGCCCAAACCCCGCCCCGGCCAGCGCCTCCGCCGCCTCCGCCGGATACTCCTTTACCGTGATCCGACGCTTTTGCGGAAAGATGCGCCCCCCGTGGTAATCCCGTGCAAAGGCGGCCATCGCCTGCGCCAGATGCGTCGGCATAAAGGCGCGCAACGTTTGGCCTTGCCGCTCCAGCACGGCCACAGGTTGCCCGGCCCTTAGCGCCACTGCCGTGCCCGGCACGCACACAAAGGAACAACCGGATTCATGAGGTAATGCCTTACCCCATACCTGCGCCGGATCGGTGGCGTTGAGCCACAGGATTTCTTCGTCTTCATTCTGTTCTAACGCCAGTGAGACGGCGGTATAGTCGGTGTCGCGTATGAACTGCGCGCCGCTCATACCGGCCACAAAGTACCCGCGGCGAGCGCGGCCCGTGTATTCCCATATGCGCAGCAACTCGATGGCCTGGCTCCAGGGCAGGTCTTCGCAAGTCTCTCGGCACAGAATGACGCTCCGGTCAAAGGCTCTCTCCACCAGTTGATCCAAGCTGGGTTCGACCAATGGGCGGGTCAGTTCCCATCTGCCCGACATGGCGGACCGGGCGCGGGCCTGGGCCCGAACCTTAGCCGCGCCGCCAGCCAGCTTGTCCCGCTCCAGCCATTGGCGCACGGGCACGAAGCTATCGGCCCTGGCCAGGCCCCTTTCTGCCAGGCGGATCAGCGCTTCGATCGGCGAAGTCCCCGAGGGTAAACCGGTGAGGCTCTGGGCAAAGCTGGCCCCCCGGCGGGCCAGCAGGTCCACCAGGTGGCGCTCATCGGGATCTAGCCCGGCTGAGAAAGCGTGAGCCTCTTGGTTCCAGTCCACGTCCTCTTGCCTGTGAAAGGCCAGGGCGGGTTTCTCCCCCGTATGGATTTGCCAAAACAGGCCGCCCCCTTGGAGCAGTTCGTCCAGAAGGCCGGGGCGCAGGTCGCCGCCCCGGGCGGGCAACAACACGCTCTCCCACAGCGCCGGGGGGAGCGGGCGATCTATCAGCCCATGCAAACCTTGCCGCAACTGTTCCCCAGGCGGCGTACCGGGCCGTAGCGCTCGTGCCATGAGGGCGGCATATTGAGCCGGCGGCGCCGTGCGTGCGGCTTGGCGGCGCAGGGCTACGGTTTGCCGCCGGGCCCGATCGTACAGCTCGGCATGGTAATGCAAACCGGCATCGTTTACCGCGGCCCCGGCTTCGACCAGTTCGGCCAGCAGTTCCCCACAGATGGGCTCTGGCCACAGGTAACGCAGGTGCAGCGACTCGGCGTCTTGAGGGCCGCGATAGCGTAAGCATCGGCGTGCGATCCGCAACCGGGCTTCGGTGAGCCAGGGGGCGCTCTCCTCGGGCTCCGCCAACGCCTGTTCGTACAGATCCTCCTGCTCGGCGCAGATCCAAAGTCCGGGTTCAATGTAGCGGGCCCTGCCTTGGCGGGCCAACTCCTCCATCCAAGCCACCGGGCTTTGGGTTTCACCGGCCATCAGGTCGCCTTCGGCCATGAGCAGCCCATGGAGCTGCTCGGCATTTTGCGGTTCACGGGCACGGGCGCCCACGTTCTCCAGCACCTCCTGGGCAGGGGCGATCCCGGTCAACTCATCCACCGCCCGATCCACCGCACGGCGCGCTCCCGAGGTACGGGGCGAATAATCGTACATGAAGTCGGCCTCGGCGGCCCGGCGCAAGGGCAGCGACATAGGCGAAGGCGCATCCAGCCGCATCTCCCGGATGCGTATTGTTCCGGACGCGATATCCCGCAGCACTTGCTCGATGGCGGGCATGTCCAGATAATCTTCCAGACACTCCCGCAGGGTCTCCCACATCAGGGGATGCTGGCGGTCGGCCACGGCATGATCTAAGGCCTGGGCTCCCCGCAGCCGCTGCACCCACAGGGGCTGGCGCTTGCCGTTCCGCGCGCCCATCATCAACGCGCGCCCGGCATTGTACCGAAAAGCCATAGCAAACAGCGGGGTATCGGGCAGCAGCGCGGCGATCCAATCCCTTGCGCACTCCGGGCGGATACCGGTGAGCAGCCCCTCGGGCAGGGGGGCGTCGTTGCCGTAGGGGT
>Ga0123353_10004714_pt1 | contig 17652 bp, 15 predicted proteins | sample TergutLab28metaG_3_FD_92763 | JGI IMG/M metagenome (GOLD analysis project Ga0123353, IMG submission 92763) | Labiotermes labralis P3 segment gut microbial communities from Petit-Saut dam, French Guiana - Lab288 P3 | ecosystem: Host-associated > Arthropoda: Insects > Digestive system > Gut ... | reverse complement strand
AATCGGTAAAAACTCAACGCTGTCGGGAGCGATTGTGGACAGCGACTCAAATGTCGGCGCCCGATGCAGTTTGGAGAACGGAACGATTGTCGGGCCGCGGTCGGTCATTCACGACGGCGTCACCATCCATTCGGGCGTCAAATTGTGGCCGGAAACCGTCATTGAAAAAGATAAAAATGTTAAAGAAGATGTTTTAAACGAAAAATACGATACCAATGTCAGCGGTTCTTAACCGCGGGATCTGAAAAATCCGGAAAACCTGAATCATAGGCGGCTCATAATGGTCAATTACAGAAAATTCTTCTTCATCAGTCTGGTCATCAGTCTGATCTCGGCGCTCGCGATCATTTTTCTGACGACGGACGCCGAAACCATTGAGTCCCTCAAATTGATCCGGCCGGAATTTATTCTTCTGGCTTTGTTTTTCCAAATCCTTTCCTATGCGCTGACGGCTAGGAAAACCAAGTTTTTGCTCCGCTCTCTCGGCTACCAGATCCATACGCGCCACGTGATGGAAAACGTATTGACGGGAATGCTGCTGGCGTCCCTGACGCCTGCTTCCATCGGCGGCGAGCCGGTTCGGATTTTGCTGCTGAAGAAAAATTCAAAAGTGCCGGTCGGAAAAGCGACGGCCGTCATCTTTATGGAACGTTTCTTAGACGTGTTTTTCTTTTTTGTCGGTCTGATCCCGTCCATGTTTATTCTGCGCGCGTTCTTCTCCGCCGAAGGAGGAAAAGGTGTCGCAGGCATGGATGTGCTTCTCATTATCGGCATTTTCTTTTTGTTTATCATTATGGCCGTATTGATTTACGCAATCGTCCGGCCGGAGTTTGCGAAGAAACATATCAAAAAGATTCTGATTTTGGCAAAAAGATACGCGCCGGAAAAATATGAACCGAGGCTTGCGCGATGGATCATCTCATCGGAAAATGAGATCGATTTGTTCCGGTCCAGCTTCAAGCGGTTCGTTTCCGTCGGGAAAATCAATCTGGCGGTGGCCGTCTTTTACACAGTTCTTTTTTGGGCGGTCCGTTTCGCCGTCCTGTGGCTGATTCTGCTCGGACTGAATGTTCAGCCGGATTGGAAATTGCTGTTCGCCACACAGATTGTTCTGGCCATCATTATGATCATTCCGGCAACACCCGGCGCCAGCGGCGTTGCGGAAATTGCCGCCTACACGCTTTACTCACTCTTCGTTCCGTCCGCGCTCATCGGCATTGTCGTTATCGCTTGGCGCGCCATTACCTATTATGTCAATATCATTGCCGGAATGCTGGCCAGCCTGAAAGTGATTCGAAAATACGGCCTCAATTCATTGTCCACGTCTTCCGAAAAAGGAATAGGGGGAATAGATGGAATAGAGGGAAGAGAGGGAATTACGGAAGAGCGGATAAACACGGAATAAAACGCGGAATAAATAAACACGGAATAAAACGTGGAATAAATAAACACGGAATAAATAAACACGGAATAAATAAACACGGAATAAATTAAAACCGGATATTTCAGAACCGAACGGAAGCGAACGGAAGCGAATGATAGGTTTATATAAAGTAAACATAAAGTAAAAGAAAATTAGGCACCAAATCAGGTTTTTCAATATTTTCAATATTTCAACATTTTCAATATTTCAACATTTTCAATATTTCAATTTCAAAATTTATTTCAACCCCGGCCGCAACGGACTTTGAGAACGGCCGCGGTCATTTCGGGTGAATATTCGGGTGAATCAAATGTACGTCAACAGCAATTGTGTCGGTTGCAGCCAGTGCGTTGCTTTTTGTAAGCACGGCGCCATCGTTTCCAGAGGAAGAGCGGTCATCACGGAAAGATGCAGAGAGTGCCGTGTCTGCCTATCATACTGCCCGATGAAAGCCATTACATCCGGACAGAAAGGCATTGGGGGGGCATGAATATGGACACAGGCCAATCAAAAAAAGCGGTTGTGATCGGCTCCGGTCTCGGCGGTCTCTTGATGGCGGCCCGGCTGTCCAAAGACGGGTGGACCGTTGACGTTTACGAAAGGCTGTCACTTCTCGGCGGCCGTTTTACGAATATTGAATATAAGGGATACCAATTATCGACCGGCGCGTTGCATATGATTCCGAACGGCTCGAAAGGGCCGCTGGCCACGATGCTTAAAGACCTCGGCGCGGCGGTGACAATCGTTCCCTCCGTTCCGATGGCGGTTGTCCGTATGCCGAAAAATTTGGATGAAAAGGATTACAAAAACGGATATGAAGACATTGCGTATATGGATTATAAGAAGCACCTGACTTCTAAAAACAAGCTGATGATGGTGCTTCTGACTTTCGGGTTCAAATCGGGGATCATCCGCCCGAAAGACCTCGGCTTTAAAATTTGGTATTCCAAATACATTCAAGACGACAGGATTGACCGGTGCGCGGATTCGTTTACCGGCTGGGCGCTGAGTACCATGTCGGATGAGGTGACGACGAAAGAGGTGTTCGGCATTTTATCCAATGTCCTCAAATACGGCGCCCCCGGAATTGTCGCCGGCGGCTGTAAATCTATTATTGATGAGCTTTTAAGAGTGATTGCAGAAAACGGCGGCATGGTTCATGCCGATACCGAAGTGACGTCCATCATCATTCAAAACGGCAAATCGAAGGGCGTGATTGCCGGCGGGGAAGAAATCGCTGCCGATTTAGTGATCAGTGACATCGGCCACAAGGAAACTTGGGAAATATGCAAATTCGACGGCGTTGACAGCACTTCGGCAACCGCTTTAATGACCCTGTCCTCTCCTGTTTATAAAGAATATAATGACAGGCTGAATAAATTAAAGCCGTCAGCCGGCCTGAAAATCTGTTTTGCGGCCGACGCGTCGCAGGTCCTTTCGGGAGATTGCAGTCTGATGCTGACGCCGTACGCGCGCCGCATCAACGGACTGAACATTGTCACCAATGCCGACCCGGCTCTCGCGCCGCCGGGCAAGTGTTTGGTGATGTGCCACCAGAGAACGGCGCTGGACAGATTAGACCAAATCGACGAGGAAATCGAACTCGGCTTGGAAGACGTGAAAGACTTGTTCCCGGGCGTTGAGACGGAAATTTTAATGGTTCAGGTCCATTCCGGCCGCTGGCCGGTCAACCGCGCCTTTTCGGGAACGGATTTCGGCAATGTTACGCCGGTTCCGAATCTTTTGATTGTCGGCGACGGCGCCAAAGGCGAAGGCGGCATTGAAATTGAAGGAATTACCCTCGGCGTTTCAGACGCCTTGAAAATAATCGGGAAAATGTATTGAATGTCATTGAAGATGTAATGTATTAATGTATTGAAAAATGAGTCTGAAAAATGAGTCTGTGACCGGTATGACGAAGCGGCCGATTACCTATTCTAAAAATGTTTTTCTTCCCGTGACAAACGTTTGCCGAAACAAGTGCGTTTACTGCGGTTTCCGCCGCCCTGCCGACCATCTGGACGCTTTTTTGCTGACGGAAGAAGAAGCGGAATCTGTTTTAAAAAAGGGCGCAGCCGCGGGATGCACGGAAGCGATGTTTGCTTTTGGGGAATACGCGGAGGAAGCCCCCGGATTTCAGGAGAAATTCGGGAAAGCTCTTAAAAAAGCCGGATTTGAGACGGTGATCGAGTACACCGCTCATTTGTGCCGGAAAGCGTTGGATTTCGGATTGCTTCCCCACGTCAACGGCGGCGTCTTTTCCTTTGAGGATTTCAAAATGATTGCGCCGTTAAACGCCGGCATGGGTTTGATGCTGGAGACAACGGCGACCATTCCCGCGCACAAAGACTGCCCCGGGAAAGCGCCCGCCGCGCGTTTGGAAATGATTGAGAACGCGGGAAAACTGAAAATGCCGTTTACGACCGGCCTTTTGGCAGGCATCGGAGAAACCCGCGCCGATTGGGCCAACTCTCTTCATGAGATTCAAAAACTGCATGAAAAATACGGCCACATTCAGGAGATTATTTTGCAGAATTATACGCCCAACTCAGGACAGCTCAATCCGCCCGCCTCAACCGCTCCGTCTGCCTCGTTCGTCCCGTCCGCCCCGTTCGCCCCAACTCCCCCGTTTGCCCCAATCACTCCGTCCGTCTCATTCGCCCCAACCTCCCCGTCCGCCTCGTTCGTCCCGTCCGCTCCGTTCGCCCGTTTAATCCCGCCGACAAAAGCGGATATGACCGATTTGATTCTTTTAGCAAAAAACATCCTGTCGCCGGACATTTCAATACAGGTGGCCCCGAACTTGATATCACCGGCAGAGCTGATTCACTACGGCGTTACGGATTTGGGCGGCATTTCCCCCGTGACACCGGATTACATCAATCCCGATTCCGCGTGGCCGGAAATCGGTGTTTTGGAGAAGACGGTTCAAAAATGCGGTTATGAACTGAAGGAAAGGCTACCGATTTACCCGAAATATGTCAAAGCCGGATGGGGCGGAGAAAAAACGCTGAAATTGATTCGGGAACTGGCGGATGAAAACGGCTATCGGAAAAAATGAGTGACGGTTTTCAATTCATCCTGAGTTTCAGCATCGTCAAATTTTCATCTTTCGCTTGTTATTGCTTTTGCTTCTGATAAGAATTGTCTTTTCGGAAAAAATGAGCAATGTTTTTAATTTATCCTGAGTTTCAGCATCGGCAAATTTTCGTCTTTCGCTTGTTATTGCTTTGGGTCCTGATAAGAATTGTCTTTTCATTTGTATCAATCGGGTCGAAAGCTCCATTTTCGAATTTGCGCGTTGCTTCGCACCGCCCAAATCCGAAAATGGAGAAACGGTTTTTGCTTTTCGGACGAACCAATAAAATGAAACACCCATCTTCTTCAATTTAATTCAAACCCCAAACGCCCCTTTTTCAAAAACCTAAAAGATAAGTTTAAGGAAAAGGGGCGTTTCCTTTTTTCTTAATTTTTTTGAAAAAGGGGTGTTTCTTTTTGTTTTAAATCTTTGAAAAATTCAAGTACGATCGCAATTGAGGATTTCGGGAGCGCAGCGACTGAAATTCGAAATTGCGGCTACATCTATTTTTATCAGCAGCGGTGGCAGTGGCAACATGGACAGTAGCAGCAGTAGTGGCAATGGCAGCAGCAGCAATAGCAGTAACAGCAGCAATGGCAGCAGCAGTGGCAGCAGCAGTGGCAGCAGCAATGGCAGCAACAGCAGCAGCAATAGCAGCAGCAACAATAGCAGCAACAGCAGCAACAATAGCAGCAACAGCAGCAGTGGCAGCAACAATGGCAGCATCAATCCTCAAATCACGCGGTACTTTCACCCCACAAGGCTGGCCGATATATAAACCGGACACATTTTCGGTTCCATTAACAGGATATCCTACGGAGTTTTGAAAAATATGGACACCGAATCATTGATTTTAGGACTGCTCGGCGCAGTCGTTTTTCTTTTGCTGCTGAATCTCGCGATGACAATCCTCCGCCGCGGCGGAACCGGCGGCGGGGCGGATTTCAACCGGTTTGAAAAGACGCTGGACACGACGCTTGACACACAGACAAGCGTTATCCGCAATGAAATCGGGCGGGAAATGTCCCGTTTGGACGCGGGCATGAGAAATGAAATTTCCAAGAACCGCGAAGAATTGAATCTGTCACTGAAAGAAAACAGAACGGAAATGGCGAAATCGCTGTCTCTGTTTCAGACATCGCAGGAAAATAAATTCGGAATGTTTGAGGGAAGGCAAAACGAGCTGAATAAAATAACGGAAGCGAAACTTGAAAAGATTCGGGAGACAACGGAAGAAAACCTTGAAAAGATCCGGAAGATAACGGAAGACCGAATTTCAAAAATGCAGGAATCCAACGATTCAAAACTGGATGAAATGAAGAAAACCGTGGATGAAAAGCTTCAGGAAAGCGTTGAAAAACGTTTTAACGAATCCTTTAAAGGCATCAGCGAAAGGCTGAACGACGTGTTCAAAGGCTTGGGGGAAATGCAAACCCTCGCAAACGGTGTCGGAGACTTGAAACGTGTGCTGACCAACGTAAAAACGCGCGGAAATCTCGGAGAAATCCAGCTCGGCGCGATTTTGGAACAGGTCTTGTCGCCGGACCAATACGACAAAAACGCGGCTGTTAAACCAAACACGGCCGAAAGAGTGGAATACGCCGTCAGGCTGCCGGGAAAAGACGGCAGCGCCCCCGTCTTTTTGGCAATCGACTCCAAATTCCCGTTGGAAGATTACCAAAGGCTCACAGACGCGTATGAAAACAATCCCGAAAACATCGAAGCCGCCGGAAAGCAGCTGGAAACCGCCGTGAAAACGAACGCGAAAACGATTCGGGACAAATACATAGAAGTGCCGCACACAACGGATTTTGCCGTCATGTTCATTCCGACAGAAGGGCTGTACGCCGAAATCCTCCGCCGCCCCGGCCTTTTTGAATTCGTACAGCGGGAATACCGAGTTTCGATTGTCGGTCCGACAACGCTGGCAGCCTTTTTGAACAGTCTTCGAATGGGATTTCAAACGCTGGCGGTCGAAAAGAAGACAGGGGAAATCCAAATGCTTCTCAGCGCCGTCAAAACCGAGTTTTCAAAATTCGGCGACCTGCTTGAAAAAACGCGCAAAAAATTGAACGAAGCTTCCAACGCTTTGGACGCCGTCGATTCAAAAACAAGAACGATCAACAAAAAATTAAAACAAGTTCATGAACTGCCGCAGGAAGAAGGCGCATACCTGCTCGGGACAGCAGACGACCCGGATATCTATGAAATTTGAAGAAAGGAATTGAAAAAAGGAATTTGGCAAAGACCATTGCCGGCTTTACCCGTTGGTGCATGACCCGAAGACGCGGACGGTGTTTTGTCCTGTCCTTTCGTCCTTTTCAAGAACGGCATCGACATTAAAAACCTCTCTGATATTGCCTTCCGTCAACACTTCTTCCGGCGTGCCCATCGCGAATATTTTTTGGTCCTTGAGCATCACGATGCGATGACAGTATCTGACGACCATCGGCAAGTCGTGTGAGACGATGACCACCGTTACCCCTTCCTCATCTGAAAGCTTTTTGACGAGGTCGAGAATTTCAAACTGGTTGCTGATGTCAAGATGTAACGTCGGCTCGTCAAGAAGGATTATTTCAGGCGTCTGGGCGAGCGCTCTCGCGATGATGACGCGCTGCCGTTCGCCGCCGCTCATGGTGTTTATGAACCGGTCTTCAAATTCCAGAATGTTGGTCTTTTTCATGGATTCATCAACGATTCTGATGTCTTCCGACGTCTCTCCTTGAAACTTCTTCAAAAAAGGCATCCTGCCCATCATAACGATGTCTTTTGCGGTGAATGAAAAATGAATCTCATTCGATTGCGGAACAACAGCGATGTGCTTTGCGATATCGGATTTCGTCATCGTCTCGATGTCCGTGTCGTCAATCAGCACTCTTCCGACAGCAGGGTCCAAGTTGCGGTTCAGGTGTTTCAGCAGCGTTGTCTTCCCGCAGCCGTTTGGGCCGATAATCCCGATGATTTCCCCCGGAACGATATTCAGATGAATTCCGCTCAGAACGGGTTTGTCCCGGTATGAGAAATGAAGGTCTTCTATCTTCAGCATCAATTCCATCCCACCTCATGTCTTCGTCTGCGCAAAAGGTATATGAAATACGGCGCGCCGATTAGGGAGGTCAGTATGCCTATCGGCAATATGCCCAAATCAGCAAAGAGCGCCCGGGACAGATAATCGCAGAGTATCACAAACGCCGCCCCGCCAAGCATCGACAGCGGCAAAATCGCTCTGTTATCGGGACCGAGAATGATGCGCAATATGTGCGGGACCACAAGCCCCACAAAACCGATTACGCCGACGAACGCCACAGCCGCCGCGGTGACAAGGGAAGAGGAAATGAGCATCTCAAGCCGGACTTTCTTAACATCCACCCCAAGGTCCTTTGCGTGAGCGTCTCCAAGCATCATCGCGTTCAACTCCCGTCCGCGGGCGACCATGATGAGGCTTCCGGCAAGGATCAAAGGCACAACGATCATCGAGTTTTGCCATCCGTTTTGGGACAGGTCACCCATCGTCCAGAACACGATTCCCATCATCCTGTCCCCCGCCAAATATGTCAGCAAAGACACCAATGCGCTGAACAGGGAACCCACCGCGATACCGCACAGGATCAGGGTCTCGGTGGGAACACGCCCGCCGACGCGGGATATGGAATACACGAGAAACATCGTTACCATACAAAATATGAACGCGAACACCGGCACCGTCACGAAGAGCGGTATTACGGATATGGGGAACGACATCGCCAAAGCCGCGCCGAACGCCGCGCCGGAAGATAATCCCAAAATGTAAGGAGAAGCCATGGGATTTCTGAAAATCGCTTGCATGACCGCGCCCGAAATTCCCAGTCCCGCCCCGACGGCGCAGCCCATGATCACCCTCGGGCCGTTGATTTTCTGCACAATGATTATGTGCGTTTCGTTTCCGTATCCGAAGAGGGCGAAAAGCGCATCTTGAAATGAAAGATTAATAAATGCTTGGGCGAGGTCCAGCATCACGAAAAGCGCCAGCAAGCCCGTCAAGCAGACAGTGGCCGCCAACACTTTCGCGCGTTTTCTCCCAACACTTCCGGTTGACTTCATCAGACCCCTCTCAACAAGAAAAACGTAAAAAGGATTCGGTCAGCGTCTGAGCGCGGTGTACGCAATCGCCGCGATTGCCAAAAACGCGCAAACCGCCAAAACGTACAGCAGGGTGTTTCCGGCCTTGTCCGCGGCCTGTTCGTCATCAAGATATCCGAAGATGTCCGGATACATCGCCTTTGCCATATACTCAATGCCGTCCATGGACGAGGGGCCGTATTGGTTCATTATCATGCTCAGCTTGTATACCCGCACGCTGTCCTTCAGGTTCTTTTCGGCCCTGAATTCCTCCGCGGTCCCGGAATAGTTCGGGTCCAAAAATATCACATCCGGGTCCAGCTGAATGAGCGCCGTGTCATCGATGCCGTATGAGATTAAAGCGGAACCGATCATGTTCGCGTCATCCGCGGGATTTACTCCGCCCGCAATTTTCAACAGAATCACGGAATACGAATTAATGTTCCCGATCCTCATATTCCCTCCGCTGTAGCTTACGTAGACCGCTTTGACCCTTGAATCGCCGGCAATCCCGTTCTCTTCCAATGTTTGCGAATAGTATGCGGACGCCGACTTCATCTCCTGCGTGATTTCGGCGGCTTTTGAATTTTTGCCCATGATCGCGCCGATCTCCGTGACCATTTCAACGCCTTCGGAATAGGTGGCGGGATAGAAGGTGACGACCTTCAGCCCGAGGGCCTCCATCGAGCGTATGGCATCCGCGTGATAGGCATAGCCGTAGATGAACACGACATCCCGCGTTTTGTCAAATCCTCCCATCCCGTCGGCCAGAAGCTGCGCAATCTGCTCCCCGTTGCCCACAGGATATGAATGGGAAGAGGCGGGATGCGACGCCAGTTCGGTGATGCCGCTGTTTGAGTCGGAAGAATATTGATCGATTAAGACGATGCTGTCGCCGCATTCGAGCGCCAGTAGCGTGGTTGTAAATGATATCCCGAGCGACGCGGCCTTCTGCGCGGGCTCTTCAAAAGTGACGGCCGTTCCGACTGAGTTCACCACGGTCACCGGGGTGAAATCCGCCGCGCCGAAATCCGCCGCGCTGAAATCCATCGCGCCGAAATCCGTCGTGTCCTGCACCCCTGCCGCCGGAATCAGGAGCATTTCGGCAATTACGAACAATGCTATTATCGTTCTTGTCATCTTTTTCATGATCGTTTCCCTCTCTCATACGATAACGCATATCAACAGAAAAAAGTAAAAAAATGTAAAAAATGAAATGATTTTCTCACTTCACTCCTTTTTTAAAGCGCGCTCCACGACGATTTCAACAATTCTGTCATCGGCGCCGAGCGGTTCCCTGTAAATGATTTCAACATCGGCGGGAATTTCAACGGCTTCAGCCGCGTGGTGGTGATGATGACCGTGTCCGTGTCCATGGCCGTGTCCGTGCCCGTGTCCATGGCCGTGCCCATGGTCGTGTTCGCCTTTTCCGAAACGCGACTTCAGCGTCGCAATGATACCTGTTTTTTCGGTTTGGTCCTTTTCGTGCTGTCCGTGCGCGCAGCTGCCGTGGCCGTGGCCGTTGCCCTGTTCGTTCCCGCGAAGACCGAGGATTGCCGGAATATCCTTTGTGGTGTGGGTGCCGTGGGCCAAAAAGACCGGCACAACGACGATTTTTTTAGAACCGGAAGCAATGATTTTTTTAAGCGCGTCCGGAATTGTCGGCTCATTGAATTCCATCAAACCGATTTCAACGTTTTCAAATTCGTTTTTCGCTTTCACTTTCTCGGCGATGTCAATCATCAATTGTTTCGAATGCGGCAGCTTGCTGCCGTGACCGACCAGTAATAATGTTTCGTTGTTGCTCATATATAATCGACCATTCCTTTTTTTGATATAAATGCGTGAAACACTGAGGATTTAATGTTATATAAGTATTACGAATTTCATAAAAAGTATGAAAAAAGAGCGTGAACTTAATAATTTGAAAAGTTTTTTCATCGTTTTCATTTTTCATCCCGCGTTCAACGGAGATCCACATCTATTTCCGGAAAATAAGTTATAATGTTATAATTTTTATATACTGAAAGCGTTTGTCTTCTCATCTTTTTAAGAACTTATCAGACTATAAAGAGGCAAAAGATTGAAAAAAAATGTTGTCATCATCGGCGCCGGCGCTATTGGCCGCGGCTTTCTGCCTTGGAAAATTGATATCGACAGGTACAATTTAATATTTGTTGATATCGACCAAGAGATCATTGACATCATGAATAAAAATAAAAGGTATTCAACTTTTGTCATAAAAAACAATAAATTAGAAGCAAAGACGGTTGAGATTGATAAGGCTTTTAACCCCGCCGAATTTTCAATGGCCCTGCCGGAACATATTGATTTAGTTTTTATGGCCGTCCGGCCGAATAATGTTAAAGACGCGTCAAATTGCTTAAAAGGGGTTTCGTGTCCCGTTATTTTATGTGAAAATGACCCCAAAACCGTGGATATTGTTAAAGAACATTTAAATCACGGCAGAGTTTATTTTGCCATCCCTGACGTGATTACGTCAAATACAGCTTCAAGTGAAAGTCTTCGTTTGGACAGGCTGGCCATTCATACCGAAGACGGCGTCCTTTTTATTGATGAAAGAGCGGGATTCATCGGCGGTGACATCACTTTTCTGCCCGAAAAAGAATTAATTGACAAGCAATGGACGGCCAAATTATTTTTACACAATACGCCGCATTGCGTCACTTCCTATTTAGGGGCGCTCTTTGGCCTTTCATATATTGATGAAGTGATGAAACATGAAAAACTAAAGGAGATTGTCGCCGGCTCAATGAATGAAATGCTGGCGGTATTGAAAGACCGAATGCCTGAGGAAAGTGAATTCTTAGATTGGTACGCGAATAAAGAAATATTAAGGTTCGCCGATGATTTATTGCATGACCCGATTTCAAGAGTTGCGAGAGACCCTTACCGAAAACTGGAAATTGACGGCCGGCTTATCGGGGCCGCAATGATGTGTTTTAACGCCCACCACCGTTTTGATAATATCATGGTCGGGATCGTTTGCGCCGCAATTTGCGCCTCCTATGATACGCTCAATCTTGCGGATTTAAAATTCGACTTTGAGGCGCTGAAAAACAATATTTTATCGGTATTTGAAGTGATCCGGCTTAAAAATACCGTTATTTATGACCCGATCATCGAAAAATTGGATGCCGCTTTATACAAAATTCAAGAAATCATTGAAAACAATGAAAAACAGATATAATTGGCGGATCGTGGGAGGAGGAAGGGGCTTGATTTGGGATTGATTTATATTTATTTCAGCGGCATGAGTCTGATTTGAACATCTAATTGACTCGTTGCTTTTTCGATAATCAGGCGCCCGGTCTCAAAATCAAAATCACTTTTAAAAATTATTGCCTTTTTGAGCATGATTTTTGATAAAAGAAATCAAAATATCCACATCTGTGTGAGTCACATTGCTTTGAGGGGTGCATATGCCCTTACGAATGTTATCTTCACGGTGCTTTTTCGCTTTTTTTGAATGCTCTAAAGCCTTCGGTTCAACCCCTCGTAATTGCTTATGTATCCCTTGCATATTCTTTCTGTAATCGGGGATATGGCGTTTAAGTTTATTTTCAATTTCAGAACAATCATATGCAGAGGAAAATGTGTATTCATAATGCAAAAGGAACCAATATTCGATACATGGGCACGATTCAATGACGGTCAGATTTTTCTTTTTTAACTTGTTTAAAATTTTATCTTTTGTTTCACAATATTCGCCGATTTTTTTATTCCGATGAATATAATCAAGATCAATTAAACAAAAGACGTGCGAATAAATATCAGAATCAAATTTTGCTTCTGCGCGTTTAAATATATTCTCATAATCGGGTTTTGAAGGAAGGTCAGGGTCCACCTTAATTTTGAAAGAAGAACCGATCTCTTTAAAATACGTTTGTTCGGTTTCCCCTTCTCCGATAATTAATATTGGTTTTTTTACATCCTTTTTCATATGAGAAGAACGGTATGGGGTTTGCTTTAACCCCAAATTAACACCTTCTTCCTCGTTCTGTTCTTCTTCCGCGCTGTATTTCTTCTTCAATTAAAGCATCACAATTGAATTTAAAATGACGGGGATTCGGTAATGCGTCAAAAGCGCCGGCTAAATATTGCTTCAGTATTTTTTGGCGGTTAATGCCGTTAAAGCTTGTAATCGGCGTCAGGGCAGTCGTTCCGTCCGTCTCTTTGTTTGTAAACCAAATCGTATCATTTCTTAAAACATCCCATTCCAAAAGGAGAAGATTGTGCGTTGTGAAAATGATTTGAGACTCTTGTGAATTTGATAAATACGTCAAAATAAAATATTTGACAATCTCCAAATGTAAAGAACTTTCAATTCCATCGATTGTAATCACAGAGGGATAAATGAAAGATAATAATAAAGGATAAGCCAAATCAAACAAACGCTGCGTACCCGAGGATTCGGTTAAAAGCGGAAGGGAATACGTGACCTCTTTATTCTCATTCGTCACGGATGTGTGCATTAAATTTACATCATAATTCGTGATTTTAAATTCGTCCCTTCGCATCATATTGTTTTTTAGTTCAGATTCTGCCGATTGGATCTCTTTTACGAATTCTTCTTTGACGATATCCTTTGTCAACGTGAAAAAATTCAATATTTCTTCTGCGATGTCCTCATCCATTTTCTTGATATGAATATCTGATATATTCAAATCCGCCTGTTTTAAGAACTGAAGTAAAAGTTTTTTACCTTCGGGGGATTCATCATACCATCTTTTTGCAGATTTAATAGATGTCCGCGGGCTGATTGGAGGTAAAACTGATTGAAACCACATGAAGGCGTCTTTTGCTTGCGGAAATATAAGATTGAGTCTCGAAAAGCAAGAAAGCACTAACATATGATTCATTGTATTTGCTTTCATGGCTTCTAAATCTGCATTTTTCAGATTCATTGATTTAGGGACTTTTAAAGTAAATCCCCTTTCCTCCTCCTCATTGAGTGTTCTTTCAAAGATGAGAGCCTCCCTCTGTTTTGGGAAATACGCCAGCTTTTCGGAAATAATTTTTTTGGCCGCGGAATTAAAAACAACGGTGTATGTATATTTCACATAGTGTCCGCTATTGAAAACTAAAAAATCTAAACTAAATTTCGAATGACTGGAATTGTAGGCCGGATCGGCGGCAAAAAATACGGGAGATACAAATGCATTTAATCCCCGTGAGCCAACCATAGACCGAAATGCTTGAAGAGCGTCCAAAATATTTGTTTTGCCCGAAGCGTTTGGTCCGTAAATGCCCATTATTTTTAAAAGACTGTATTGTCCGGCATTCACAACAAAATAGTCACTGTGTTTTTTATCGGTTTTATCTGCTTCAAAATTTAAAATTTGTTCGTCCTTGACAGATAAAAAATTTTGGATTCGAAATTCGATGATCATATTTTTACCTTCTCAAATGAAATTTTGCATTTTTTTTGCAAATTTTGAAAGATGTAGGTGAAAAAATGCACTTTAAAGATATAAAACTTTGCCGCAAAAACAAAAAACACATTGGGTGACAGATTTACCTTTTCCGTCCAACCGGCGAACGAAAATGTTTATATTATTTAACCTCAAATCTGAAACTATTTTCATATGGAGAAATATTTTCGAGCGATACAATGAAATGAGTCAAAAACGATGAGGGGCGATATAGTGACATCCGAAAGAAAAGAAGATTATTTGAAAACGATCGATAAAATCGTTTCAGAAAAAGGATACGCTCAAGTGAAAGATATATCCCGCGCGCTGGACGTCGGCCCGTCAAGCGTGACCGGCATGCTGAAAAAACTGACCGGCGAAGGATATATCAATTACGAAAAATACGGCGGCGTCACATTGACTCAAAAAGGAACGGAAACCGCCAACAGCACAAAGAAAAAATATACCACGATCAAAAATTTCTTAATGGCGCTCGGCGTTCCCGAAACGGTCGCGGAAGACGATGCTTGTAAAATGGAACACGTCATTACCCCCGACACATACGACATTTTCCTTTGGTTCTGCGAATTCTCAATCACGGAAAAAGGAAGCAACCAAATGGAAAACTTCAAACGCTACCGCGAAACCGGCGAAATCGGAAAATGTACCTGCGGCGCGGGAAAAATTCAAAAACTTTAACCTTTTTCGAGAGCCATCGGTGCTCCTCACCCTTTCATTCCCCGCGCGAATAATTTCTCCTCAAATCTCTGCGCGCGTATCTCTGCGCGCGTATCTCTGCGCGCGTATCTCTGCGCGCGAATAATTTCTCCTCAAATCTCTGCGCGCGTATCTCTGCGCGCGTTAAAGTTATTTACCTCTTTTGTCAATTAAAAATGAATGTCTCGCGTGAAAACCGTTATCCCGTATAAACCGAATCAACCGAAATCAAGGTTATCCGCCGTCTTTACGGAAGAAGAACGGAAACTTTTTGTCGAATTGACGCTTGAAAATGTTTTGTCCGCTCTGAAAGACGCCGGAATCAAACAGGCCGAAATTCTGTGCAAAAGTTTGCCGGAGCCGGAAAGCGAACAAAGAATCCGGGCGATGTTCCGCGGCGAAGAAGCGGAGATGATTTTTTCGGTGGATGAGCGGGATTTAAATACGGCAATGAATGATTACTTGAAAAAAGCAGGTGATCCGGTTTTAATCGTGATGGCGGATTTGGCCCTCCTGACAAAAGAAAACATAGCGGCAATGATTGCTCCTCCCGCCGCGGCCGAGGCGGGCTTCGTTCGGATCGCCCCCGGAAAAGATGGCGGCACAAACATGATGTACATCGGCGCGCCGGATCTTTTTGAAGTGAATTATTACGGAAAAAGCTGTGAAAAACACAGAGAAGAAGCGAAGAATAAAAACCTCGCATGTGAAATATATAACTCGTTTTCCGCCGCGGCGGACATAGACGAGCCCGAAGACCTGACAGACATTTTAACTCACGGCAAAGGAAAACTGTCGGAATTTGTTTCCGCCGCGCTGAATAAAAAGACGGAAATAAAATGAAAACCCAACGGCAAAACAGTAGGAAAAATCATATATAAAAGAATTATTTATACAAAAATATCAGACACTTATCTTATCGTTTCCTTAATTTTAAATGCAATCTGTAAAAGTCATGTTCAAATCATATCAAATCATATTCAAATCATACTCAAATCGTACTCTAGACAATTAAATTAATTTTAATCCCCAGGTGACTTTAAAGTGACAGTAATCATCAACCGAAATAAATGCGGTTATTGCGGCGCATGCGTTTCCGTCTGCCCCGCGTTGGCTCTTGATTTAAAAGAAGTTTGGATTGAGGCGGACGAAGAACTTTGCAAACGGTGTTTCACATGTAAAAAAGTATGTCCGGTCGGCGCGATTGAGGTGCAAAGATGAAAGACGCTTATGATGTTATTGTCGTTGGCGCGGGTCCCGCGGGCTCCGTGGCGGCCAGATATGCCGCGGAAGGCGGCGCGTCCGTTCTTTTGATTGAAAAACGTCAGGAGATCGGCGATCCGGTCCGCTGCGCGGAAGGCGTCGGCGCGATTGATTTGGATAAATTTTTGGATATTGAAACGCGTTGGATCGCCTCGCCCATCAAGGGCGCGACCATTTACGTTCCCGACGGAACGTCCATTAAAATGCGCGCAAAGGACGAGGACCAAATTTACGGCTACATTCTTGAGAGAAAAATCTTTGACCGGGCCTTGGCGGAAAGAGCCGCAAGCGCGGGCGCAGAAGTCTACACGAAAACAACGGCGACCGGCCTGATCATGAAAGACGGCAGAGTCGCGGGCGTTAAAGTAATGCGTTTGGGCGAAGAAAAAGAAATTGCCGCAAATATCGTCATCGGCGCCGACGGCGTTGAATCAAAGGTCGGCAGATGGGCCGGTATTGACACGACGCTAAAGCCGTCCGACATCGAAACAGGCGTTCAGTATTTGATGACAAACATTGATATTGACCAAGACAATGTTGAATTCTTCATGGGGAACCGGCACGCCCCCGGCGGTTATGTTTGGATTTTCCCCAAAGGCCCGAGGCGCGCGAACGTCGGCATCGGCCTTTTGGGCAGCAAAATCAAAGAAGGCGACCGCCCGATTGATTATTTGAACCGTTTCATCGCTCAAAGATTCCCCGACGGCAAAATCGTTGAAATGGATTTCGGCGGCGTTCCCGTTTCCGGCGGTATCGATAAAATTTACGGCAACGGCATAATGCTTGTCGGCGACGCCGGCCGGCTCACCGACCCGATCACGGGCGGCGGCATTAAACACGCGCTTTGGTCGGGCGAGCTTGCGGGCATCGCGGCGGCAAAAGCCGTCAAAGACGGCGACTTTTCCGAAAAATCCATGAAACAATACCAAAAGGCTTGGGAAGACAAATGCGGAAAAATAATGAAACGCGACTTGATTTTGAAAAATTATTATGTCGATATGTCCGATGAAGACGCCAACGAGCTTGCCAAATCGCTGGAGGATTTTGACTTTACGGGTGTTTTGGATGTTTCCCAGCTTGTGAAAATCCTTGCAAAAGTTGACAAAAAGTTACTGTTCCAATTGGGCATCAATCAGCTCGGCTTTTAATAAGCCGGCTGTCCCTTTTTGACCCTTTTCTTTTTTAAAAAACGAAACCATAAGTTGAAACCATAAGTTGAAACCATAAGTTGAAACCATCAATTGAAACCATCAATCGAAACCATCTAATTCATTTTTTCCAGAATTCGCGGGTGAACAGCAAAATAACGGTGTAAAGTTCAAGCCGCCCGATCCACATATTGAAAATCATGATAAAGCGGGCCAAGACCGGGAAATCCGAAAAACTGTCGAACGGGCCGATCATGCCGAAAACGGGGCCGATATTGCCGAGCGTTCCGATGGACGTTGTCGCGGCCGTGATCAAATCCAATTTTAAAATACCCAGCAGAGCAGTGCTGATAATAAAAACCAGGAAGTAAAGGATCATAAAGGAAATCGTGGAAGTCACGACCTCCTCGTTCAGGCTCCGTCCGTTGTATTTGATCGGTTTCACGGCGTTCGGGTGTATAAATTTAAAAATATCGCGGCGGGCGTGTT
>Ga0123353_10004713_pt1 | contig 17653 bp, 14 predicted proteins | sample TergutLab28metaG_3_FD_92763 | JGI IMG/M metagenome (GOLD analysis project Ga0123353, IMG submission 92763) | Labiotermes labralis P3 segment gut microbial communities from Petit-Saut dam, French Guiana - Lab288 P3 | ecosystem: Host-associated > Arthropoda: Insects > Digestive system > Gut ... | reverse complement strand
TACTTATGCAGGCGGTACTTGCCATCGACAGCCGAAAAAGCGAGTTTCGGGCGGATCAGTTCGCCTATGAATTGGGTTATGGTGAAGACTTGATAAATGCGCTGTATTTGCTGGAAACAATCAGTCTGGGCGATGACAGCGGCATTATTCAAAAAATGATTGCCGGACACCCGAGAATTACGGCCCGGATTGAAAAGCTGGAAATGCTGGTTGAATATGGGCTACAGCCTATTGAAGCCCCTTATTGGCCGCCGTATAACCCTCCACCGCCTCATAGACAGCCGACTTATCAGTCTTATGACGGGCAGCCACATGGCAAGCTGCCAGAAGATGGCCTGCCGTTTTGAGGGCATAGCCCCTTAGCGACCAAGAGTGCAGGCGAAGCAAAAATATACTGCTTTTCTCCCAAAAGAGAAAGGCGGTTTATTTTTGCGTGTCTGCGTAAAATATGGGCTGGGCTATGGCTTCCCTTGCTCGCGTTAGTATAATCCAGCGCAAAAATCTTATCAAGGGTAACAATTTTTTTGCAGGCAAAATAATTGTTATGAACTCCGCTCCGCTTCGCCCTTGACAAACTTTTTGTGCTGGATTTTGCCCATATCACGCAAGCGGAAGCACTTTTATAACCGCTTGGGCGGTTGTCCGCTAACGCTGGGAAAGGAGCTTTGAAATGACTTGGATATAGATTTTAAAGTCGGTCGGGATATGATTGTCGATAAACTAAATACAACTTAGAGTGAAAATATATAATAATAACTAATTGCTTTTAGTTTGGACATATGGTAAAATCCATTATAGATAGGAGCTTTCAAAGCTGTTCGGCGTTTTGTACATATCACAAACGTTACCTCCAGTGAGATATATGCCACCTGGCCGCACAATTCCATTGTCGCGAACGTTCACGCCATCGTGACTTTCGCTATCAACCGGGTGTATACGGAGTGGTACCGGAGCCGCGGCTACCCCTTCGACATCACCAATTCCACCAGCTATGACATGTATTACCGGGACGGCGGCCCGATTTTTGAGAATATCAGCCGGATTGTGGACGGCATCTTCAATGTCTACGCGCGCAGAATCGGCTTTAAAAACCCGTTTTTCACCTCCTTCTGCAACGGGACCACCGCCAGGTGCGCCGGCCTCTCCCAGTGGGGTACGGTCACCCTCGCTAACCAGGGGCGAATGCCGCTGGAAATCCTGCGGTTTTATTATCCGAGGGATCTGGAACTGGTGGCGAGCCAAAACATCGGCGGTATCACGGAGTCCTACCCGGGGTATCTGCTACGGCCGGGCAGCCAGGGGGAACCGGTGCGGCGTATGCAGCGCTTCTTAAATAGGATTCGGCAAAATTACCCCAACATTCCGCTGATTTCAAATCCCAACGGTCTTTTCGACCCGGACACAGAGCGGGCGGTCCGGGAGTTCCAGAGGACGTTCCAGCTGGTGATGGACGGAATTATCGGACGGGAAACCTGGAACAAAATCTCTTTTATTTATGTAGCGGTGACGCGCCTGGCCGAACTGGACAGCCAAGGGGAACGAATTTCCGTCGGTCCGCAGCCGCCGAATGTCGTCCTGACGCTGGGTTCCCGGGGCGAACATGTGCGGGAGCTGCAATTCATACTGAATTTCGTCGCGCTGTATTACGCCTCCGTCCCGCCGGTCATCGAAGACGGCGTTTTCGGCGCCCAAGTCCGCAACGCGGTGATACAGTTCCAGAAAACCTTCGGTTTGGCACAGGACGGCGTTGTGGGCCCGGCGACCTGGAACAAATTATATGCTGTCTACCACGGCATACAGAATAGCCGATAAAATGTGCCGACACGGGACTGAATTTATCCCGTGCCGGCACATTTTGGCAGCTGGCTACCAAACAATCTCATAGGCCTTATCGTTGTACATTTCATGCAGGACTTTGGTGCCGTCCGTATAGCGGACGTTGGTACTCGCGAATAAATGATAGTATATTTTTTGCAGCCGGCCTGTTTTGACGTCTACTTCACATTGGATGTAGCTGTCAAGATAGCGCAGGTTGTAGTCCCGCACAGTTAAAATTTTTAGTCCGTTCTCAATGATTTTGACCATGCCGACCCTGCTGGACGTGTCGGCGGTCACACTGAACACCGTGCCGTGGTAGCTTTTGTTTTTTGCCGGCGTGTTGCCCTCCTCCTTCAGCAGGATATAGATGAAGTAGGTGCTCCGGTCTTCGCTCAAGGTGCAGCTTGCCTTCTCAACGCCCCGGTAATCCAGCTTACTGGCATAGATTTCGTCCTCTACGGGGAATTTGATGTGGTCGATGGTCGTCCGCCGTGTCCTTTCCCAGTTGCTGTCCTCCACACGGGCGGAGGCCTCCGTCATGTCCCAGGTTCCCCGAAACGTGGTCATAGTGACCTTTGTGGTCTCGCGCTTATCCAGCGTCCGGATGATTTTGGAGCTGATGGACTTCGCTTCATTCGCCGCGCGGTTGAAGTAGGTCACGATCTCCTCAATGCTCCGCGGCTGCTCCGGGCCGGGCGGCTGTGTCACGGCCGGAAGCGTAGGGAGCGTGGGGAATACGTGGGATACAGGGCTGGAGGTTACGGCAGGCAGGGAGAGCGTGGGGCTCAGCGGATTGTTCGTCACTGGGACGGAGGGCAGTTCCGCCGCGTCTGTCGTTATGTCTTCGGCGGAGGGAACCAGGGTAGGCCGTTCCGCGGGCGCCGTGCCGAGGGTATGCTCGCCCCCCTCCGGCGCCACGCCGCGGTTGCAGGCGGCCAGTGGCGCCGCTACAAGCAACAACAGACAAACGATGCACAGGGCCTTTATATATAGAGATTTCATAGTTGCCTCCATCACGCGGAAAATTCAACTTTATTATAGCACATTACCCCCCGGGATTTCAACGCATAAAACCAAATTCTGCCGCCAATACTAGGATTACGACCCATTTCATAAAAAAAGGGGAGGAATCCAATGAAGGCGGTCATCATGGCCGGGGGAGAGGGCAGCCGTCTGCGCCCGTTGACCTGTAGCCTGCCCAAACCCATGGCCAGGCTCTGCGGCAAGCCGATTATTGAGTATATCTTTGAGCTGCTCCTGCGCAACGGGATTGAGGAAGCGGCGGTGACGTTGGGATACCTGCCCGACCTGATTGAAGAGCCTTACCGGGAAGGCTTTGGCCGCCTGAAACTTACATTCCTGCGGGAAGAGCGGCCGCTGGGTACGGCGGGCAGCGTCAAAAACGCGGCGCGGGGCTGGAAAGAGCCCTTTTTGGTCATCAGCGGGGATGCGATGTGCGACTACCGCCTGAGCGGCGTTATAGATTACCACAGGGCGGCCGGCGCGGCGGCGACCATCGTCGCGGCGGAGGTGGAGGATCCGAGAGAATATGGCCTCCTCAAGCTGGACCATGAAAACCGCGTGACCGGCTTCATCGAAAAACCCGCCTGGGGGCAGGCGGTCACGAATTTGGCGAATACGGGCATCTATCTGCTCAACGCGGAATGCCTGGAGCTGATTCCGGAGGACGAACCATTCGACTTCGCCAAGGATCTCTTTCCCCGGATGCTGGCCCAGGGGATGCCGGTGTATGCCTACCACGCCACGGGCTACTGGTGCGACGTGGGCGATCTGGAGGCCTATATGCGCTGCGGATGGGATTTGCTGGATGGGAAAATCGAATGCAAGCAAAGTGCCGTGGCCGAGGGCATCTACACCAAAGGGACGCTGCCGCAGGGGGAATACAGCCTCATACCCCCCGTCTATTTGGGCGAGCAGCTGGAAATCGGCAGCGGCGCGGTCATCGGTCCCCACAGCAGCGTGGACGACGGCTGTTTGATCGGGGAGGGCGCGAAGCTGCGCGGTTCCGCCCTCCTGGAAAACGCCTGCCTGGGGCCCTACGCCTCCGTGACCGGCGCGCTGCTCTGCGCGGGCGCCTCGCTGAAGTCCGGCGCCGCCATGTTTGAGGGCGCCGTTTCCGGGGCGGGTACGGTCGTCGGGGCCCGGTCTACCGTCAAGCCGAAGGTGCTGATTTGGCCTGGAAAAACGATTGAGGGCGGCACCATCGTCAACGCCAACGTGAAGTACGGCTCCCTGGACCGCAGAGTCTTTGACGACGACGGCATCCACGGCGAATCGGGTCTGGAGCTCGTGCCGGAGGTCTGCGCGCGGCTCGGCGCGGCCATGGGCAGCGCGAAGGCCGGCAAGCGGGTCGGCGTCGCCTACGACGGCACCCGGAACGCGAAGGCCCTGCTCTACGCCCTGATTGCCGGACTGATGCAGTCGGGCAGCCATGTCTGGAACTTCGGCGAGTGCTTTGAGGCCCAGCTCTCCTTCTTCACGGCCTTCTGTAGCCAGGGGGTCGGTATTTTCGTGCACGGCGGGGAAAACACCGCGGTCAAAGTCTGCGGCGAGGGCGGCCTGTCGGTTCCGCGCTTTTTGGAGCGGGAGATCGAGACGCGCATGGCCAAAGGGGAGTTCCAGCGCTGCGCGCCCGCCCATGTGCGCGATTTGGCGGATATGAGCAGCATCCAGATGATCTACCGGCAGGAACTCGGCAAGCTGGCGCCCTACGGCCTCACCGGCTGCCGGGCGGCGGTGAAGAGCGGCAACGAGCGCGTCCGCGTGCTGCTGCAGGAGAGCCTGCTGAAGCTGAACTGTACCGAAAGCGAGGACTTCGTGTTCCGTCTCAACCGCTTCGGCACCCAGGCCAGTGCCTATACCCGGGAGCTGGGCACGGTGCCCTGCGAAAAACTGTTGGCGATCTGCTGTTTGCAGGAGCTGAAACGGGGGCGCGACCTCTCCCTGCCCTTCGACGCGCCGCAGCTGCTGGATACCCTCGCGCTGGAATACGGCAGGCAGGCCTACCGCTACCTGAGCAGCCCGGCGGACGACTCGGACAGTCTGGCGCGGCAGCTCTCCGCCAAACAGCAGTGGGTGCGGGACGGCCTGTTCCTGGCGGTGCGTCTGCTCTCCATTATGAAGGAGCGGGAAAAGACTCTGGCCGAGCTGCTGCGGGAGCTCCCGGAGTTCTATATCGCGAAAAAAACGTTTTCTATCGGGGTGCCGCCCTCCATGCTGACGGAGTTTCTGGGCGGAGACAGCGCAACCCTGGACAACAGCAAAGAGGGCATCCGGATGACAAAAGAGAAGGGCCGCCTGCTGATTGTGCCCTCCCGGACGGGTAAGGCGCTCAGCGTCCTGGCGGAGGCGAACAACATGGAGGCGGCAAACGAGCTCTGCGTCTCCATGGAAAATTTGCTGCAGAGGGCAAAAAATAATTACAAGGTGCCGGATGCGGGGCACTAGACACACCCACCGTAAGCTGCCTGTAGGGGACGCTGTCCCCTGCGTCCCTTTGGAACAACCCCAGGCGTATATTTTTGGGACGCAGAGGACTGCGTCCCCTACAAACCAACCCGGCAACAACATCTAGCGTCCGGAATGGTTGACATTAGGCCAAAAGCAGTGTAAAATACAATATATAGCAGTATACCCATGGCATATTCGAATGTTCTTGATTTGGAACAAATCGGCGCCGGGCCGAAATGCGGTGCTGATTTTATAGCCAATCAACTTGAAAACAGTCCCAAGAAAAAGCAATAGTTGTTGATTGGCTATACATACAAAGTAAATTTGGGATATGATCCGCAGCTGGGCATGGCCGCGGAAGTTTATATTGCAATCTACACAAAAAAGGAGTTTTTAAATGCAAAATAAAAAAGGGCTTGTGATTGACGCGGGTGTCAGCGGCAGAAGGCGCAGGGAGGACGGAAAATACTATCCGCAGCGCCAAAACGCCGAGGAAGCACCGGCGGGCAATCCGGTGCGTATTGCCTTCCTCGGGGGACTGAACGAAGTGGGAAAGAACCTGACGCTCTATGAGTACGGCGAGGATATGTTTCTCGTCGACTGCGGGCTGGCCTTTCCCGACCAGGATATGCTGGGCGTGGATCTGGTCATCCCGGATTTCAGCTATTTGGAGCGCAATGCCGATAGGATACGCGGCATCGTCATCACCCACGGGCATGAGGACCATATCGGCGGCCTGGCCTACCTGCTGAAAACGCTGAACAAGCCGATCTACGGGACGAAACTGACCATTGGCCTGATTCGGGGCAAATTGCGGGAACATAGCCTGTTGTATGAGGCGGAGCTCAACGAGATTTCCCCCGGAGATCAGATTGCGCTCGGGGCCTTTACGGTGGAGCCGATCCACGTCAACCACTCCATCCCGGATTCGCTGGGTCTCGCCATCCGCTGTCCGGCGGGTATCATCGTGCAGACCGGCGACTTTAAAATCGACAACACCCCCATCGACGGCGAGATGATTGACCTGCCGCGCTTTGCGGAAATCGGCAAGGAGGGCGTGTTGTGTATGCTCTCCGACTCCACCAACGCGGAGCGGCCGGGTTACTCCGCCAGCGAGAGAAAGGTGGGGGAATCTTTTGAAACCCTGTTCCGCAAGGCGGAAAACCGGCGGCTGATTGTGGCGACCTTCGCCTCCAACATCCACCGGGTGCAGCAGATCATCAATGTGGCGCAGAACCTGGGCCGAAGGGTCGCCCTGGTGGGCAGGAGCCTGGAAAACGTGGTCTCCATCAGTGCGGAGCTGGGTTACCTGGATATCCCGGAGCGCGTGCTGATCAGCATCGATCAAATCAACCAGTACCCGGCGGAGAAAGTGGTGATCATCACCACCGGCAGCCAGGGGGAGCCCATGTCCGCCCTGACGCGTATGGCCTTTTCCGAACACCGCAAAGTAGAGATCTGCCCGACGGACTGCGTGATTATTTCCGCGACGCCGATTCCCGGCAACGAAAAGACGGTCAGCCGCGTCATCAATGAGCTCATGAAGCTGGGAGCGGACGTGGTGTACGAGAAGATGTATGAGGTGCATGTCTCCGGCCACGCCTGCCAGGAGGAGCTTAAGATGATGCTGGGGATTGTGAAACCGAAATATTTCATCCCCGTGCACGGGGAGCACAAACACCTGCGCAGGCACGCCAGCCTCGCGGAGAGCATGGGGATCGCGAAAGCCAACATCCTGATTGCCGACAACGGCAGCGTAGCCGAAATGACGGCGGATTCACTCCGCCAGGCGGCGCCCGTGCCCTCCGGCATGGTATTCGTGGACGGCTACGGCGTGGGCGACGTGGGCAGCATTGTCCTGCGGGACCGCAAGCACCTGGCGCAGGACGGCATCATCGTCCTGTCTATGGCGGTGGACACCGAAACCTACCAGATTCTGTCCGGGCCGGAACTCTTCTCCCGGGGCTTCGTCTATGTGCGGGAGGCGGAGGAGCTGCTGGAGGATGTCCGCCAGGAGGCCCTGCGAACCTTCGACGACTGCCTGGCCCGGAACATCACGGAGTGGAGCGCGATCAAGACAAGGCTGCGCGACCAGGTTTCGCGGCTGTTATACGAGCGCACGAAGCGGAGCCCGATGGTGTTGCCCGTTATTTTAGAAGTGTAAGATTTAATAGACCTCCTCGGAAACTAAATTCGGACTCAATGTTTTCAAGGGTTTAGATTGTCAAAAATGTGGGTTTCCGAGGAAGTCTAATAAAGAAAGGCGGTGTTCGCGAGTGCCGCGTGTGCATACTATAGAAGAAATCAAATCGGCGGTCATACCTGTAGCGAGCTCATACGGTGTAAAGAGTGCCGCCCTTTTCGGTTCCTACGCCAGAGGGGATGCCACCCCGGAGAGCGACGTCGACATCCATATTATTGATAAAGGCTCTTTGAAGGGGCTGTTTCAGCTCGCGGGCTTTCAAAATGACTTGGAGGCAAAGCTTGGCAAGTCTGTGGATGTGATGACAAGCGGCAGCCTGAGCGCGGAATTTCTCAGCCGGATTAAAACTTACGAGGTTGTGTTGCTATGAACCAAAGAGATATCGACATCTTAAAAAAGATTATTAAGTACTGTGATGAAATTGCCGTCGCAAACGCTGACTTCGGCAATACCATAGATGCGTTAAAAACAAAAACATCTTATAAAAACGCTGTCGCGATGTGTATTCTTCAAATTGGAGAGTTGACCACGCATTTGACGGAGGAGTTTCGGCTTTCCTACAGTCAGGTGCCCTGGAAACACATAAAGAATATGCGCAATTTGGCGGCTCATAGATACGGCGAATTTGATCTCGATATTTTGTGGGAAACCGTAACGGACAGCATTCCCGAATTGCGTGACTATTGTATATTTGCGATTCAGGAAATGGAGACACTTTAGGAGGACTACATATATAGAATGAAGCTGCCCAAATTTTCATTTCACATTCCGGTTGAAGTCCTTGCCTGCGTCGTGTTCTATGCCGCCGCGGGTCTCTTGGCGCGCTACAATTTGTCCTATGCCCTGATTGCTGCGGCGGCGTTTACCCTGTTGATCGCGGCGGGGCTCCTGCGCGCGAATTGGAAAAAGAGAAGGCGGCAGCAACTGTTGGCCGCCCTGGCACAGCATCTGGAGGCCGGAGAGCGGGAAACCCTGGAAAACTTCCCCTTTCCCCTGCTGGTCTGCGACGGCGAGGGCGAAATCCTGCTCTACAACGAAAAGTTCAATCAAGAAGTCGCGCGGGAGCAAATCATCGCGGATATGCGGCTGGAGGACTTTACGGGCGGAAAAACCGTAGAGGGCCTTTCCGGGGACAGCCCGGCCGGTGTGCGCATTGCCGGGCGCTACTACTACCTGTATTCCGGTCAGTTTACACATAGAGAAAAAACCTGCCACGCGCTGTATTATATGGACAACACGGAGCTGTATACCGTCGAGCGGGAGTATCAGGCCAGCCGCCCCTATGTGCTTTGGATTGAGGTGGACGACGTCAATCAGATGGGCCTGGGTTTGCGGGACAGTGAATACGCGGAGATCCGGGGCGGCATTGAGGCCCTGATCGGAACTTGGGTGGAGGGCTACTCCAGCGTCCTGCGCCGAATCACGGAGGACCGCTTCCTGCTCTTCGCCCAGGAACGCGACCTGCGGAAGATGATTCAGAGAAAATTCGATGTGCTCGACATTGTCCGCAGCTACAGCTTTCGGGAGAAGGAGCTCGGCCTCACGCTGGCCATCGGCGTCGGTACGGGCAAGACCTTCGAGGCCTGCGAGGCGGAGGCACACAAGGCGCTGGAGATGTCCCTGGGCCGCGGCGGGGATCAGGCCGCCGTCAAATCGGGGAGCAGCTATGAATTTTTCGGCGGCGTGTCCAAAAGCGCGGAAAAGCGTCTGCAGGCTAGGATCCGCGCCGTGGCCAACTCCCTGACGGGACTGATCACGGCGAGCGAGCATGTGCTGGTGATGGGCCACGTCTTCCCGGACCTGGACGCCATGGGCGCGGCGGTGGGCCTGCTGGCCATCGCGCGGAGCCAGGGAGTGAAGGCACACATCCTGGTGGACCCGGAGCGTTCGCTGGCGCAGCCGCTGCTGGACCGGGTGGCGGAGGAGTACGACTACGACGTCATCGTCAGTCCGGCCCAGGCGAAGGGCCTGCTGGCCAAGAAGGGCCTGCTTATCCTGGTGGATACCCACGTGGACCACATTCTGGAGTTCCCGGAGGTCTTCGGCCAGGCGAAAACCGTCGTCGTGATCGACCACCACAGAAAAATGGTGAACTTCATTGAGGATGCCATCCTGTTCCACCACGACCCCAATGCCTCCTCCGCCTGCGAAATGGTGACGGAACTGATTCAATACATCACCCCAGAGCTCACGCACTTCGAAGCGGAGGCCCTGCTCGCCGGCATGATGCTGGATACGCGGAACTTCGTGCTGCGCACCCGCGTGCGCACGTTCAACGCCGCCGCCTTCCTGCGGGGCAAGGGCGCCAATACGATACGGGTCAAACGCCTGTTCGCCAACTCCATGGAGGTCAACCGCCTGCGCAACCAGGTGGTGGCGGACGCGGAGCTCTACCGGGGCTGCGCCATTTCCGTCTCCGAGGCTCAGTCGCGGGATATCCGCATTGTCTGCGCCCAGGCGGCGGACGAACTGCTGAACGTGGAGGGCGTGCGTGCCTCTTTCGTCCTGTTTCTGGACGCCAAGGGGAATGTCAATGTCTCTGCGCGCTCCTACGGGGAGTTGAATGTGCAGCTGATTATGGAGAAGCTGGGCGGCGGCGGCCACCAAACCATGGCCGCGGCGCAGTTTACCGGTGTTTCCATCGAGGCGGTAAAAGAGGAATTGCAGGGGATTTTGGAAGAGTGGAATATGGAGAGCGGAGCGCTGAGGATGGAACGCGTGTAGGGGCGGACTTCGTGTGCGCGTGGAGGATATATAGTAGGGGACGCACACCTGGGCGTCCCGCAAAAAAGAGGAGAGTGAAATTATGTTGCGCACTAAAAAATCAAAGAGAGTCCTCCTGATTGCCGTAATCGTGCTTGCCGTGGTGCTGGCCGCGAGGGTTACCATGTACAAAACAATCTATAAACCGTATGTTGAAATGGAATATCGGGAGAACCATGGCGTAATGGAATCTGTACCCAAAGAGGGCGGACGCACATTCTATTTAACAAACCTGACTTTAAAGAAATACATGGAACGCATGTGGCACGTGACGCTGTATGATGACGGCACGGTAAGGCTGGGAACACCTTCAATTAGCAGCGCTATATTACCAAGCTGCACTTATTCCATTGAGGAAGGAAAGCTATTGATTTACGCGGATTATGACCCGATAATTATAGAAAAAACCGGTGAGAAAACTCTTGTAGCAGAATTTAAATTTGCTGGTGAGAAAACGCTGGTGTTTCAATCGTCAACTGTGGCGTTGTTTGCTGACGAAGGAGCATGGTATGTTTTGCGTTAAGCGCGTGTAGGGGCGGACGACCCTGTCCGCCCGATAGACGTAGGGGTGATTACCAATCGCCCGCAGAATAGTTTATGGTTACCCACGGGCGGTTGATAACCGCCCCTACAAGATGCGTGCTAATATCAAGAACGGAGTGAAAGCCAGATGAAAGTCATCTTATTGCAGGACATCAAAGACCTGGGCAAACAGGGGCAGCTCGTCAACGTGTCCGACGGTTACGCGCGCAACTACCTGTTTCCCCGGAAGCTGGCGAAAGAGGCCAACGCCCAGGCGATGCGGGAATTCAAAAACAGGGAGGCCGCGGAAAAGAGCCGAATCGCGCGGGAACAGCAGGCGGCGCGGGACGCGGCGGAGTTGCTGCGCGGAAAAACCGTCAAGCTTTCGGCCAAGGCCGGTTCCAGCGGCAAGCTCTTCGGCTCCGTGACGGCGAAAGAAATCGCGGAGCAGATTCAGAAGAGTTTTGCCATCGAGGTGGACAAGCGCAAGGTCACTGTGGAGGACATCAAAAATTACGGCACTTACTCCGTGGAAGTGAAGCTCTACAGCGGCATCAGCGCGGAATTGTATGTAGTAGTGGGGGAGTAGGGGCGGCTTTTGGCCGTCCGCAGAAGAGGCGCAACGCCTTGGGTAGGGGCGGACGACCCTGTCCGCCCGCGGGGAGCATATGGCTATCGATTTTGAAAATTTTAACATGCCCTTCAGCCTGGACGCGGAACAGGCGGTGCTGGGCTGTGTGCTGGTGGACCCGGCCTGTATGCCGCAGGTGGTGATCTATCTCCGGCCGGAGTCCTTCTACCTGCCGCAGCACCGGGCCATTTTTGCTGCCATGGTGTCTCTGGAGACCCTGGGCGGCAAAATAGACCCCCTGCTCGTGCTGGATATCCTCAAAAAAGATCACGTCTATGACGAGGAGGGCGGCCGGAACTACCTGTTCCAGCTGGCGCAGAGCATCCCCTCCACGGCCAATGTGGAGTCCTACGCCAAAATCGTGCGGGAAAAGCACTATATGCGCGCGCTCATCACCGCCTCCCAGGAGACCATGGAGAGCGCGGCCGGGGAAGAGGAGAACGCCGACCTGCTGCTGGACGCGGCGGAACAGCGCATCTATTCCATCCGGCAGGGAAAAATCAGCGCGGACCCCTCCCGCCTCAGCGAGGTCATCCTCAACGAGGTTTACGAGCACCTGCAGAAGCTGACCGCGGAGAACAGCGAGGATTACCGGGGCATCCCCACCGGTTATTCCGACCTGGACGCCGTCATCAGCGGGCTGAACAAGGCGGATCTCATTTTGCTGGGCGCGCGGCCCTCTATGGGCAAAACCAGCGTCGCGCTGAATCTGGCGCGGAACGCGGCCCTGCTCTCCGGAAAAAAGGTGTTGTTTTTCTGCCTGGAAATGACGAAAATGCAGCTTGCCCAGCGCATCCTGTTCACGGAAGCCCGGGTGGAGAGCTCCAAAATGCGTTCGGGAGAACTGTCGCCGGAGGACTGGGCGAATCTGGGCATGGCCGCGGAGGCTTTGGTCAAATGCGAACTGTATCTGGACGACAGTTCCAGTCTGACCGTTCCGGAAATCAAAGCGCGGGTGCGCAGATTAAAACATGTGGACTGCGTCTTTGTGGACTATTTGGGTTTGCTCGCCTCGGAGACCCGCTCCGAAAACCGGGTGCAGGAGGTCAGCAAAATGACCCGCGCCCTGAAGATGATGGCCAAGGATTTGAACATACCGGTGTTCGTTTGCGCCCAGCTCTCCCGGGGCTCGGAGTCCGGCGGAAAGACCCGCCGCCCCCATCTGGCGGATCTGCGGGAATCCGGTTCCCTGGAGCAGGACGCCGACGTGGTGCTGATGCTCTATCGGGAGAACTACAACCCCGGCGTGCGGGAGGAGGAGGACGACGGGGAGGAGCCCCCCCGCATGGACGAAATGGAAATTATCGTGGCCAAAAACAGGCACGGGCCGACCCGAACGGTGAAGCTGACCTGGAACGCCGAATACACGCTGCTGACCCAGCCGGAGCATTACAGAGATGATTATTTATGATTGCTAAAGTGCAACATACCGTGGAGCACTTCCGGATGCTGACCCCCGGCGCGGCCGTTGTGGCCGCCGTTTCGGGCGGGGCGGATTCCATGGCGCTCCTCTCGATTTTGTGTGCCCTTCGGGAGGACTACACGCTGGAGCTCGCCGCCGCCCACGTCAACCACGGCCTGCGCGGGGCGGAGGCCCAGCGGGACGAGGATTTCGTCCGCGAAATCTGCGCGGAATGGGGCGTCGCACTGCGGGTACTGCACGCAGATATCGCCAAGACGGCGCAGGAGACGGGGGAGGGCATCGAGGCCTGCGGCCGCCGCATTCGCTACGAGTTTTTCGCCTCCGTTCGTCCCGGCGCCCGCATCGCCACCGCCCATACCCTGAGTGACCGCGCGGAGACCATGCTGTTCAACCTCTCCCGCGGCGCGGGCCTGCGCGGCCTCTGCGCCACTCCGGCCGTGCGCGGGGACATCATCCGCCCCCTGCTGGACTGCAGCCGGGAGGAGATCGAGGCCTACTGCGCCGAAAACGGCATTGCCTATGTCGAGGACAGCAGCAACGCGGACATCCGATTTGCACGCAACCGCGTCCGCCACTTGATCGTGCCGCAGATGAAGGCGCTCAATCCCGCCTTTGAGGCTGCCGCCGCCCGTTGCCTGGAGGCGCTGGAGACGGACGAAGCCTATTTGCGGGAGGCAACCGAGCGCGTGCTTGCCGAAGCGCAGACGGGAAAGGGCTGCCGCGCAGACCTGCTTTCCGCCGCGCACCCGGCTCTGCGCAGGCGGGTTTTGGCGATTTTGATAGAGCGGGCGACCGGCCTGGCGGCGGACTACAGGATCATCCTTTCGCTGGAAAAATTACTGGATTGCGAAACCTCCGAAAAAAGAGCGGTCGAGGACGCCCACCCCTACAGGGAGGGTGTTGTAGGGGACGGAGTCCTCGACGTCCCACTCCGAAAGGCAGAGCGCTCATCCGGCAAGCGCATCCAAATTCCGGGAGGGATCGCCTGCCTGCGGAACGGGCTTTTGACTTTTCCGCAAAAACAGCCGGAAATTCCCCCCTGGCGGACCGAACTGCGTCCGGGTTTGCTGGAAACCCCGGGCGGAACGCTTGCAATCCGGGAAGTTCACAAAAATGATTTAGAGAAAATACAAAAAATTCATAAAGAGTTCTTGGCTTCCTGCGTGGATTATGATAAAATAATCGGCAAAGCTTTTATCAGGAGCCGAGTTGCGGGAGATGCCATCCGGCTCGCAGGCCGGGGCTGCACGAAGAGCCTGAAGAAGTTGTTTCAGGAGCGGGGTATCCCGCCGGAAGTGCGCAATGGTGTCGCGGTGTTGGCGGACGAGGCCGGTCCCCTGTGGCTGGAAGGCTTTGGCTGCGCGGAACGCTGCCAGGTGGATGCGCATACCAACCGGGCGTGGCAAATCACAGTACACGAACAGCCGCTCCAGACGAACGGCCTATAACCCGCATTCACAAAGTATTTACAAATAAAAGATTGACAATGTCCGGAAACAAGGCTATAGTATAGAGGCTGGCACTCGAAAGATTGGAGTGCCAACACTGGCACACTGAGGAAGACGGAGAAGCGCGTCGGCGGATATGGGTAAGGAGAGCGGGGCTATGGCGGGCATAACGGGGGACATGTACCGCGACATCGAACGGACGCTGCTCAGTGAAGCGGAACTGCGGGAGACGGTGGCTCAGCTCGGCCGGCAGATTTCCGCGGACTACGCGGAGAAAAACCTCCTGCTGGTCAGCGTGCTGAAGGGTTCTGTCGTCTTCATGGCGGATTTGATGCGCGCCGTCACAATACCCTGCCGAATCGACTTCATGGCGGTGTCCAGCTACGGGGCGGGCACCAAGAGCTCCGGCGCGGTGAAAATCCTGAAGGATTTGGATATGCCTCTGGCGGGTGTGGACCTCTTGCTGGTGGAGGATATCCTGGATTCCGGAAAAACCCTGCGCTATATCCTCGAGCTTCTGTCCGCAGGCAAGCCAGGCAGTGTCAAGATCTGCACGCTGCTGGACAAGCCTGTACGCAGGCAGGTTCCGCTGCAGGCGGATTATGTGGGGGCGGTGGTGCCGGATGAATTTGTGGTCGGTTACGGGTTGGACTACAACGAGCGCTACCGGAACCTGCCCATCATCGGAATTTTGAAATCAGAAATCTATAAAACGAGGGAGGGACTGTCTCTTTGAACGCGTCAAAAAGAATTTTAAGCGTATTGCCCTATATTATGATTCCCGTCTTGCTGATACTCGGCATTACTTTTTTATCCAACAACCAGAAAGAGGAAAAAAAGAAGTACTACGAGGTCACGCAGCATTTTTATGCGGAACAAGTGGAGTCGTATACCCTGAACCTGTCGAACGGGGCGCTGAAATATAAACTGCGGGGGGATAAGCAGGAGTATACTTATAAAGTGCCGTACGTCAATCTCTTTTTAGAGGATGTGCACGCGGGTGTGCAGGAATACAACAAGGAGCACCCGGATAAGCCCATAAAATATGACCTGGAGGACGGCGCCGCCGGTTCCTGGTTCCTCAGCATGATTCCCACCGTGTTGCTCGCGGTTTTGATGTGCGGGGTTGTGGTCTATATGTTCCGCCGCATGAGCCAGACGGTGAGCAGCGAAAACAACCGCACGCTGACCTTCGGCAAGGCCCGGGTCAAGCAGGCGAAGGACGAAAAGCGCAAGACCACTTTTGAAGATGTAGCCGGCGCGGACGAGGAGAAGGAAGAACTCTCCGAGATTGTGGAATTTTTGAAGTCGCCCGCCCGGTTCAGCCAAATCGGCGCGCGGATTCCCAAGGGCGTATTGCTCGTGGGCCCTCCCGGTACCGGTAAGACCCTGCTGGCGAGAGCCGTCGCCGGGGAGGCGGATGTGCCCTTCTTCTCCATTTCCGGCTCGGACTTTGTGGAGATGTATGTGGGCGTCGGCGCGTCCCGTGTCCGTGACCTGTTTGAGCAGGCGAAGAAAAATTCTCCTTCTATTATATTTATTGATGAAATTGACGCCGTCGGCCGCCACAGGGGCGCCGGCATGGGCGGCGGGCACGACGAGCGCGAGCAGACCCTCAACCAGCTGCTGGTAGAGATGGACGGTTTCGGCGCGAACGAAGGCGTCATCATCATTGCCGCCACCAACCGCCCGGATATCCTGGACCCCGCGCTGCTGCGTCCCGGCCGCTTTGACCGCCAGGTCACAGTGGGTCACCCGGACATCAAGGGCCGGGAGGAGATTCTGAAGGTACACGCGAAAGGCAAGCCTTTCGCCCCGGACGTGGACCTCTCCGTCATCGCGCGTTCCACCGTCGGCTTCACGGGCGCGGACTTGGAGAACCTGCTGAACGAGGCGGCGCTGCTTGCCGCCCGCCGGAACAAACGCGCCATCACCATGGAGGAAATCGAAGAGGCCACGGTGAAGGTGATCGCCGGCACGGAAAAGAAGTCCCACAAGATGAGCGAAAAGGCAAAGCGCTTGACCGCCTACCACGAGGCGGGGCACGCCGTCGCGGCCTTCTATCTGGAGAACCAGGACCCGGTGCACCAGGTCTCCATCATCCCCCGCGGCATGGCTGGCGGCTACACCCTGCAGGTGCCCCTGGAGGACAAGAGCTATTCCTCCAAGAGCGACATGCTGGACGATTTGGCCACGCTGATGGGCGGCAGGGTCGCGGAGGCCATGATCATCGGGGATATTTCTACGGGCGCGTCCAGCGACATTGAGCGCGCCACAGCCCTGGCGAGGAGCATGGTGACCCGCTACGGCATGAGCGAGAAGCTCGGCCCGATTTCCTTCGGCTCTGCCCGGGACGAAGTCTTCCTCGGCAAGGAGTACGGCCATGTGCGCAACTATTCCGAGACGGTTGCCTCGGAAATCGACGAAGAGATCAACGCCATCATTTCCAACGCCTACGAGCGTACGCGGCAGATTCTTTCCGTGCACATGGACAAGCTGAAGCAGGTCGCCGAGCGGCTGCTGGCAATCGAGAAAATCGACAGAGAAGAATTCGAAAAGCTGATGCAGAGCGAGCCGCTGCCCGCGTAAGCATACGCATAAAAAAGATACAGAGGCGCACGTGTTGCGCCTCTTAGTCTTTCTGTGCGGGAGAAGAGAACATATCGTGAAAGCCCTGTAAATTTATAAAAAATAATTTGACTGCCGTTCGTGTTTATAGTATAATACAGCCATACGGGGCGTTGAAGATGCATTTTATATGAAAGAAGTGCTCTTATTTTGAAAAAACAAATACCGAATATCCTGTCCTTTTCGCGTGTTCCTCTTGCGATCGTGCTATTCTTTACATCGGCGATGCCGGCGATATTTATCCCCACCTATTTTGTGATCGGAGTAACGGATGCCGCGGATGGCTATCTGGCGCGCCGTTTTCACTGGGAATCCAAGCTTGGCGAGAAGCTGGAGGCCATCGGGGACATTACCTTCATTGTCCTGGCGCTCTGCGCGGTCTTTTTCAAGATGGGATTCACCTTGAAACCATATTTCTGGATTGAAGTCGGGATTATCGCATTTCTCAAGGTCAGCAGCCTCGTTTTCACGAGAATAAAATTTAAGCAATGGAACAGCACGCACACCCTGGCCTACAAGTATATTTGTGTACCGCTGTATTTTGTGATTCCGATTCTTGCGCTGGCAGGCAACGGAAATATCCCGGAACGTTTTGTGGACATCGCGTTTCCAATTATGATAGGCCTAGTATGATGTTAAAACTAAATATTGCATATAATGGGATATAGCCTTTTGAGCTTAGTGCGAGCATCCTCTGTCGAGAACTGCCAGTCAACCCCTTTTTGCCCTTCGTTACGGCGTATATG
>Ga0123353_10004710_pt1 | contig 17657 bp, 16 predicted proteins | sample TergutLab28metaG_3_FD_92763 | JGI IMG/M metagenome (GOLD analysis project Ga0123353, IMG submission 92763) | Labiotermes labralis P3 segment gut microbial communities from Petit-Saut dam, French Guiana - Lab288 P3 | ecosystem: Host-associated > Arthropoda: Insects > Digestive system > Gut ... | reverse complement strand
TATTTCAAATGATAGACGAATGGAGAGCCGTATACATCGAGAGGTGTACGTACGGTTCGGGAGGGGGTTTGGCCGAAACCGCCCGCGCAAGCGGGTATGGCGCGGCTGGGCCTACCTTATGAGAAGACCGCCCCGCACGGTTTCGTGCGTAACCAGAATACCTTCGGCGCACAGCTCACCTACGCCGGGCAGACCGTCACCATCGTCTACGCTGACGTGGCTGTCGCCGAGCAGCCGCAGGAAGGCACAATCTCCGTGACCAAGAAGGACACTGCCACCGGAGATACCGCCCAGGGCGACGCCACCCTCGCCGGCGCGGTTTTCGAAGTGTATGCGTCCGATAAGTCCACCTTAATGGACACCCTCTACTGCGCCGGCAATGTCAAGGCCACCACGAAGGAGCTCCCGCTTGGGACCTACTGGGTGCGTGAGAAATCCAGCCCTGTGGGCTACACCCTGGACGAGGATTTCCATCAGGTGAAGCTGGAATACGCCGGGCAGGATGTCGAGGTGACTTCGGCCAGCTACGACCTGAAGAACAAGGTAATCCAGGGGCAGATCGCCATCGTCAAGCACCTGAATGAGGCGATGGAGGGCTACGACGACCCGCAGATCGAAGCGCCGCTGGCCAACGTAAAGTTTCATATTTACTTGCAGTCCGCAGGCAGCTACGACAACGCAAGGGAAACCGAGCGTGATTTGCTGATCACCAACGAGAACGGATGGGCTCTTTCCAAGAAGCTTCCCTACGGCCTGTATGTCGTGGAGGAATTTGAGGCCCCCGGCGATGTTAAGTTCGTGGAACCCTTCCAGGTATTTATCTCGCAGGAGGGGAAGACCTACTATTTCATCCTCGAGAACCTGCAGTTCCGTTCACAGGTGAAGGTCGTGAAGGTGGACGCGGAAACCGGCAAGCCCATCCTGCTGGCCGGCACGGCCTTCAAGATCCGCGACCTGGCCACCGGGGATTGGGTGACGCAGCATGTCAACTACCCCACGCCCTCGGAAATCTCCGAGTTTCTGACCGCCGCCGATGGCACGTTGGTGCTGCCCGAACCGCTCAAGTCGGGCGAGTACGAGCTGGTGGAAGTCGTTGCCCCGCGCGGATACCTTCTGAGCAAGGACCCCGTGAGATTTACCGTGCATTCCTCCAACGGGCAGGAAACGGTGATGGTTACCATGGAAAACAAGCCCGTCATGGGCAAGATCAAGGTCGAGAAAACCGGCAACATGCTCACAGGCGCCAAGGAGATTGAAACTATCTTCGGCAAGCAGTATCTGCCTATCTTCGAGATGGGTTATCTCGTCGGCGCGGAGTTCGACGTGATCGTCGCCGAAGACATCACCACCCCTGACGGCACAGTCCGCGCCAAGAAGGGCGACGTGGTGGATCACATCGTCACCGGCGACGGCGGCGCAGCGGCCAGCAAGGAGCTGTATCTCGGCGAGTACGAGCTGGTGGAAACCAAGGCCCCGCCCAACTATGTGCTGGATCCCACGCCCCACCCGGTTTCGCTGGTCTATGAGGACCAGACGGTGGCAGTCGTGACCAGCCAGATCGGCATCATGAATGCCCGCCAGCTGGTGGAGATTGAGCTGCTCAAGCGGATGGAGGGCTTCGACAAGTTTGAGCATTTTGAGGACGTAATCTTCGGCCTGTATACCGCGCAGGATATCTACGCGGAGGACGGCAAGCTGCTCATCGCCAAGGACAGCCTGATCCTCGTGCAGGATTCCCTCATGGCCCTGTCCGCCTTGGACAACGACGGTCGCGGGCGCTTCGAGGGCGAGCTGCCCTTCGCGAAGTATTACGTGCTCGAACTCCAGACAGCGGAAGGCTTCATTCTGGATAACACGAAATATCCCGTGGATGCCAGCTATACCGGCCAGGACAACGCCGTCACCCGGATCAAGGTCAACGGCGGCGAGGTCATCGTCAACAAGCGCGCCCTGGGCGAGCTGCGGATACTCAAACTGGACGCCAAAACGCATGAACCCCTGCTGGGGGCAAAGTTCGGCTTGTTCCAGGGAGACAAGAAGATTGTCGAGGCCGTGACGGACGAGAAGGGTTACGTCAAATTCAGCGACCTGCCCTGCGGCGAATACCAGGTCAGGGAACTCGAGGCCCCCGAGGGTTACGTTCTTGTGGATGAAATCTGGACGATTATCATCCGCGAGGACGGGCAGAAGGTCCTGCTGGAGGTGCTCAATCAGAAGCAGCCTGACGAGCCGGATGAGCCCGACAAGCCCGATGAGCCGGACGAGCCGGACGAACCTGATGAGCCCGACGGGCCCGACGGGCCCAAGGAGCCGGACGAGCCCGGCAAGCCCGTGCCGCCCGGTGCGCCGCTGCCCAAGACCGGCGACAACCTCAAGCCTGTCATATGGGCCGCCCTGTTGCTCACGGCAGCCGGTATCGCTGCCCTGGTGCTCATGAACCGCAGAAAAAAAGACAATGAAAGCGAGGAACTGCCCGATGAAGCGTAAGCTGAGGTTTATCCTCGCGGTCGCCGCGGTCCTGGCTCTGCTGGTCGGGACCTTCTGCGCGACCGCGGCGGCTGCCGGCACCGATGTCGCCACCGCCATTGAAAGCACCTGGAACGGCGCGAAGGAGCAGATTAAGACCGTGGTCAACAAGGTCGTGTTCCCCGCGCTGGACCTGATCCTGGCCGTCCTGTTCTTTGTCAAGTTGGGTTCATGTTATTTCGACTACAAGAAACACGGCCAATTCGAGATCACCGGCCCGGCGATCATCTTTGCGGGCCTCCTCCTGGTCGCCACGGCTCCCCTCTATATCTGGCAGATCATCGGATAGCGTCAAAAAACAAGGCGGGAGGGCATCCAACACCCTCCCGCCGAAAGGAGGGACAATCCCATGTTCGACTGGCTCGGGGACATCATCTCCGGCGCGTTCGAAACCATGAGCCAGAGCGTGTCGTCGGTCATTTTCGACCTCATGCTCAAGTGGTTCTATACGGCGATTTACAATGCCATTGCGGAGTTCTTCGGCACGATGGGCGCCATGGGCGCCGAAATCTTCGAGCTGCCGTGGGTGGCCGCCGTGGTAAAGCTGTTCGCGCAGTTTGGCTGGGCCCTCTTCGCCGTGGGCATGGTTGTGGCTGTGTTCGACGTGGCCATTGAGTCGCAGAACGGCCGCGCAAGCCCGAAAACCACCGCGATGAATATCCTGAAGGGCTTCCTGGCCACGGGCCTGTTCAGCATCGTACCCGTCGCGCTGTACAAATTTTGCATCACCCTGCAGAACTCGTTCCTCGGGGACCTCTCGGTAATGATGGGACAGACCCGTGGCCTCGGCCTGGGGCAGCAGAGCGTCAGCGTGCTGGAGGGCAGCTTCAAGGTGAGCATGGATGTCAACTTCAAGCTCTTCAATGTCCTCGCGATGATCGCCTTCGCCTACTGCGTCATAAAGGTGTTTTTTGCGAACCTCAAACGCGGCGGTATTTTGATCATCCAGATTGCCGTGGGATCGCTGTATCTGTTCAGCGTACCGCGCGGTTATTCCGATGGCTTCTGGCAATGGTGCAAGCAGGTGGCGGCGCTGTGCCTGACGGCCTTCTTGCAAACCACCCTGCTGTTCCTGGGGCTGCTGACCTTCCCGGATCACATGCTGCTGGGGATGGGGATCATGCTCTCGTCCAGCGAGGTGCCACGGATTGCACAACAATTTGGGTTGGACACGTCCGCGAAGTTCAACCTGAGCTCGGTGGTTCACATGACCTCCACGGCGGTCAATCTCGCGCGTCACATCGGAAAATAGCGGCTTGTGCTTGCGCTTCCATGTAATCTGGTATATACTTATACCAGATAAAAGCAAGGGAGAAACAGTATGCGACCCATCACGGCGGACGATTTTCTAAGCGTTGACAGCAAGGGGCAATTGGTGAAACGCTCGGGTGGAACGATCCTGCTGCGCGGTGTGAACTTGGGCGGCTGGCTGATCCAAGAGAGTTGGATGTGCCCGGTGAACGGGCGTGACAAGTTCTGGGCCAACCTCGACAGCCTGGAGGAACTGCGCACAAGGGGCTTCTCCGAGCGCCAGGTGCAGGCCCTGTTCGATTCCTACCAGGACAATTGGCTGACGGAACACGACCTGGACATCATGGCCGCCGCGGGCTGCAACTGCCTGCGCGTGCCCTTCTGGTACCGCAACTTCATGAAAAATGAGAGCGGCGACTGGCTGACGGACGCCCATGACGACAACCCCGGCTTCAAACGGTTGGACTGGATCGTGGAGCAGGCGGGGAAACGCGGCATGTACTCCATCCTCGACATGCACGGCTGCCCCGGCGGGCAGTGCAAGGCCCACTGCTGCGGGACCTGGGGCCGCAACGAGCTGTACACCAACGAGCTGTGCCGCGAGGTCATGAAGGATCTGTGGATGGCCATCGCCAAGCGCTACCGAGGCAATCCCGCCGTGGCGGCCTACGATATCATGAACGAGCCGCAAAACAACGACGACTACGCGGCCTACCCGCCCAACAACTGGGACGCAAATGACGAATACTCCTGGAGGCTGACAAATCGCGTCTACCGCGAGATGATCCGGGCAATCCGCGCCGTAGACCCCGAGCACACCATCACCGTGGAGGCCATCTGGAACATCACGAACCTCCCCGACCCGCGTGCGGAGGGTTGGAGCAACATGATGTACCAGCTGCATTTATACGACAACACGGAGGATTTTCGAAAGTTAGTGCAGGAGATGGCGGCGCTGTGCGCGGGCTACGGCGTAGCGGCTTACGTAGGCGAGTTCTGGAATCTGGACGGGATCGAATTGTGCGAAGCCCACGGCGTCCACTGGAGCCTGTGGAGCTACAAGTCCGGCAAGCCCGCGAAAAACAGCGCGTGGATACACAAGGACTGCGAAATCGCCGATACCACCTGTGACAGTTACGAGGAAATCCTGCGCAAATGGGGGCCGACCCTGCGCACGGAAAACGGCTTTGCATGCAATGATCATATCATCGACGGGGTAAAACGCGCAGCGGGGCTGTAAAGGAAAACAAACTAACCGAATACTTTTCTCAAAGAGGCTTGGTTGAAAAACCGGGCCTCTTTTTTGATGGGAGGCATCAAACTGAAAGACTACCTATACCCGCAAAATATGAAAGCCGAGGCGAGCATGTGGCTGTGGACCATGCGGGATTTCACGGTGGTGGCGGCCGCCGCGCTGATCTCGGCGCTGGTATTCGCCGCCACGAAGTCACCCATGCCCCTGGCTGTCACCGGGGTCTACGGCTTCCTCACCATCCGCTTCGAGGACGTCTGCATCCTGGATTTCCTCGGCTGGGCGATTCAATATTTCATTACGGCCCAACAGAAGTACCGCAGGGAACTGCCGGGGAAGAAAGAGCGGAAACGCAAGGAAAAGCTGCCCGTTAAGGATCTCCTGCACATCAAGGGCTTCACCGATCATGGCATTGATGCCGGCGAGGGCGAGCTGGTGTTTTTCAGCGTGAAGCCCAGCAACATCTCCGTGCTGTCCCCGGAGAGCATTTGGGAGAAGGTCTGGCGGCTGCAGACTGTCCTCGCCTCGGCGGGGGAACTGGAACTGCTCTGCCTGGATTCCCGCGAGAGCTTTGCTGACAATCAAACTCATCTGCGGGGCCTGCTGCGCAGAGAGGAAAACCCCAAGGTGCGCGATGTGCTTGAAAAAGACCTCGCCCACCTCGACAGCATCCAGCTGGAGATGGCCACCTCGCGGCAATTCCTGTTTGTCGTGCGAATACAGAGGGAAACCCCCGACCAGGCGTTGGCGCATATCAACCGCGTGGAGAAGCTCATCGCTGACCAGCAATTCGCTGTGCGCCGGCTGCAGCAGGATGACCTGCGGAAGCTCCTGGCGCTCTACTTTCATCCATCGGCAGAGGAAGAAACCCCCGATGGGGAGGACTTCTTCGACCGGATCATGCCGGAGGCCATAGACTTTTCCGTAGATTACTACCTCTGCGGTGGCCGCTACTGCACGGCCTTTGCCCTGCAGAGCTACCCGCCCCGGACGAAGGAACAGGCCCTCCTCGCCCGGCTGGCCAGTCAGAGCGGCGTGACCCTGCACATCTACTCCCGCCCCGTGGAGATGGTGGAACAGCGCGCCATGATCCAGGCGAACACTCGGAAGAACCGCTTCCAAAGCGGCGGCACCGCCGTGTTGGAAAGCGTGACCGCAGAGGAAAACCTGCAGGACATCGCAACGCTGATCTCCAATCTGCGGCAGAACAAGGAGGCCCTCCTGCACACCAGCGTGTTCGTGGAGCTGCGGGCCGCCAGCCGGGAGAAGCTCAACGAGCTCCGGGACTCCGTGCGCATTGAGCTGGAACAGGCCGGGATCCGGATCAACCAGTTACGCCTGCGGCAGAAGGAAGGGTTTCTTGCTGCCATGCCGTTGGGCTCCCTGGAATACGACCCCCGGCACACGCTCCCGTTGCCGGCTTCCTCCGCGGCGAACCTATTCCCACTGGCCTACTCGGGCAAGACAGACCCAGCCGGCTTCTATATCGGCAAGGACCGCTTTGGAACTAACATCCTCGTGGATTTCGACCGCCGCGCCGCCGATAAGACGAATGCCAACATCCTAATACTCGGAAATTCAGGCCAGGGCAAATCGTATTTGATGAAGCTGCTCCTAATCAATCTACGCGCCAGCGGCAAGACCATTATCGCCCTGGACGCCGAAGCCGAGTACCGGGATCTCTGTATGGCGATGGGCGGCTGCTACGTGGACTACGCCTCTGGGGAATATATCATCAACCCGCTGGAACCCAAACTGTGGGAGCAGGCTGAGCCTGCACCCGGTTCGCGCACAGAAGATGGTGGTGGGCTTGGCTTTGGTATCCGCGGCACCGCCTGCCTCAGCCAGCACATCGCCTACCTGAAAGACTTCTTCCGTTCTTACAAGGGATTTAGCGACAGTCATATTGATGTGATCGAGCTGTTCCTTGGTCGGCTGTACGCAGACTTGGGGATCACGGACGATACGGATTTCAGCAGGCTGACTCCCCAAGACTACCCGGTCATGGAGGACTTCTATCGGCTGATGGAGCAGGAATTCCAGAGCTATGACCCGCAGGAAAAGCACCTCTACACCGGGGACATCCTGCAGGACATCTGCCTGGGGCTCCACTCCATGTGCATGGGTGCGGAGTCAAAGTTTTTTAACGGCCATACGAACATCACTGATAGCCGCTTCCTGGTCTTTGGCGTGAAGGAACTCCTCCACACCAACGCCCGGCTGTGCGGCGCGGTGATGTTCAATTTGTTTTCCTATCTCACCGGCGCGCTGCTGGGTAAGGGGAACACCGTTGCTTCTCTGGACGAGTTGTACCTCTTCCTGAACAACCTGACCTCCATCGAATATATCCGCAACGCAATGAAGCGGGTACGCAAGAAGGATTCGGCGATTGTGATTGCTACGCAGAACGTCGACGACTTCCTCATGGAAGGGATTCGGGAGTACACCAAGCCGTTGTTCAGCATTCCGGCGCATCAGTTCTTGTTCAACGCGGGCCACGCGGAGCCGAAGGCATACACCGAAACCCTGCAGATGGAACCCTCGGAGTTCGAGAGGATCCGCCACGCGGAGCGCGGCCTGTGCATCTACCGCGCGGGCGGCGAGCGCTTTTTGCTGGAGGTCAAGGCACCGGATCACAAGAGCGTGCTCTTCGGAAAGGCAGGTGGCAAGTAGATGGCTCTTCCCGCAGTGGCCTCAGCAGCCCTGAAAAAACTTGCCGCGGCAGCAGCCACCGACAAGAACGTCGCCAAGACCATCGGCGGCATTGCCCTGGGCGTGATCCTCGTGTTAGTTACGCCAATACTGGCGATCATCGCAGTCTTCCAGGGCGGCGCGCAGCTCGACATGACCGCCCTGGCGGTGCAGGCGCAAAACGAACAGCTTGCCTATTTCGAGCAGGTCATGCTTGCAATCGAGGACGAAATCACCGCCCAGGGCCTGCAAATGGATCCACTTCAGGCCCAAGTGATTTACCTCTGCGCCCTGCAGGGCCGGGAACGGGAGGACGACTTCTATGTCGATTTCATATCCTGCTTTTCGGGAGAGGAAGACGCCTATGCCGCCATCGGTGAAGCCTTTGGCGTGACGTTCACGGAGGACGACATCGCCAAGATCGAGCAACTCATCGGCATGGCGAAAGAGGCGCAGACCGGGCCGGGGAACAACATCCACGCCCGAATAGTGGAGCTCACCGCGGACGATGAAACGCCCTTACCCGAGGGCGCTTTTTTGTCCCCGCTGCATGGGCAGGACTGGAAGCCGTTGATCACCTCCGGGTTCGGCATGCGGATTCATCCCATCAGCGGGGAAAGAAAATTCCACTCCGGCATGGATATTGGTGTTGACGAGGGCACGGCTCTATACCCCGCGCAGGCTGGGAAAGTATTGATCGTAGGTGATGATCCGGACGGCTACGGTCGTTTCGTGGTCGTGTACTACGGCGGCGGGATAGCGACGCTCTATGCCCATTGCTCGAAGATTCTGGTCGGCGAGGGGCAGGAGGTTGACACTGAAACCATGATCGCGCGCTCGGGGGACACCGGGGCATCGACGGGTCCGCACCTGCACATTGAGTTCGTGGACCAGGGCAAGCCCACGAACCCCAAAAATTATCTGCAGAACGAGAGGAAAATCAATGCAGAATCATCATGAATACCGAAGCTTAAAAGAGCACCTGAACGAAGTCGGAACATATTTTCGGCAAGCCGTTGACATCATCCTCCAGGCAGCGCGGGAAGGCGCGGAAGACGGCGCCTTCGAGTTTTACCCGGAGGACTATGAGTACGACTTCAACTTCCTGGATGACCGAGAGCTGATCGCTGAAATGCTGGCAGAGCGGCCGGATGTCGCCTTTGTGGAGGCCCACAACACCGGCTTCAGCCTGCGGCTGCAGGAGCCGGCGCCAAGCATGACTTCGGACGAGCTGGCATTCGCGACGCAGATGCAGCAGATTGAAGGCGCCGATATGAGCAGGCTCGGCGCCTGGATAGCACATGCGCGGTCCCTTGCCGATGTGGACGCGGAGGCTCTCAGCGCATCCGCCGACCGGTGCTACCGCAAAGCGCTGGGTGATTTCGGAAGCATCTTTCAGGAGATGGAACAGAAGTATCCGGGCGCCGCCGCCGCGATCTTCAACTACAAGGAGGGCTACCTGCATAATGAGCTGCTGCCCGCCGCCGATTGGATCCATAACGGCGGGACTGTTGAGGAAGCCTACGAGATGGCGAAAGAGGGCGCCTTCGAGCTGGGGACTTTCGTAGCCAGGGGGCCGAAGACCCTGACACAAGCCGAGTTGGAGGCCATGGCTGAGCGACACCAAGTCAACCTGAACAACCAACTGGAAGGCAAATGCGCCGACTTTTCAGGCATGGTGCTGTACGGCCTGGAGATGCGCAACATGAACCTCTGCGGCGCGAATTTCAGCGGCGCCGTGCTGCGGGAATGCGACATGGGCCACGGAAGCTTCGACGACTGCGATTTTAGTGAAGCGGCCTTCCACGCTGTGCAGGCGGGCGGCGCCTCGTTTGAGCAGTCCAATTTCACCGGCGCGCGATTCGAAAATTGCAACTTTTTCTATGCGGACTTCGAGTGCAGCAACTTCACCAGGGCCGTGTTTGAGGGCACAAACCTGCATCACGCAAACATGGACGGCTGCACTTTCTATGGCGCGCAGTTCGAAAGCACCGACCTGAGCGAAGCATCCACGTTGCTGGCCAAGGGGCTGCCCGATAGAAAGGCACAGGCCCTTGTGGAGGTTGCCCAGGCCCGGCACACCCTCTGGAGTTATGGCGAGCCCGATGGTCAGCGAGCCGATTTCACCCGCAAGGGCGTGGCGAACCTGGACTTTTCGGGTAAAAACTTCGACGACGCGCTGTTCTGCGAGGCACAGTTGTATCGATGCGACTTCACTGGCTGCTCCCTGGGCTGCGCTGACTTCACCGGGGCGAAGCTCTACGACTGCGACTTCACCGACGCGGTGATAGACGGCGCCGACTTCACGCAGGCGGAGCTGGTGGACTGCATCGGCCCTGATAATTCGCAGGGCCCGAGAATGGCGATGGGGGGTGGAATGGCGTGAGGCTCAACGCGATTTTGCACCGCAAAGAGGTGCAATTCGAACCCGAAGCCTGCGTGGCGGAAAGAATCGTCGAGCTGGACCAGTTCGATTATGAGGCTTTCCTGCGTAACATGCAGCGAAGCCATCCCTTCATTGCCGAAAACAATAATATCGTGAGGATGACGAGTGACAACACGCTTCGCTGCCTTCTGGTGTTAGGCGAGGGCTATGAGGATGGAGTCCTGGTTGATTCCCAGGGGGTTGACTACGCATACCGCGCGGCCTTTGTACCCGGCGCGCGCCGGTTGTTGGCGGCCGAAGAACAGCGCATGGAGCAGGCATTCACAGAGCAAATGGGCCATGTCCCCGGCGCTGACCTTAGCAAAGCCCCTGACTGGACAGCCTACGCGCGCAGGCTCGTACAGGCGGAAACCGATGTCACGGGCCCGGCCGCGCACCATGATTATTGCCGCCGCCTGCGGGAATTCGGCGACGCGTTCCGGAGTACCGCCCGGCAGTACCCGGACATAGCAACCACGTTTTTTAACTGCGGGGAGTTCTGCCGGCCCGATCAACTGCTGCCCGCGGCCGACAGTATCCACAGCGACGGCGACATGGAAAAACACTTCAGTTATGCGCGCAGGGGCTATTTTACTCTGGTGGGGTATGCCGCCGAAAAGATCATTGAGGACGGCCTGAACCACGACATCATTCATCACAGCTATGCCGATATACTGGAAACATACGGATTGGATGGCAACCAGATGCCGCAGCTGCTGGAGAGCCTGCGTGGCCGCGCGGAGCTGGAGGAACTGTTGGTTTACGACAACCGGGCCGCCTTTACGCTGTGTTTTCGTCCGCAATACCTGGGACAGGCCGCGTCGGAGCAGGCGCATCCTCCCTTGAACCAGGAAGACCTGACGGCCATGTATGCCCGGCACCTGCTGTGGGAGCTCGAACAGCCGGACGGCGTGCAAGCCGATTTTTCCGGGCGGGTTTTGTCCGGCCTGGACTTCGAGGGGATGTCTTTACGTGGCGCTATCTTTGCAGGCGCGTCCATCCACCAGTGCCGCATGGGCTACGAATGCTTCGAGGGAAGCGACTTCACCGGGGCCAAGCTGCGCGGGGTCACAGCCTACGAAACGGATCTCCGCGACTCCAACTTCAGCAACGCCATCCTTGATTACTGCAGCCTTGACAGAGCCTGTCTCGAAGGCTGTGTCTTCACTGGCGCGTTGATCAGGAACTGCGATTTCAACGAGGCCCTGACCGATGGCGCGGACTTTTCGCAGGCCAAGTTCATGGACTGCGAGGGACTGGATGACATCGCGCATGGCCCGGCGATGGGGGGCGGGATATAGTGAGAGTCAACGCTGTATTCCATCACAGCGCGCGCAGGCTGAAATAGCGGACTGCGCGGGCCTTGACGACATCACGCAGGGCCGGCGATGAAGATGGGAGGCTGAGCTATGTTATCCCAACGCGAGCTAAAAAAGATGGCCCGGCTCCATGAACTCTGGCTGGAAGGGAAATCGGGCGGCCAGCGCGCCGATTTCACCGGCATGGAACTGACAAAGCTGAACTTCGACGGCATGGATTTCGAGGCCGCGACCTTTCGCGGAGCCAGAATCAGCAACTGTGATTTGTGCGGAAACTTCACCTGCTCGGACTTCCGCGGGGCTGAGATAAGCAGCAGCTTCACCGGCTTTTGCAGTTTTGAGTCCGCCGACTTCACCGACATCGTGTGCCGGGGCTGCGATTTTACACATGCGCAGTTCGACGGCGCCCGCCTGCGCCGGGCGCTTTTCCAAGGCTGCGTCTTCGACCACACCAAGCTGGAATTCTGCGATATGACAAGGGCCAGCTTCGAGGATTCGGAGTTTTTCCTTTCCGCCACGGCGGGCTCCTGGGGCATTGCCCCGCCCGCGCGGGATATGAAAACCCTGTTGGCGGAGAGCCAATTCGAATCCTCCATGATGGAAACGGGCTTTGGGGACAAGAACAAAACCGCCGAATGGATGGACGAGGCGTGGAGCGAGGCGCAGGACCAAACCGATGGCTGCGAGCCAAAACGTGGGCCCTGCGAACCGGAATACCGGGATCTCCTCAAGCGTTACGCCGCCGCCTTTGCCCAGGCGCGGGCGCAGTTCCCGGCCGAAGCGGAAACGCTTTACGGTCACGGCGAGGAATTTCTGCCGGAGGAATTGCCGGTTGCGGCGGCGCAGATCGCGGCGGGCAGCAGTATGGGCACTGTGCTGGATCTGAAGCATCACGGCCTGCTCCGGCCCGAAAACGCCGATGACCTGGTCCGCATGAAGGAGGCCGTGGGGCGCATTATCGAGGACGCGCTTTCCTTTCCTGGAGATGGCGAAGCCTGTTTCGACCTGGATTTGCTCGGGGCCTATTACGGCTTTGACGGCCCGGACGAACTCTCTTTGGTCGATCTGCTGTGTGAGCGAGAGGAAGTCGCCGCCGCGCGGCTTGACTTCGACGAGGACGTCATTGCGCTGGAGTTAAGCCCCGCGTTTGTATCCGGCATGACCATGCAAATGCAATAGAATGGAGGGAAACCATGGAATACCAATGCCTGAAGCACCTGTCGAATGCCGTGGACGAGGTGGTGTCCTGCGCCATTGACGATGTTTCGCAGGGCCAGGCGATGACGATGGGAGGTTAACCGCATGGAAAACGAACAGCAAAAACCCCTGACCCAGGCCGAAGTGGACGCTATCCTCGCCCACTGGCCCGCCGATTTTTCCGGCCGCCTGCTGGTCGGCATTGAGCTGTCCCACAACCGCAGTCTGGAATGCTCCAACTTTCGCGGGACTGTCTTTCGGGACTGCCATATCAGCCACTGCAAATTCGATAGCTCCGATTTCACCGGCGCGGACTTCGGCGACAGCGTCTTCTTCCGATGCAAGATGGAATACTGCAAGTTCAACGACGCCGACCAGGAGGACGCCACCTTCGACCGCTGCGCCCGCTTCGGATCCACCGGCATTGACGGCGACACCCGCAGGCAATCCGAAGTGGTCTTCGAAAGCATGATGGGCATGCTCCGGGGCGTTGACGTGGTTCAAGAAGCAGGCTGGCGGCGGTTCGCCTACGAACATACCGGGCAAAACATGTTCGATTATGACAAGATGCTGCGTCAACTGGAGGTACGGTTCCATGAGATCGACCATGCCTACCCCGGTATGGGCGCGGAGATTTTCAATAGCCGACTGTTCTTTTTGCCACAGGATCTGTGCGGGGCGGCCAACTTCATCGCCCAAGGCAATACCGTGAGAATGGCCTACCAGCTGGAAGCGCAGGGCGCTTTTACCGGCGAGGAACCCCTGCCTGAACACGAGATGTTCGTGCTTCCCCACAGCGACGTGCAGAACAACCTGCTCGCGGAACGTGCCTTCGTGGCGCGGGTAAAGGTGATCCGGGGCTTGGATTTCGGCAAACTGAATGACTGGCTGGGCCTCGCGCGGGACCTGTCCGAGGTGGACGATGGCGTGTACGATCACGCGCATTACCGCCAGCTGCTGGAGGAATACGGCGGCGCCTTCGAGCAAATCCACCAGGACGATGCGGGTGTTGCCGCCGCGATGTTCAACTACCCGGCCGGGTATCCCCCGCAGGAAATGCGCACCGCCGCCGAGTGGGTTGGCAACGGCGCCACCCCGAAAGAAGCCTATGAAGCGTTCCAGGGGCAGATGGAGTTGGCGGGGATCCACCACAAGCACACACTCTGGCTCCAGGGCCACCCTAACGGCGCCCGCGCCGACTTCACCGGGCGCGAGCTGAAGAATCTGAGCTTTTCTGGGATGGACTTTCTCAATGCCAGCTTCACAAACGCCCGGCTGTATAACTGCTGGATGAACGAAGCGAGCTTCGTTCTCTGCGATTTTAACGGAGCGGCGCTTGTCGATATTTCGGCGGTGGGCGCGGACTTCGACAGCGCCAATTTCTGCGGGGCTACCCTCGAAAGTAGCATCTTCCAGGACGCGTATCTCGGAGGGGCGAGCTTCGTGGGCGCAACCTTGACGTCCTGCGGCTTCCAGGGCGCGGACATGGAGGACGTGGATTTCTCGCAGGCCAGCGTGCAGGGATGCGTGGGGCTGGAGGGGCAATCCTCCGGCCAAAATCAATCAATGTAGGAGGCAAGTATGCAATACAAATGCCTGAAAACCCTGGGGCAGCGCCTGTCGGACGCCGTGGACAAGGTGGTCGGCGGCGCTCTTTCCTATGACGGCGATGGGGCCTTCCGTATCCTTTACGGCGAGCTGCTGGAGGACCATCAGCTGGAGGAAACATACCTTCCGCTGTTAGTCGACATGCTCGGCGAGCGCCCCGAGAACTTCGAATTCGAGGTGGTTGACGATGAGATATTCTTGTATAGCGGACAGCAAATGGCGCTGCCGGGCGGAGCGCTGGGGTACAAAACTGTCGACCTTGTCGCCACTTATGAGGATATGTTCGCTGTCCCCTATGATGAACGTATCACACGTTATTGGGGGGACTTCGGCGGCCATGTGCGCAAGGACGGAGTGACAGACGCGCAGCTGCGGGCGGTCTATGACAAAGCGCTGGAGGTCATGGGGATCGACAGTGAAATCTTTCAGGGCTGGCCCTATGCCGGCCGGGGCGCTATTGCGTTGTATATGCGAAGCTGCCTGCTGGCAAAAACGCTGGCCGCGGGCGATGAAATCCTATTCATCCCGCACTGCCCCACCGGCCCGGAAGGACAGTTCCAGTACGAAACCGGACGCCTCACGGAGATTGACGCGTTCGCCCAAAACTGCGTCGTCGCGGTGGAGGATGGCGAGATGACCGTCCCACTGCGCTATGTCCTGGCCCGGTTCGACGACACGATACAAGGCAACGCTTTCGGTTGTGAACACGCCCAGCCTCTGTTCTATCTGCCGGAAGTTTGGGCCGTGGACCTGCTTGCCGAAGTCCGGCTGGCCTATGAGCAGCAGAGCGCGCCAGAGATGGACGCGGATGCCGGCGAGGGGTTCGGCGGCATGAAAGCATCCATGTAGGAGGACCGTTATGCCAAGAAAACACCAAACCGACTACGCCGCTGCCCTGGAAAAAGATTTCGAGCGCTGGGATTACCTCTACGAACACGGTGGCCGGGATCCCGGATATGCTGACGGGGTGGGACTCAATCTTGTGAGAAGGCATATCATGATTGGCCGCAGAAACCTGGAAGAAAACCTGACCCTCTTCGGCTTTCCGGAGATCTACTACCGCGAGTTACCGCCCGAGGTTGACAACAACTTTATGGCCCGGCCCGGCGAAATCCGCGCAGCGGCGAGGGCTTCCTTGGAGACTTACCTTGCCGACCCGGACTACCAATATATCCTCGCGCACCGCGATGAAATCCCTGAAAAAATGCAGAACAAGATGTATATTGGAGCTGTGTTGGGCTACGTTTCCGGACTGGAACACGCCATTGCCGAGGATGATCTGGTTGCTATGCGGCGCCATGAACGACCTGACGGCTACCTCGACAGCTTCGTATACTGCGTCCAGCGTATGTATGATTTCATATCACGCGGTATGGATTCCGCCGATGCACAGACTGATGACGAGCCGGAAGACGAGGGCTTCGAAGAAGAACTTGACGAGGACTACGGCGAAGGTTTTAACGAGGAAGCCGAGCAGGGCTTCGGCGGCATGCGCATGTCAATGTAACATTATATGATCTGGAGGACACCAAATGAAACTCAATGGCTACACACTGAAAGCCGTCAAAACCATGGAAACCCTGGACGGCTGCGCCTACTCCGGCAACATTTATTTCGGCGGCAAAAAGATCGGGATGGCTTGCAACAACGGCTGCGGCGGTATGACTGATGTTCATCTCATGCCCGGCATCCCTGACCTCGCGGCCCATAACGCGGCCTTGACCGAGGACTTAGTCGAGCGGCTTTTCACGCTCCACGACTACGAAAAGATCTTCAAGGCCGAAACGAAGAACCACCCTGATAAGGGAATCGCCTGCGTCACCTACTCGAAGCCGTTCGACTTTGTCGTCTATGCCTGCAGCCAAGACACAACAGCAGACGACCTAACCGCGTGGCTCAACGAGGAAAAGCCCGGCTGGGAGATTGGCTCTATTGAAGTGTTCCACTCGCTGGACGACTTCAATATCGACGAACCCCAGCAGCAGGAAATGGCCGATGGAGGTCAGGATTTCGCAAGCGGTCAGGGAGAGGACGCAGGCGGCATGACCATGAAAATGTAATTGAGAATGGAGGAACCCGATGAAAAACTTAACCGTCCAACTACCCTTCGATGAGGCGAAGCTCAAGGCCCTGAACAACGCCCTTCTGAAAAAGGACACTCTCTTGGAGGACGAGCTGGAAAACTTTTTGCTGAACCTGTACAAGCGTTCCGTGAGCAAAGCGGTGCAGGAATACCTGGACGACATCGCTGGGGAAGCGCCCAAACCGCCCGCTTCACGCCTCGGCAAGGCCAAGGGCGGCGGCGAGACGTAGGGCAGGCCCGGCAAACCCGCCCTTACGGCCACAAAGGCAATAGAGGCCGTGTTGCCCCTGTACCGCGATGGTCCCCCTGTTCGACACCGTATACGCCCAAGCCCGCTGACAGCCCTTCGTGGGCCCTTTGTGGCCGCCTGTGAGCGGCCCGCGGGGAACGCCGGGAAAGCGCGAAGGCTTGATACGCCTGGGCTGCGGAACTCCATGGGTAGAAAACGGCAGGAGGGAGGGAAAGCAGGATAAAAGGGTGATGCTGGTTTCCCTGCATCACCCTGATTTACACCGACCGGCAACGCCGTTCGGGGATCGCGATGTGGTACCACTTTTGCGGGGCGGGCCGAAAAGTGGTATCACTATGGCCTCAAAACCAATCGTATCAAGAAAAACAGTGGCATAACGTCAACGGAAAGGGGGCTTTTATGCCCACAGAGAAAAAGCGCGCGGCCTTCTACGGCGAAACGGAGTTGCTCCAGATTGCCGACTGCTACCTCAAGCAGGCCGATTGCCGCAGCCGCAATGAATTCATCAACAAAGCCATCCGCCACTATATCGCCTTCCTACAGAAAGAGAGCGACGCCGAATTCCTCACGCCGGCATTGGAGTCAGTGCTCTCGGGTATGCTCGGCGGCATGGAGAACCGCATGGCGCGGATCATTTTCAAACTGGCCGTGGAGTTGAGCATGACCATGCACATCGTTGCCGCGCAGGGTGAGGTCGACGAGGAAACCCTGGTGCGCCTGCGGGGATACTGCGTGGACGAGGTCAAGCGGCTCAACGGGAGGATTTCCTTCGACAAGGCGTGGGAGCATCAGAAAGGGTAACGCATGGCCCGATTGATTTTGAAGTCCCCCTACCTGAAGCCCGCCTCGAAATCCCGTGCGGCGAATCACCTGCGGTATATCGCCACCCGCGAGGGCGTGGTCAAACCAGAGGACCCAAAGCGGCAATTACCAGCGACCCAATATCAGCAGGCGGCTGTCGCGGAGCTGCTCAAGGAGTATCCCGACACCGCCGAGCTGTATGAACACCAGGACTATCTGCAGTCGCCCACGCGGGAGAACGCCGATGAGTTCAT
>Ga0123353_10004709_pt1 | contig 17657 bp, 18 predicted proteins | sample TergutLab28metaG_3_FD_92763 | JGI IMG/M metagenome (GOLD analysis project Ga0123353, IMG submission 92763) | Labiotermes labralis P3 segment gut microbial communities from Petit-Saut dam, French Guiana - Lab288 P3 | ecosystem: Host-associated > Arthropoda: Insects > Digestive system > Gut ... | reverse complement strand
TGACTGATTTCGAAATCCGTTCTAATTTTTTTAAGTCATTTTCAACAAGAATAATTTCTTTTGCGGTGGCGCATTCTATTAATTGCTTTTCATTTCGTACCCCCACAATAGCGGAAGCAGACGGTTTTGCCAATACCCATGCAATCGCCAAACCTGCAAGAGATGTTTTTTTTTCATCGGCCATTTTTTGAAGTTCTTCTAACGCCTTTTCTACATATGGAAATATATGCTCTTCAAATAATCGATGGCGTTGCCGATGATCACCGTCTATCGGTCGTTTTAAACCTCTAAAGGTACCTGCCAAGATTCCTTGCGCCAAAGGAGAATAAATCCACACCGGGATTTGATGTTCTTTTGCATATCGCATACTTTGAGTTTCTGCCTGTCGCCAGAAAAGAGAACAGGGGGCTTGAATCACATCAACAGGAAGCTCTTTTTCAAATCGTTTTAGACGCTCTACCGAAAAATTGGAACATCCTACGGCTCGAATTTTTCCTTCTTTCAATAGTTTTGAAAAAGCATTGGCAGTTTCTTCTAAAGGTATTTTCGGTGTTCCAAAACTTCCTGCCGGCCAATGAATATATAAAACATCAATTACATCTGTCTGAAGTCGACAAAGAGAATCTTCACACGCTTTTTTTACACGCTTACTTGTTAATTCCGTGGGGGGAATTTTGGTAGAGATAATTATTTTTTGTCGAAAAGGTTTAATAATTTCTCCTAAAATTCGTTCTGACTCCCCGTCTCCATAAGTTGCCGCAGTGTCAAAAGTCGTTATATCGATTTCAATAGCTCGGCAAATCGCCTTTTTAATTTCTTGTAAGCAAATATTTCCCCAGTCTTTTCCTCCGGCCTGCCATAATCCCATAATCAATGAAGGCGACAGAAACGAAAGGGACGATTTGTGCGATGTTTGTAAATTCATAAGATTTTCAAATACATTAAAAAATAACGATATATTGTGTGCATAAAGAAAGAATTCGAGCCCCCCATATTTGCGTGATAAAAACCCCAATTGTTATAAAAGGAGCCATCGAAATAGGTGATTTCAGGTGTTTTTGTTGTTTTAAAAGCAACCCCACCCCCCACATACTCGCTACAATAATAGCCCACAAAAAAGCAATTAGTGTATCTAAAAGCCCTATACCGCTTCCAATCATTATCAATAAAAAAGTGTCTCCCCACCCCCAGCCTCTTCGACCTCGGAGGAAAAAATAAATGCCAAAAATTAGCACTCCTATACCTGCAATCACGCCGAGTTCAAATAGAATTTGCCAGCCGGTAACATTGGATACAGTACACCATCGGGCGATACCTAATCCAATCGTGCCTAAAAATGTAATCGGAAAAGGAATAATATGCCAACGAATATCCGCAATACTTATCCAAATCAGTAAAAATGCTAAAATAACTGCTAAAAGCAACGATATTTCAGTAAATCCAGCATGAAAAAGGAACATTCCCCAGATAAAAACTCCCCCCCAAACCCATCCGGCCATTTTCCCAATTGGAATTTGCCATATTTGTTTTGGTAAAATTTTTATTAATTCTTTGAAAAAATTAGTTTTTTTTGTCACTTAAATACCTGTTGCATAAAAAAGAAGCATCAAACATTGAAAAATAAATAATACATCTTATATTATCAAATCAACTAGAACAATTCAATTTACGGTATATTTCAACTGCTATCAAGGGAGACCAAATGGGCGAGCGTGATAAAGACAATCTTATTACTATCCTTGAAGAAGAATCTGCCAAACCAATTCCGACAATTTTACCACTTTTACCTGTAAAAGATTTCGTTCTTTTCGCGGATATGGTTCTTCCGTTGTTGGTAGGACGAAAAAAATCTGTTCAAACAGTTATGACGGCAACAGAAGGTGATCGATATTTGATGATTGCCACGCAAAAAAATCCGTTAATTGAAGATCCTATATCGGAAGAAATTTATCATATTGGAACTATTGCACGTATTTTACGTGTTTTAAATTTACCGGATGGCCGTGTGAAAATCCTTGTACAAGGACTTAAGCGCGCTAAAATCGTTAAATTTTTGAAATCAAAAGGACATTTCCAAGTAGAGACTCGACCTCTTTTAGAGCCGGAAATTCCTGAAGAATTAAGCCTTGAAGCAGAAGCTTTAATGCGAAATATGCGAACAAGCGCTGAAAAAATTCTGGGTCATCAGGAAGATTTTGGAATGGATTTAAGTAATGTTCTCGAAGGCATTACCGAACCGGGTCGCCTAGCTGACCTTATTGCAGCAAATCTTCATTTAAAAATAGAAGACGCACAGGCTTTGCTAGAACTTCTTTCTCCGATGGAGCGTCTTCGTCGGGTATATGAACTTCTCGATCGCGAAATAGATCTTTTGGCCGTTCAGATGAAAATTCAATCTGAAGTTAAAGAAGAAATTAGTAAAAACCAACGAGATTTTTATTTGCGTGAGCAAGTTCGAGCCATTCATCGTGAACTTGGTGATGCGGATGATAAAGGGACAGATTCAGAAAATTACGCACAAAAAATTAAAAAAGCCAAAATGCCGTTGAATGTAGAGAAAGAAGCGTTCAAGCAACTCAAACGTTTGGAACAAATGCATCCGGAATCTTCTGAATCAACCGTAGTTCGTTCGTATCTTGATTGGTTGGTAGAGCTTCCATGGAAACATAAAACCAAAGGCAGTATTGATTTAAAGGCTGCAAAAAGAACTTTAGATCAACAACATTATGGATTAGAAAAAATCAAAGACCGTGTTTTAGAGCACTTAAGCGTTTGTAAACTTAATCCTGAGTTAAAAGGACCTATTTTATGTTTTGTAGGCCCTCCTGGCGTAGGTAAAACCTCTTTAGGAAAAGCGATTGCTAAATCCATGAAACGAAAATTTGTTCGGATTTCATTAGGAGGTGTCCGCGATGAAGCTGAAATTCGAGGACACCGTCGTACCTATATTGGGGCTATGCCGGGTCGTGTTTTACAAGGTTTAAAACAAGCGAAGAGCTCTAATCCTGTGTTTATGATGGATGAAATCGATAAATTGGGAGCCGATTTTCGGGGCGATCCTTCGGCGGCCTTGTTAGAGGTGCTTGATCCGGAGCAAAATCGTGAATTTAGTGATCATTATATCCAATTACCCGTCGATTTGTCCGATGTTATGTTTATTCTCACGGCGAATTATGTAGATACGATTCCGTCTGCACTGATGGATCGAATGGAGCTTGTTTTTCTGTCTGGTTATACAGAGGAAGAAAAAATCACAATTGCCCGAAAATATCTCATTCCACGGCAAGTAAAGCAAAATGGTCTTAGTTCGCGTCAAATTCGGCTTGGTGAAGAAGCGCTCAAATTAATTATTAACGAATATACTTGCGAAGCTGGTCTCCGAAATTTGGAACGGGAGATTGGTGCTATCCTTCGCAAAATCGCTCGGGAAGTAGCTGAAAACAAGAAAGGGCCATTTCCTATTAACCCGGAAACCATTGCTAAATATTTAGGACCTGCCAAGTATCAGTCCGAAATGGAGAACGAACAAAATGCAATTGGGCTATCTACAGGTTTAGCATGGACTCAAACCGGCGGAGAAGCTTTGTACGTGGAGGCTACAATTTTTCCAGGGAAAGGCGATCTTATTCTGACCGGTCAATTGGGAGAAGTCATGCAAGAATCTGCTCGAGCGGCAATTAGCTATATTCGAAGTCATATCGCAGATTTTAAACTAGATCCGGATGTTTTTGAACGAATTGATGTTCACATTCATGTTCCAGCAGGCGCAACACCCAAAGATGGTCCTAGTGCAGGTACTGCCATGGCAACAGCACTTATTTCTGCGCTTACAGGGCGTCCTGTTCGTCGTGATGTGGCAATGACTGGCGAAATTACTTTGCGTGGACGAATTCTACCGATTGGAGGGTTGAAAGAAAAAGCATTGGGTGCTTTACGGGCAGGTATTACGACTATTGTTTTTCCAGAAAAAAACAAAAAAGATTTGGTTGAAATTCCTGAAAATGTAATGGATAAAATTAAATTTATACCTGTTTCAAACATGGATAAGGTGTTGAATATCGCCCTGTTAAAGAAAGGGAAGCCTTTACGTATCGCCTTGAAAAAGCAAAAGCCCCCAAAAAATATATCTGCCAAAAAGAAAAAACCGATATAGCCTCCCGAAAGGGTTTTGTGTGAAAATTTTATGTTTAGATACAACTACAGCTCGCTTTGGCGTGAGTGTTTCAAGAGGAGAAAAACTTTTGTACGAAGATATCTCTTCACCTCGCCAAGCGTCTCATGCGCAATATCTCCCGCAATGCTTAAAGGGGGCTATTACTGAAGCAGGCTTTTCTTCCGTGCAGGATTTAGATGCTGTTGGCGTTGTTGTAGGACCAGGTAGTTTTACAGGTCTTCGAATTGGTTTATCTGTTGCCAAAGGCCTTGCTTTTGCTCAAAATATTCCATTACTTGCTATTGATGGGCTAGAAGCGTTGGCGATGAGCGTCTCTAAGTCTTTTGACTACATTGTTCCACTGATAGATGCAAAGAAATCACAAGTTTATACAACTATTTATAAAGTAAATCATAAAGGCAATACTCGTCTCACTGAGCCTGTTTCTGTTCTTCCTGAAGATGTTCCTTTTCCAGAAAATGGAGAAATTTGTTGCATTGGTGATGGCGCATTATTATATCAGGCAATTTTTTCTCGAATACTTCAGCATCGAGGTCATTTCCTCCCTGAATCTGAAAATTATATTTCACCCGCCATTATGGCCAAGATCGCCTTTCAGAAGTTTCAAGAGGGTGATTTAAAAACAGCTGATTCTCTTACCGCTATGTATATTCGTCGGTCTGACGCAGAAATTCGGCGAGATTGTAAGCGTGTTTTCGAATAATATCTTTAGTTCATCCCTTTTTTAATGTGAATTACTTGCAGTTTTTCCTTTTTTTTGATAAGTACGTAAAACAAATCAAGTAAAACATATTGAGGCTATCGCCTCAATTTTATATTTGGCTCAATCAAACCGAGGGACACATGGAAAAATTTGAATGGACAGAAGGGGATACACCTAATCGTTTTTTTATTGATCCGGCAGGCTTTGTGTTTGTATTACCAGGAGCCTTTTTATCTATCTTTTTTGCCGTAATGGCATGGTCTTGTTTAGCCATTATTACAGTTGTACTTACCGCTTTTTGTGTATTTTTCTTTCGTGATCCACGTCGTCCTGGTCCGATTGATCCAAAAGCGTTGGTTGCCCCAGCCGATGGGCGCGTTATTAAAGTCATTGAAAATACTACATGCCCTTATTTAGAAGGCCCATGTTCACAAATTTCGATTTTCATGACAGTGTTTAATGTCCATGTAAATCGATCTATTGTTGCCGGACGCGTACAAAAAACACTCTATCATCCGGGAAAGTTTTTTGCGGCGAATTTAGACAAAGCCTCTCGAGAAAATGAGCATGCTGCTATTTATATTGAAGATAGTACGGGTCGACTTTTTTGTATGGTACAAGTGGCCGGCCTTATTGCCAGACGAATTATTTGTCGAATCAAAGAGGGCGATTTTCTTGCCCGAGGACAGCGATTTGGAGTTATTTGTTTTGGGTCCCGTTTGGATATATATCTGCCTGCATCAATCGTTCCCACTGTAAGTGTGGGAGAGAAAACGCGTGCGGGCGAAACCACCATAGGATTTTTGCCATGAGCCGAAAATCTCGCAAATCTCCTAATCGTCGATATCGTCCAGCCAATGCGGTGTATGTATTGCCCAATTTATTAACGACACTAAACCTGTTTTTTGGTTTTTTATCGATTATTATGTCCATCAATGGTCGTTTTACTACTGCGGCAATGGCATTACTTATATCAATTTTGTTTGATATTTTAGATGGTCGTGTAGCTCGAATGACGAATGCAACAAGTCATTTTGGAAAAGAATTTGATTCCTTGGTTGATTTGGTTTCTTTTGGGGTGGCGCCAGCTATATTGGCATATCTATGGGGCATGATTACAATCGATCGTTTTGGTTGGCTGGTGGCTTTTTTATTTGTTGCATGTGGATCCTTACGTTTGGCTCGTTTTAATACGATTCCCGGCGGGCAATCTTATTTTTTGGGATTTCCTATTCCAGCCGCGGCCGCAGTCATTTCTACCGGTGTTTTATTTTGTAGTGAGTTTGATTATATTCCTTCATCTGTTTTAGTATTGATATGCCTTGTTGTCTTGTCTTTCTTAATGATTAGCAATATTCGCTATCCCAGTATGAAAAAGTCATTTGGTCGAAGACGAATTAATTTTCAGCTGTTGGTAGTCGCTGTGTTGTTAGTTGTGTTTATTGCAGCACGTCCTAAAGTTGCGTTGTTTACAATCGCAATGGGGTATTTCCTATCAGGTCCAATTTGGTATGGAAAATATTTGTTGACACGAACGCGGGAGCCGGAAACAGATTTGCCTTCATCGTTACCGGAAGATACTTCACAGAAAGAATAAGCAAAGGTATGTCAGAGAAAGCAGATGATGCGAGGGCGTTTATCTCGTATTGCCTGTTTTTTTGGTAATGAAAGGAAATCAAATGAAAAGATATCAAATTGGGATTTTGCCGGGAGACGGAACCGGACCAGAAGTCGTTGCTGAAGCGGTTAAAGTGCTTAATGTTGTTTTTAAAAAACATGACATCGCTCATGAATACACGACATTTGATCTGGGCGGAGAACGCTATAAAAAAACAGGCGATATCCTTCCGCAAACTGAAATTGATCGTATGAGTAAAATGGATGCGATTTTATTGGGTGCAATCGGTCATCCTGATGTTAGGCCGGGTGTGCTTGAAAAAGGCCTTCTTTTAGCATTGCGATTTCATTTCGATCAGTATATTAATCTGCGTCCGGTAAAACTTTATGCAGGCGTGGAAACTCCTTTAAAAGACAAAGGACCCGACGATATTGATTTTGTCGTTATTCGGGAAAATACGGAAGGATTATATTCCGGAGCCGGAGGATGTTTGAAAAAAGGCACGCCCGATGAAGTCGCAGTTCAAGAATCGATTAATACTCGCAAAGGGGTGGAGCGTTGTATTCGGTACGCCTTTGAATATTGTCGGGCTCGAAATAAAGGGAAAAAACTAACTCTTTGTGGTAAAACAAATGTATTGACCTACGCCTTTGATTTATGGGAACGTACCTTTTTCGAAGTAGCAAAAGAATATCCGGACATCACACCTGATTATGCGCATGTAGATGCTATTACCATGTGGATGGTTAAAAATCCGGAATGGTTTGATGTGATTGTAACCGATAATATGTTTGGTGATATAATTACTGACCTGGCTGCTATGATTCAGGGTGGTATGGGTATTGCTGCCGGTGGAAACATTAATCCACAAGGCGTTTCTATGTTTGAGCCCATCGGAGGCAGTGCGCCTAAATATACGGGACAAGGAATTATTAATCCTATTGCAGCAATTTCTGCGGCGCAATTAATGCTAGAAACATTGGGCGAGAAAAAAGCGGCACAAGATATCGAAAAAGCAGTTATTCAGGTTTTAGAAAAAAATTTAAAAGGTGTTGCCGCAGGCAAAATGGGCTACTCTACTAGTGAAGTAGGGGATCTGGTAGTAAACTATATCAATGCATAACCTTTTGTGAATTCAACAGGTAAGGAATGAAACCGATGAAGGAAGTAAGCGTAGCAGTTGTAGGAGCCACAGGCGCTGTGGGCAATCAAATGATTGCATGTTTGGAAGAACGTCAATTCCCGTTAAAAAGTCTTAAATTGTTGGCATCTGCTCGCAGTGTAGGACGTCAATTAAAATTTAAAGGCGAGTTGATTTCTGTTGACGAATTAACAAAAGACTCATTTAAAGGAGTGGACATCGCTATTTTTTCTGCCGGCGGATCTACCAGTGACAAATTTGCTCCAATTGCTGCAAAGAGCGGTTGTGTGGTGGTAGACAATTCGAGTGCTTGGCGGATGGATCCGGATGTGCCTTTGGTTGTTCCAGAGGTAAATCCTGATGCAATCGCTGGATATACAAAAAAAGGAATTATTGCCAATCCGAATTGTTCTACTATTCAAATGGTAGTGGCCATTAACCCTATTCATAGGGCGTATGGCATTCGTCGATTGGTTGTTTCTACATATCAGGCAGTATCCGGTACTGGTAAAAAAGCAATTGATGAACTGTTTGAACAAACCAAAGCGATGTTTGATGCCGAAAAACTAGTTGTTTCTGTATATCCACATCGAATTGCGTTTAATTGTTTGCCACATATCGATGCTTTCTTGGAAAACGGATATACCAAAGAAGAAATGAAAATGGTAAATGAAACTCGTAAAATATTAAATGATACTACGATTGGGATCACTGCAACCACTGTTCGTGTGCCGATTTTTCATGGACATAGCGAATCTGTTAATATTGAAACCCGAAAGCCGTTCGAATTGAAAAATATTTATTCTATTTTAGAAAAAGCGCCCGGTGTTCTTGTTGTGGATGACCCACAGGATAAAAAATATCCCATGCCGATTGATGCGGCAGGCCAGGATGCAACGTTGGTGGGTCGAATTCGTCGGGATGACTCAATTGAAAACGGTTTGAACATGTGGATTGTTGCTGATAACATCCGCAAAGGAGCGGCAACCAATGCGGTGCAAATCGCAGAAGTTTTAGCGGCTCAATATCTGTAGGAGAAAGATGTTGTGGAACGAACACCTATTACTCGTGAAGGGTACGAAGTTTTAAAAGCCGAGTTACAGCATTTAAAGGCCGTAGAGCGCCCTAAAACGATTCAAGCTATTGAAGAAGCCCGCTCTCACGGTGATTTAAGTGAAAATGCAGAATATGCCGCAGCCAAGGAACGGCAGGCGTTTATCGAAGCTCGGACTAGCGATTTAGAGTTTAAATTAGCAAGTGCTGATATCATTGATCCAGGAGACCTGCCGAAAGATCGAGTGGTTTTTGGCACCTCATTAAAGGTAGGAAATTTAGATACCGGAGAAGAATTGGATCTTCAACTTGTAGGGCCGGATGAATCCGATGCTAACAAAGGGAAAATCTCCGTTACTTCTCCGTTAGGACAGGCTTTGTTAGGAAAGCGCCCAGGCGATGTTTGTGCAATGAATGCGCCGGGTGGTAAACGAGAATATGAATTAATTGAAATCGTATAATTCTTAAAGCTGTGGGAAGGAAAAGTCATGGCACGTGTTACAATTAAAGATTGTCTGAAGAAAGACGTAAACCGGTTTAAATTGGTTCACATGGCTGCGGAACGTGTTCGTCAGCTTAGAGATGGAGCGGAATATTTACTACCGCCGCAAAAAAATGAAGATATCGTTATTTCATTGCGGGAAATTGCTGCTGGTAAAATTCGTCTTCGGACTGAGGCAGAACGAAAATTACAAGAACTGGAAGCTTCTCTGCGCGCGAAAGAATGGACAGAGTTGCCGGAAATTGAAGATGATGTGCGCGAAGTGTTTGAAGAGGAAAGTTTAGCCATTGCTCCACAAGTGAATTTGGAAGATGGCTTTTCAGAAACAGATCTTTCTTCTGACGATTTATACGAAAATCCATAAAGTTCAGAAAAGCTCGTGCCTGAACATACACTATTGTATAAATCTGTAAATCGGCCTTTCGGGCGGGCGCTTTCTGATTATGCCATGATTTCTAATGGAGATCGAATTATCGTCGCTGTTTCTGGTGGCAAGGATAGCCTTACGCTTTTAAAACTTTTAGCCGATCGATTAACTTATGCCCCAATTCAGTATGAACTTTTTCCTGTATATGTAGACGCTGGCTTTGAGAAAAGTTTTGCAGAGTCCTTGATGGATACGGTAAAAGAGCTAACAGGTCTTACGCTTCGGGTTGAAACGACCCAATTTGGCCCCGATGCTCACAAACGAAAGAATCCTTGCTTTACGTGTAGTCGAATGCGTCGCAAGCGTCTATTTGAAATCGCAGATGAACTAAATTGCAAATCTATTGCTTTAGGTCATAATCGGGATGATTGGGTAGAAACACTTTTAATTAACATGTTTTATGCTGGCGAGATCAGCACTATGTTGCCTGTGCAATATTTTTTTAAAGGGCGATTTAAAGTAATTCGACCTTTGGCCTATGCGCTTTCGTCAAAAATTCAGCAATTTGCCAAAGAATTTGAATTTCCCATATTCGAAAATCCTTGTCCTAGTAGTAAAGATTCCAGAAGAGGGGATCTGCGTGAGATGTTGGAACAATTTTATCGAAAAAACCCAAAAATTCGGGGGAATTTGTTTCATGCGATGCATAATGTTCGAGAAGAATATCTGCCTCAAATAAAACCAACTGAATAAGAGAAAAAGTCTATGAAAGATATTCAAAGCCAACCTGATCATCGTCAGATTGCCATTGATAAAGTTGGTATTAAAAATGTCCGTTATCCAATCATTGTGCGCGATCGACAAAACCGTGTCCAATCTACAATAGCTACGATTGCGATGTATGTGGGACTGCCGCACGAGGAGCGAGGCACCCATATGAGTCGTTTTATCGAACTTCTTCATATGTTTGAACGAGAAGTATCGCTGTCTTCGTTTACAACTGTTTTACAAGAAATGAAAAATTATCTTAAAGCCGAGTCTGCCGAAATGGAAATGCGATTTCCGTATTTTATGGAGAAAACGGCCCCTGCTAGTGGTGCTAAAAGCTTGATGGATTATGATTGTAAATTAATTGGTGTGATTACATCTGATAATAAAATCGATTTCTATTGCGAAGTCATTGTTCCAGTTATGTCCGTTTGTCCTTGTTCGAAAGCTATCAGTGAAGTGGGGGCACATAATCAACGCGGGGTTGTTCGTTTGGCAACTCGATTTAAGCGGTTTGTCTGGTTTGAAGATTTAATTGAGCGGGTAGAAGCAGCCGGTTCTTATTCTCTCTATTCACTGTTAAAACGAAATGATGAAAAAGAAGTTACCGAGCGAGGATATCATAATCCTAAATTTGTGGAAGATATTGTTCGAGATATTGCTCGAAATATGGAAGATGATCCCAATATTTCTTGGTATTCTGTTAGTGCTGAAAATTTTGAGTCGATTCATAATCACAATGCTTACGCACAAGTAAGGAGTGATTCTCAAAAATAAACGAATTTAGATTTTTTAATTTCATATCGCCAGATTACTTACGGCGTTAATTCTTTTTCCAATTTGGCATATTCCATTGATTTTTTTAATTCCTGATTTGTTTTTAATAACGCCACTGCATTTTTCCCTTCTTTATTGATTACCGTTTTATCTGCTTTTAATGAAAGAAGGCGATAAATTACAGCCGGATTCGAAGATGTTGCTGCTGCTGCCAGTAAAGGGGTTCCGCCATCGGGTAGTCTCCCATTGATTTTAGCGCCGGCTTTTACAAGCAAGGAAATTATTTCTGGATTTGGATTTTGAGCTGCTGCCATGTAAATAGCTGTATATCCATCTTTATTAGTGTCATTGATTTTCCCGCCCGCCTTTAAAATAGCAGCGGTTACTTCTGCTATTGGATTTGCTCCAGCGGCCCACATTAATGACGTATATCCTCTCTCATCTGGTTCATTTACTTTTGCACCCGCATTAATTAAAATATCAATTACCTCTGGTGCGCCATTAAAGCCCGCAGCACTAATTAAAGCTGTTAAACCAATTGTATTTTTAGCATGAATATTCGCTCCATTTTTTAATAAGACAGAAACAACTGCCGGGTTTGGGTTATATCCAGAAGCCAGCATTAAAGGAGTTATTAAATTGTTAATTGGTTCGTTTACTTTTGCTCCTGCTTGCACTAATGCGGTAATCATACCGGGATTTGTATTTCGTGCGGCAGCAGTAAATAACGGAGAAAATCCATCTTGATCTTTATCCGTCAGCCGAGCTCCTTTTTTCAATAAAAAAGAAACGGTCTCAGAATTTGAATTTCCTTCTGAAGCATGGAGTATAGCGGTTTTTTCATCTTTATCTCGGGCTTGAAGATCCGCTCCGTTTTTTAATAATTCTTCTAAAATTGGGACATGTGGATTATTCCCGGCTGCCATCATTAAAGCGGTTATGCCTCGATTATTTGTTTCATTTACTTTCGCGCCAGCCTTTAATAACACTCGAATTACTTCTACATTTCCGTTATTTCGAGCCGCCCACATAATTGAAGTAACTCCTCCAAATGTTCGCTTGTGAATATTTGCCCCTTTATTTAGTAGGGTTTGTACAATTTCCGGATTCGGATTGTTATTTGCTGCTACCATTAGTGGTGTAAATCCATAACGATCTGCCTCCTCAACCTTTGCTCCTTTACTAAGTAAAAATAAAATCACTCTTGGATCTGGATTTTTTAAAGCGGCAACCATTAACGGGGTAACACCTGCTTCATCTTTTTGTGATATACTTTTGGGATATTGGGTTATAAACTGTTGAACTTGCGCCAATGAACCTTCTGCAACAGTCTGAAATACGTCATCTTGAGTCGATGTGGCAAATGCGTTTGTTGTGATAAAAATACTTGCAAGCATTCCCACAAGTATTAAAAGTTGTTTTATTCGTAACTGTTGCCTCTCCATGAAGTCTCCTTATTCGTCTTGTTCTCTATCTGATGTAAGAATTGCTGAAATTGATACAGGCAAAACAGAAATTGCAATTTCTTTTCGCATTTCATCTGCGATGGTAAATGCTTTTTGATTTGCACTTCGTCTGAAAATTGTAAACGTATACCATCCATCTGTCGAGTCTATAAATCCGACCAAGCAAGATACGCCTGTTAATGTGCCAGTTTTATACCATAATCCATCTCGTTGGCGAAGATATGTTCGATAAGGTACAAAAGCATCTAATATGTATTTCATTTCTATAGGCGAAATCATATTTTGTCGCGACAGCCCCGATCCTTCTAGCAAGGCAATGCCTGAAAGACCCAAAGAAGAAGCTTTTTCTAACATTGCTTTGGCTGATTGGGGATAACTTGCCGGAGCTCCTTTCAACTTGGCGCCTGATAATAAGAACAATTGGTTTGCAATATAGTTACTTGATACATGAAGTGTTTGCTGTACTGCATCTGCAACCGTTTTGGAAGATATATGTGTGTAGATCAGCTTGTCGGTGGGTAGGATAGTACCTGCCTCAATTGTGCCTGTGGCATCAATCCCTTCTTGCTGGCTTAAATATTGAAAGACTTGCCCGGCGTAATTTAAATTCCCATCTCGGCTCCCCGACACCATAATACGTCCTTGAGAAAGTTTAGAGGCTTTTATTCGGGGAAGCACGGAATCAAAAATGGGCAATGGAATTTTATCATCTGAAACATACGTATATTCTGTATATGTTTTTTTTCCATTCTTTATTGTCTTTGTACTTTGTTGACGAAACGTAACTGTATTAAAATTTACGCAAAAAGCACCCGTAGGAACATCGTACGCTTTAAACGAGTTAGAGCGCCCGTCTGCATCCGAGATCCGATCAAAATACGTGTCATCAATCACTAAAGCTGTATAGGAAGGCATTAGTGGTTTAATTGCTTGTATGATTGTGATTAATTCTTCAGTTGTTAAAAATGGATCTCCGTATCCCTTTATTTTTAACGTGCCATTTTCGTTTGTATAAAATTCTGTTTTAAATTGACTGTTAGCTCCTAATGTTTCAAAAGCGAACAAACAAGTTAATACTTTTAGCGTTGATGCAGGTATCATTTGACGTGTAAGATTATGAGAAAAAACTATTTTTTGATTAGGTGACCAAATTGCTACGGCATCTCCTTCTGTTAAAAATGTTCGTAGGTTTTCAAAATTAGGCGGCGGTGGGGGAGAAATTTTTGGGAAAAGGGAGGCATGATTTGCAGATATTTTATTTGTAAAAGGGTTTGCGAATGCAGTCGTTGTGGGAATTGATATTGTGCCAAGAACGACGATTAAAAATGAAATTAAAACGACAGGCATAGTGACTTTTCGTACCATATCGATCAATTCTCCCGACTATCAATAATCAAGGTTACAGGTCCATTATTGATTAATTTCACATCCATCATGGCTCCAAATTCACCTGTTTGGACACAGATTCCTTGGTCTTTTAGCTTTTCAATAAAATAGCGATATAATGTATCCGCTACTTCTGGTTGAGCGGCCTTGCAAAAGGAAGGTCGTCGTCCTTTTGTGCAATCTCCAAATAAAGTGAATTGAGAAACCACCAGTACACTTCCTCCAATATCCAGAAGAGATAAGTTCATTTTACCATCTTTATCCTCAAAAATTCGTAGCTGTGGAATTTTTCGTGCCAATATTTCAGCATCCGAAGAATCATCCGAATCACCAATTCCGAGGAGAAGTAAAAGACCTTCTTGAATTGTGGAGATTTCCTGTCCATTTATGGCAACAGAAGCACTTGAAACTCGCTGAAGTACTATTTTCATAATAATTTTATAAATAAATACAATGTATTAAACAAAGAACCCGCTTATTGGATCAGTGTAAATTATGACATATCCCGGATTTGAAAGTCAATCCTCGTTTCTTGACCTTTTTTAGAAAACTTCGTACAACTAGCCAGCTTGATTTATACGAATCTAAAAGGAATTTTTCATGGCGCTAAAAATGTATACTCTTCGGGGTCTTTTATTAATTGCAATGCCTTCATTGCAAGACCCTTATTTTACACGAGCAGTAGTAATGATGATTGATCATAATGCCCATGGTGCATTTGGCTTAGTTTTAAATCGGCCTCAAAAAAACTTATTTGTTTCTAATATTTTAAGCGATCTGCAGATCCCTGTCCGAGTGGATCTTACGAACGAAAAAACATATTTCGGGGGACCTGTAGGGTCTGCTGATGTTTTTGTTCTTCATGAAACTCCTTTTGTCTGGCAAGGATGTGAAATGATTACAGACCAAATTGCGCTTACAAGTAGTCGTGATATTCTAGAAGCGATTGCTGTAGGCGAAGGCCCATCTTCCTATCGGGTTATACTTGGTTCTTCTGGATGGGTTGCCGGGCAACTAGAAGAGGAATTAAAACAACATACGTGGCTTACCTGTCCCGCAAATACAAATCTTCTTTTTCATACAGATCCACAACAATGCTGGGAAGGTGCGCTTAAAAATCTGGGTATTTCGGAAGCTCTTTTATCTGTTCGGGGAGGAGAGGCGTAACGAAGCGATCAAAAGAAGGGAGGGTTTCTGTTTACCCTTGGGTACCTTCTTCTGTTTTTTTCCGCCGCTGACAATCTCTATCATCTCGCACTAATGCACAAATACTCGGACTAAAGTATTCTTTGCAATTTAACGGATTTTGTAGCGGACAATCTGGGTGTTTCTTGGCCATGATATTTCCTATCATTTTCAATATATAAAATTAGAGTCATCATAGCAAAAATTTTATTTAATTTCAACAATGAGACGAAAAAACAACAAAGAATACCGGTTTTAAAAAACAGATTTTTTATTAGCTCTCTCAAAACTATTTAATATATTAAGATATTTTTGAGCCGAAAGAGTGTAGTGTTCGCAATCAATTAAAAGAAAAGGCCAAAGGCAATCCGCCCTTGGCCTTAATTGTGTGTACGGTGAATTTTCAAATGACATTAAAGTAGGGCAAATTACCTTTGTCGCGCACATGTTTCTTTTTGTCGAAGAAGGCTGACTGTGTCGCGCAGAGATTTGGCCACAAGCAGAACGGGGTGCGAATTAAAGGATGCCCAGACTCACGATACCATTGATGACGGAGTCCTGCCATTTAAAAATTTTAAAGATTATTCTTTTACTCCATATTGAACTATACCAACCTCAATCCCGCCGGGGATAATAAAAAATCCAAACTTCATCCCTTCCTTGATCATGCCGTCAAGCAGAACTTTCGCTCCGTTTTCTTGAAATTGTTTACTCATTTCATCATAATTTTTAACAGTAAAGTACGCTGTTGAATGAGGCAGTACATTTTCTTTTTTCATTTCATCGCATATTTGCATAATACCCGCATACGGGAATAAGCCGCCTTTAGCTTTAATAACTCTATAATCTATATCATCTTTGTATGTTTGAACAACTTTGATGCCCAAGTTTTCATTTAAAAATTTCTCTGTGGCATCCGCATCATTTGTATACATGTCCACCCAAGACTTATCGCCTTGAATTTTCATTGGATTCTTAGCCAAAATAACATATGCTGCTGTAGCGTTTAACAAAAGCGAAGCAGTTAATACACAAATGAAAACTATTTTTTTCATATTAAAACCCCCTGAATTGATGCTTATAAAATATCACATGAGATAATAATCAACAAACCCCGTAATTTAGAGAATTATGCTGTCCAGGCTATATCTGTTATCGTAATATCATATTTAAAATTTAAATAAACGCTAAGATGACTTAAGTCAATGAAATTAAGAGACAAAAATCTACATGTTAATAGCTGGTTGTCTCTAAACACCATAAAAATTAAACCCTTATATGATTTGCTTATTTTAATTACATATGTAATATACAACATGAAGCATAACACAAAAAAGAACTTTAAATTGAGACATTAACCTGAAGCAAGTTGTTCGTTTTTATATTTTAGTTTTTATACCATATAATAATAAGGGAAAGTACCATGACAATTTGGATAAGACGCATTTCTATGCTTTTATTTTCTCGGTTCATCTTTGTTTCTTTACTTTTGGCAATTGGATTTGCTTTCTTGCCTATTACATCCGCGCAGGCAGAAAATGTTGTCTATGACGGTAGTGACACAAGTATGCTACAAACTATTGATTCGTTCCCCAATTCTTTAGGTCCGAGTGGTAGTGTTGCCGGTAAAAGTACAAATCTTTCTGGGAACACCGTTACCGTGAAAAGTACTGCTGCTATAGTGCCGTGGAATGTCTATGGGGCAATAAATATAACTAATGATGATCCTGTTATCGGCAATATGGTTACCATTACTGAGGGAGCTGCTGTGGGTGGAGACGTTTACGGCGGACGTGTCGATATCTCCTCTGGTATTGTCACGGCTTTGGAGAATACCACAAAAATCATCGACAGCGTTGTGGGGTCTGTTTACGGCGGACTTGCCAGACGTGCCGGTGCTGGTGGTGGTGGTGCTGCTGCCACGGCTTCAAATAATACCGTAGAAGTCGAGGGCAGCACTGCGCGCTCTGTTTACGGCGGATGCGCCTATAGCATTTCTGGTGCTGTCACGGCCTCGAATAATAGCGTAGTCATCACTAAGGGGAGCACTGCGGGTGCGCTTATGGCGGGGTTTGTTGTCGTCGGCGGCTATGCCCATAGCCTCTCTTATGGTGCCACGGCCTCGGATAATAGCGTAGTCATTACTGAGGGGAGCACTGTGGGGATTGTTTACGGCGGCCAAGCCTTTGCTGCTGATATTGCCACGGCCTCGGATAATAGCGTAGTCATTACTGACAGTATAGCGAGTTATGTATCCGGCGGGTCTGCTCGCGCTTCTACTACTGCTGCCACGGCAAATAACAACATAGTGTACATCACGAACAGTACGATAACTGTTGACATTTACGGTGGGCATGCTCAGGGCGACTATACTACTACGACTACCACGGCTGTCAACAATTCAATCACTCTTGGCAGCGGATCCAATTTGTCCTCAGCTCGTCTGTACGGTAATAATCTTTCTTCTAACTGGCTAACTGCCGGGAACACCTTAAACGTAGACGGCTTTCATGGTTC
>Ga0123353_10004704_pt1 | contig 17669 bp, 10 predicted proteins | sample TergutLab28metaG_3_FD_92763 | JGI IMG/M metagenome (GOLD analysis project Ga0123353, IMG submission 92763) | Labiotermes labralis P3 segment gut microbial communities from Petit-Saut dam, French Guiana - Lab288 P3 | ecosystem: Host-associated > Arthropoda: Insects > Digestive system > Gut ... | reverse complement strand
GCCGTGCCGTGCCGTGCCGTGCCGTGCCGTGCCGTGCCGTGCCGTGCCGTGCCGTGCCGTGCCGTGCCGTGCCGTGCCGTGCCGTTAAGGTTTATTAGACCATCTAAAACTGTTTCGCGAACTTTCATACCGTAGATTGAGAAGATAGCAGATACGGGGGGAGAACGCAAGTGGAAAAATGGAGAAGTTCTAACGTTCTGAAAAATTAAAATTAAAAAAATGTTTCTTTTTGAAGAAACATCTTGCTTCTACACGCAGAAACCTCTATACTGCGCCTTGTTTCTATTTGGAGAAACAGGAGGATTGATGATGGGACCACAGATTACATTGCGACAGGCCGCGCGGCGGCTGGTAGGGGACACGGATACGCCGGTTAGCCTTTTCCTGCAAAACCCGCAGGGGATATTGTTCGAGAGTGCGGAGGTGGACGGGCGTTGGGGCAGGTACAGTGTGCTGGCCTCGGCGTTCCTCCTGACCCTCCATTGCAAGGGGGGGAAGCTGTCGCTGGACATCGCGGACACGCGGCTGTCGGCGCTGTCGGCGTTCGAGGGGCTGCCGTTCATGGAGGGGTTGCGCGAGGTGATGCGGGCCATCACCATCACCCCGGCCGACCCTGCGCCGCCGCCCATCACGCGGGGCCTTTACGGGTATCTGGGGTACGGGGTCTCGGCGTTCACGGTGGAGCGCCTGGCGAAGACGCTGCCGCCGCAGGACGCGGAGGCGTGCCTGATGCTGCCGGGCCATGTGCTGTTGTATGACCACCTCTACAATCGCCTCTCGGAATTGACCATCGAGGGGGCCGGGGAAGAAGTTCTAACGTTCGGGAGTCCTAACGTTCTAAAGCCGGATACGCAGATGGGCGAGGTTCGCGAGACGCCGGGGCGCGAGGCGTACCTGCGGCAGGTGGAGCATATCCGCGGGCTGTTGCGGCAGGGCGAGGCGATTCAGGTGGTGCTGTCCATGCGCTTCGAGGCGGATTTTTCGGGGGACACGTTCGCGCTGTACAGGCGGTTGCGGCAGAGCAACCCGTCGCCGTATATGTTCTACATGGACTTGCCGGGGGCCGTGCTGATGGGGGCGTCGCCGGAACTGATGATCCGGTGCAAAGCGAACCGCCTCCAGCTCTCGCCGATCGCGGGGACGCGAAAGCGCGGGCGCACGGATGAGGAGGACGCGCTCTTGGCCGCCGAGCTGCTGCAGGACCCGAAGGAGCAGTCGGAGCACCTGATGCTGGTGGACCTGGGGCGGAACGATTTGGGGCGCGTGGCGCAGATGGGAACGGTGAACGTGGACCGCCAGATGGAGGTGGAGCGGTTCTCGCACGTCATGCACCTGACCTCGCGCATCTCGGCGCAGCTCAACCCCGCATACGACGCGGTGGACGTGATTCAGGCGACGTTCCCGGCCGGGACGGTGAGCGGGGCGCCGAAAGTGCGCGCACAGGAAATCATCGCCGAGGTCGAGGGTGTGCCGCGCGGGCCCTACGCGGGGTGCCTCGGGTGGGTCGGGCTGGACAAGGACAGCGTGAACCTCGACCTGGGCATCACCATCCGCAGCCTGTGGGTGCGTGACGGGAAGGTGCAGTGGCAGTCGGGCGCGGGCATCGTCTATGACTCCGTGCCGGAAAACGAATACCTGGAGTGCCTCAACAAGGCGGCCATCATCCAAAGCGTGTTGAAAGGATAACCGCGATGTTTTTACTGATTGACAATTATGACTCGTTCACCTACAACCTCGTGCAGGCGTTCTACGCGCTGGGTCACGACCCTGTGGTGAAGTACAACGATGACCCGTCCGTCCTGGAGCTTGCCTCGCATCCCGACTTGAAGATGGTGTGCATCTCGCCCGGACCGAGCGACCCTGCCCATGCGGGCTATTGCCTCGAATTCCTGAAACGTCTGCCGCACCATGTCCCTGTTTTGGGCGTGTGCCTCGGGCATCAGATTCTAGGCGCGCACGCCGGGGCGGAGGTTGTCCGTGCACCCTACATCATGCACGGCAAGGTTTCGGAAATCGTCCACGACGGCATGGGGCTGTTCAAGGGGCTCGACAACCCCATGCTGGTGGGGCGCTACCACTCGTTGCTCGTGAAAGACCACCCGGCGTTTCAGGTGAACGCCCGCGGGCCCGAGGGCGAGGTCATGGCCCTGCGCTACCACGACCGCCCGTGGGTCGGCGTGCAGTTCCACCCCGAGTCCGTCCTCACGCCGAAGGGGCAGAAGCTACTGGAAAACTTCCCTGTCACCCTCCTCCCCGAAGAGCAGGGCAACATCGAAATGAAGACCGTGCTGTCCGTGCTGGCGCAGGGCCAGGACCTCTCGTCGGCGATGGCGTCGTATGCGTTCTCCGCGCTGATTGACGGGAAGCTGCCGCTGGTGCAGGCCGGATCGTTCCTGATGGGCCTGCGCATGAAAGGCGAGAGCGCGATCGAGCTTGCGCAGGCCGCGCGTGTGGCCCTGTCGCGGGCCATCCGCGTGGAGGGCATCGAGGGCGACAGCATTGACGTCGTCGGCACGGGCGGCGACGGGCGCGACTCGTTCAACTGCTCCACCGCCACGGCCCTCACGCTTGCCGGCATGGGGCATCAGGTCGTGAAGCACGGCAACCGCGCCATCACCTCCAAGAGCGGGAGCGCGGATGTGCTGGAGCGCCTCGGCCTGCCCATCAACACGCTCTCCGGCGGCGTGAAGGACGAGTTGCGCAAACGCAACTTCGCCTTCATGTTCGCGCCGCTCTACCATCCCGTGTTCAGCCTGATCGCGCCCATCCGCAAAGACCTCGCGGTGCGCACCATCTTCAACCTGCTCGGGCCGTTGCTGAACCCCGCGCGGCCGTCGCACCTGCTGATCGGCGTGGCGCAGGAACGGCTGTTGCCGCTGATGGCCGACGCGCTCCGCGCGTCGCACGTGCGCGGCGCCGCCGTCGTGCATGGCGCAGGCGGTTACGACGAGGTTTCGCCGCTGGGTACCTCGCGCGTCATCTTCCTGCGCGACGGCAAGATGACGGACGTGGACATCAACCCCGCCGACTACGGGATAACGCGCTGCACGGAGAACGATTTGCACGTGGCTTCCGTCGCCCACGCCGAACAGGTGATGCGCGACTTCCTCGACGGCCGTGCCTCGCGCCCTGTGCAAGATATGGTGGCGCTCAACGTCGGTGTCGCGCTCCACCTGCTCGACAGCGCAAAGCCGCTCGCCACCTGCATGGCCCAAGCGCGCGAGGCCGTCGCAGGGGCGGTGGGGCGGAGAGTTCTAAAGCTCTAACGTTCGATAGAACTTTTTTGTTTCTTTCCCTTGACATGATGATTACACATGATGTATGATGTTGCGCATGAAAACACTTGTTACATCTATTACTGAACGGGGGCAGATTTCCATCCCGGCGGAAATACGCTCTCAACTGAACTGGAACCCCGGTAAGCGGTTGCTATGGGAAGTGACCGGCGAAGGCGATTGCCGTGTCAGCACACCTGCGCAACCTGCACGGGGTGGCGCACAGGCAATGCTCGGGTTCGCTGCTACTTTCCGAAAAACCAGACGCACGGCCGACTGGATGAAGGAACTCCGCGAGGGGGAAGAAGAATGAGTTGGGTGGTTGACACATGCCTGTTGATTGACATCCTTGAACGTGACCTAGCCTTTGGCAAGAAGTCGGCGGTATTTCTCGACGAAATGATGCCCGAGGGGCTTGTGCTGTGTCCTGTCTCCTACGTCGAGCTCGCCCCGACGTTTCTGGGCGACGGGTACAAGCAGCGTATGTTCCTTGATGCGATTGGCATTGCCTATGCCTGCGCATGGACGTGGGACGATACGCAACGCGCACACAAGGCATGGCATCAGCAGACGCTTCTTAAGCGTCAGCATCTGGCGGTGAAACGTCCCATTGCGGACATCTTGATTGGTGCGTTTGCGCTAGGGCATCAGGGGCTGTTGACCCGCAATGCGGGTGATTTCCGCAAGGTGTTCCCGGCGTTGCGTATCAAGGAGCCTTAACCATGGGCGGCCATGCGGATTGACCCCAAAGCGACCTTTACGATTGACGCGCCGTTTGAGCCGACGGGCGACCAGCCGCTGGCGATACGGACGCTGGCGGAGGGTCTCCGCGCCGGGGCGAAGCGGTTGACGCTGGAGGGCGTGACGGGCTCGGGCAAGACGTTCACCATGGCGAACGTCATCCGCGAATGGGGACGGCCCGCGCTCATCCTCTCGCACAACAAGACGCTGGCGGCGCAGCTCTTTTCGGAGCTCAAGGCGTTTTTCCCGTCCCACGCCGTGGAGTATTTCATCAGCTATTACGACTACTACCAGCCCGAGGCCTATATCCCGCAGACGGACACCTACATCGAGAAAGACGCGGCCGTCAATGATGAGATCGAGCGTTACCGCCTCGGCGCGACCAACTCGCTGTTGGGTCGCCGTGATGTCGTCATCGTCGCGTCCGTGTCGTGCATTTACGGTCTCGGCTCGCCCGAGGATTACAAGGAGATGCTCGTGGACCTGCGGCCCGGCCAGACGCTCGTGCGCGATGAGATGCTGGCGTTGCTCGTGGCGATACAGTACACGCGCAACGACTACGATTACCAGCCCGGCACGTTCAGGGTGCGCGGCGACACGGTGGACATTTTCCCGTCCTACAACACGTCCGGCATCCGCATCTCGTTCTTCGGCGACGAGATCGAGGAGATACGCGGCTTCGACCCCGTGAGCGGCAAGACGGGGCAGCCGCTCCTCCGCGCCATCATCTCGCCGGCCAAACACTTCGTCATGCCCAAGGGTAAAATCGAGGCCGCGACGTGGCGCATCCGCGCCGAACTCGAAACGCGGCTGGCGGCGTTCGAGCGACAGGGCAAACTGCTGGAAGCGCAACGCTTGCGCCAGCGCACGGAGTTCGACCTCGAAATGCTCCGTGAGCTGGGTTACTGTAACGGCATCGAGAACTACTCGCGCCACCTTGCCGGCCGTGCGGCCGGTGAGGCCCCCGCGTGCCTCATTGACTATTTCGACTCGGACTTCCTGACGATTATTGACGAGTCGCACATGTCGCTCCCGCAGATCCGCGCCATGTACAACGGCGACCAGGCGCGGAAGCAAGTGCTGGTTGACCACGGGTTCCGTCTGCCCTCCGCCAAGGACAACCGCCCGCTCAACTTCGACGAGTTTTTGGGCAAGGTCGGCGCGATCCTCTTCACCTCCGCCACGCCCGGCCCGTATGAGCGGCAGGTCTCAGAAATCATCGCCGAACAGGTCATCCGCCCGACGGGTCTGCTCGACCCGCCTGTCGAGGTGCGGCCGCTGGGCAACCAGATTGACGACCTGATGGAAGAGATACGCCGTTGTGCGGAGAAGGGCGACCGCGTGTTGGTCACGACGCTCACGAAGCGTTCGGCGGAAGACCTCAGCGCCTATCTGCGCGAGACGGGCATCCGCGTCGAGTACCTGCACAGCGACATCAACGCCATCGAGCGCGTCGAGGTTCTGGGACGCTTACGTAAGGGCATATTCGATTGCCTTGTCGGCATCAACCTGTTGCGCGAGGGCCTTGACTTGCCCGAGGTCACGCTGGTCGCCGTGCTGGACGCGGACAAGGAGGGTTTCCTACGCTCCGCGACATCGCTCATCCAGACCGCCGGCCGTACCGCCCGTCACATTGACGGCCGTGTCATCCTCTATGCCGACAAGATGACGGACGCCATGCGGCAGATGATTGATACCACCCACGCACGGCGCGAGAAACAGCAAGCGTATAACACGGAACACAACATCACGCCCCGCAGTGTCAAACGCGCCATCAACGAATCGCTCGCCCTCTACGACGAGGCGCATCAGGTTGAGGAGCGCATGATTGCCGCGGAGTCGGCGGAGGCCTACAACGTGCAGACCGTCATCAGCGATCTTGAACGCGAGATGCTCGAAGCCGCCGACGCGCTCGAATTCGAACGCGCCGCCATGCTCCGCGACGAAATCAAGCTGCTGCGGAGTACAGGGCAATGATTTGTTTTAGAAAGGTGGTGCGGGCATTCCTGCCCGCAATAATCGGGATCACGGGCAGGAATGCCCGTGCCACCTTTTTCCTCGGCCGTCACCGCGCCACAACGGTTTTTACGGCGAGAGGAGCACGGGGCCTGACCATTTGATCTTGAATGCTTTCAGCGCGGGGTCGGTCTCCGTGAACTGGGTGGCGCCGGCGCCGAAGACCAGCACGTCGCCCTCTTGGATCATCACGCCGCTGTAGGGGATGCTCACGGTTTTGTGCAGGATCGCGCCACTCGGGTAACTGTAGTCGTAGTAGGCCTTCGAGGTGCCTTTGAAAACCCCCGTGGACGGCGAAAAGGAAACCGTGGTCATCGGCGACAGCCGGTCGTAGTCGAACCAGTAGGGGGCACTGGGGGTGCCCTTCCCGTAGCGGACAGGAGTCTTGCCCTTGGGCAGCACCATCTTCCCGGCGGGGGTCATGCCGACGTGAATATCCTCCAGCACGCCGCCGCACATCAGGTAGGGCCAGAGGCCGTTCGCGTAGTAGTATTCAGCCTGCGGGTGCAGGTAGAAGTCCATCCAGTACCCGTCAGGGTAGTACGACCACCGCTTTCGCTCGTACCAGCCGCCGAAGAGTTCGGCCGGGGCCCACAGGCCGTCGGAGACCCAGTCCGTGCCGTATTTGTACCAAGTGACGACGGTGTCTATCTGCCGTGTGTCAGGGTTGATCCAGGCGAGGCCGCCGAACACCCCGCGCTTGCCGTACAGCGGGATGAACAGGGGCGCGCACAGCTTGCCGTCCATGTCGAACCAGAGCAGCTGGCTGGAGGCGGAGACGGAGGTCCCGTCCGCCAGCTTGCCCGCGAGTTTGACGCTGCCGCCCGTGCCGACGGTGAGGGTCAGGTAGCCGCAGCCGTAATGGGCGTTACCGAAGCTGCCGACATACCCGTAATCCTCTTCGGGGGGCGCGATAACCGCGGTGTAGTAGCCCTTGAGCCTGTTCAGGAGCATTTGCGCGGGACCGTCGCCCTTGCTGGCGAAGCGGTCGCGCGCGCCGTCAATGCAGAGCCAGTCGGAGCCGGCCATCCCGCCCTTGATGATGCCGATGAAGCGGTTCTGGCGGACTTCCAGCACGAGCGTCTCGCCCGTCTTCGCGGACACCGTGACCCCGCGCGTGCCGTCGGTGTAAATCACGTCCCAATTCTTGGCGCTGAAGCTGACGGCGCCCATCTGCAACACGGCTTTCGCGCTCAGCGCCCCGGTCAGCTTGGAGACCTTCAGGGACAATGTGCCGTAGAGGTCCTCCGGGTAATACGGCGAGTCGAATTCGCCGTCGAAGATGTAGCCCGTGTAGGCGCCGGTCGTGGCCAGCTCGTCGTCCCAGTCATACGGGGCGATGTAGGGTGGCGCGTCTGTACCGTCGGCTTGGAAGGTGGCGGTCAACGTCCGGTCTGCCGTCACCGTGAACGTGTAGGACGGCGACGTGCTGGTCGTCTCGCCGTTCTCGATCCATGCGGTGAAGGTGTAGCCCGGATTGACCGTGGCCGTCACGGTGCAGGTGTCGCCGGGGTTCTTCACGCCGCCGCCGGAGGTGGTCCCGCCCGCCGCAGGGCTCGATTGCGTGGTGATGGTACAGGTGGTGAGGGAGGGCGACACGACCGTATATGTTTTCGTCAGCTGGTTGTTCGTCTCGTCGCTTTCGAGCGTGATGTCGGAGCTGTCAATGAACGCGCGGTAGGTTTTCGTCCCCAGCGTGGAGGACGTGGTGAAATCATGGGTGAAGCTCGCGCTTTCCCCGGCAGCCAGCATGCCCACGTCAATGTACGTGTCGCCCTCGTCTCCGGCGGCGGCCGTTGCGGCGCGGTCTATCCACAAGTCAAGCCAGCCCGCGTCGCCGGACACAGGCCCTTTGTTTTTCACGACGATGGTGGCGGTCATGGCGGCGCCCGGCGCGGGGGACGCGGCGGAGAGGGTGATGGACTCCACGATGAAGTCGGGGAGTTCCTCCGATGCCACGGCGGACGTGTTGTCGAGGGCGGTCTTGGCGTTGATGCGCCCGTACCCGTAATACGTGTTCCACCCGCCCGCGCCGGAATCGCCGCCGGCATAGGAGACGCCGCCGACCTTGTCGCAACTCTTGCGCATGATCGCCCGCACCTCGGACGCGGTGAGGCCCGGGTTCTTCGACAGGATCAACGCGCCGATGCCCGCGGCCAGCGGCGTTGCCGAGGACGTGCCGCTGAACTCGGGGTCGTAGTCCCCCGCGACTTCCCCGGCGGTGCCCGTCCGGTCCGTCGTGTAAATCCCCTTGAAGCCGCCGCTGCTCGGCGCGACAAAATCCAGCCCGGTCCCGAACTGGCTGTAGTAGGACTTGACGTCCCCATCCGTGCCGGCCCCGATTGCGAACGTGGCGGCGTGGGAGGCGGGGTAAGCGATCGTCGTGTCCACATTAACACCGGAATGGGTCGCCTTCAGCACATTGTCAATGTAGATGTTCACCACGCCGTTGTTTTTGGACGAGGATGTCAGGATGCTGACCCACAGGGAGCCGGACGAGAACGTCCGCGTGGTTTCAATCCAGCTGGTCTGCGACGCGCCGATGGCGCCGCTCCGCGCGGACTTCACGCCGCAGTCGAGATCGGGGTAGGCGTAGGCCACATGGCTCTCCTGCACCCACGGCGCGCTCCCGCCCGTCGTCCATCCTGGCGGCGGAAACGCGACCCCCTCGAAGCCCTCGGCGCCGTAACCCGGCAGGATGACGTCATCAAGCCACGCGCAGTCTTGGCCTGCGGCGGGACTCCCGTTTTTCTTGTACTCGACCCGCACCGTATGCGACCCGGCCGGAATCTTAAACTCACAGTCCTTCCAGTCAACGGCGCCATTGCCCGCCGCGCAGAAGATGAGGCAGCCCTTCCCGCCGCGCCCGGTTGTCGCGGCGGCGGTGAGCGCGTTGTTGAATGCCGTGCTGGATGAAAAAACCAGCGAGATGTTGATGATGTCCGCCCCGCGCCAGCCGCCGCCCGTCAGGCCCGCCGCGTAGCGCAACGCGCTGGTGCGCTCCGAATCCGTGCAGAAATAAGCCCCCGCGTAAACCTTCACGGGGAGGATTTTACTGCGGAAGGCCACCCCCGCGACACCGATCCCGTTGTTCCCCACGGCCGCGGCCACCCCCGCGACCGCCGTCCCGTGGTTATCGGCCGTGTGGGAGGGGCTGACGTTCGGCGAGTTCGCCGCGAAATTCCAGCCGTTCACGTCGCCCGCGTAGCCCGTGCTGTGGCCTACGGTTGAAAAAATGTTCGCCGCCAAATCGGGATGGTTGACCTGCACGCCGTCGTCAATAATCGCGATGACGACGCCATCCCCTTTCGCCGTGTCCCACGCGGCCTCGGCCTGCACGCTGCCCGTGCCAGTCCCCCGAAGGTGCCACTGCTGGCTGAAATACGTGTCGTTCGGGGTGTAGCTCTTGACGACCTCGCCCTCGAAATCAGGTTCCGCCCACGCGACCTGCCCGTCGGCGGTGCGGCGGGCGCATTCCGCCAGCACCGCTTCCGCTGATGACGCTTCGAGCGTCAGGATGAACTGGTCCGTCGTGCCGGGCATGGGGCGCACCCGCGCCCAGGCGTCGCCGAAATAGGCCTGCGCGTCCACGCCCTCGCGCAGGCAGATGATGATGTCATTGCCGATGACCTTGAGCAGCCCGCTGTCGGGGTCAACGAAAACAGGGTCAATGCGGAGGCCGGCCTCTTGGCGGAGCGTTTTCAGCGCCGCCTTCTCCGCCGCCCCTTCCGCGCCCGCCGCCGCATCCGCCTTGACGCCCCTGACGGTTTTCGCGCCGGGCGCGGTGAGCATCACGACGTTCTCGCGGATGGCCTTTTGCTCGTACCCGTCGAACGCCTTGCCGTTCCCGGTCAGTGACCGCACGGTCTCGTCCAGCGTTTGAACGGCCTGGCGCGACGCCCGCGCCCCGCCTTGCTCACGGACGACGTAACGCCCCGGCAGGCGCAACAGCCTCTTCGGGCCGTCCGGCGTCAGGTAGGTGTCACCCGCGTCAACACCCTCGCGCAGGTGCCGCAGGTGCTGGACGCCCCCGGTCATTTTCGTCACCTTGACTTCCCCGTCCTGCGCCAAAGCAATCCCTGCCATCAGCGCAAACACTAATATGGACAACATCGTTTTCATGTCTGTGTTACCTTTCGCAATGCGTCGCGGCGCTCGAAGAAACGTTGGTTTTGCTTCTGCTGCCGGCGGGTTTCCGGGTAGTTGTCCGCCGTACAGGCGGCGGCAAAGTCTTCAAGCACCCGGCGCTGCTTGGAGCTCAGCGCCTGCGGCACCTCGACATCCACGCGCACGTGGAGGTCGCCGCAGCCGCCGTGGAGGCTCGGCATCCCTTTGTCGCGCAGGCGGAATATCTTGCCCGTCGTCGTGCCGGCGGGGATTTTGATCCGCGCGTAGCCTTCGGGCGTCGGCACCTCGACATCGCCGCCGAGCGCGGCCAGCACGGGCGAGACAAAGACGCAGCAGGCGAGGTCGTCGCCGTGCCGCTCAAAGATGTCATGCTCGCGGACGTGGACAATCACGTAGAGGTCGCCGTGCGGGCCGCCGCGCAGACCGCTCTCGCCCTTGCCGCCGACGCGCAGGCGCGTCCCCGTCTCCACGCCCCTGGGGATTTTCAGATCAATGTTGCGCGGCACCCTGATGCGCCCCGAGCCGCGGCACTTCCTGCACGGGTTCTTGACCATCGAGCCTTCGCCGCCGCAGATCGGGCAGGTCTGGCGCATCTGGAAAAAGCCGTTGCCCATCACGACGAACCCCTGCCCCCGGCACTGCTTGCACGTCTCGCGCGAAGAACCCTCCGCCGCGCCGGAGCCTTTGCACACCTCGCAGGCGTCGTTGACGGACAGGCTCACCTGGCGCTCCGAGCCGAACACCGCTTCCTCGAAATCAATCTCGATGTCGAAGCGCAAATCGTTCCCGCGCTGGGGACCGTTCGCGTCCTGCGCGCGCTGGCGGCGGTCGCCGCCGAACATATTCCCGAAGACATTGCCCAGGATGTCCTGCAAGTCAATGTCCTGCATGTGGGTGAAGTCGCGCCCGAAGTCGAAGCCGTTCGGGCCGAACGTGGACTTCATGCCCTCGTGGCCGAACTGGTCATAGCGCTGGCGCTTGCTGGCGTCGCTCAGCACCTCGTAGGCCTCGCAGACCTCCTTGAACTTCTCCGCAGCCTCCCGGTTGTCGGGGTTGCGGTCGGGGTGGTACTGCATCGCCAGCTTGCGGTACGCCTTCTTCATCTCGTCGGCGCTGGCCGACTTGGAGATACCCAGCACCTCGTAGTAATCGCGTTTGCTCGCCATGACCTTAATCCTCCGCTGGCCCTGACGAGACCACCACCTGCGCCGGGCGCATCAGGCGGCCGCCGATGCACCACCCGCAGCGGAACTGCTCGATGACCGCATTCTCCGGCACGGTGTCGGACGGCACGTGCGAAAGCGCCTCGTGCCAGTCGGGGTCGAACGGCTGGCCCCTCGCGTCGAGCGGGGTGATGCCGTGCTTCTCCAGCGCGGAGATGAACTGGCCATAGACCAGCTTCACGCCCGCCGCGAACGGGTCCGCGAGGTCCGCCTTGCCCAGCGCGAGGTCGAGGTTGTCAACCACCGGGAGGAAGTCCTCCAGCAACGACTCGTTCGCGCGTTTAATCCAGTCCTCGCGTTCCCGCGCCTGGCGTTTGCGGTAGTTATCGAAATCCGCGAGAAGCCGCGCGTAGCGGTCTTTCAGCGCGGCAAGCTCCGCGAGTCCGGGCGGCACGGCGGCGGCCTCGGCAACGGCAGTCTCTTCAAGGACAGCGTCCGGGAGCGTTGCGGCAGACTCCTCTGCCGCAGGGCGCTCATCACGTTTATGGTTCTTCTGCTTATTCATAGGTGAAAAATACATTAAACCAAATAGAGCGGGTTTATTCAATCCGAATTTATGGGGCACGCAGATAACACAGATGAAAAATAAGCAATGCCCTCTGTGTCAATCTCTGTGTCCTCCGTGTTAAAAAATCCGAAGCTGCGTCATCTGCGTGCCAATAACGAAAGCGCGGCGCCGGCGAGGAAGAGCGAGCCGCAGATGACGACGCTGCCGCCACCCTCGGTTGCCCATGCCTGTGCCTGCGTGAGGGCGGCGCCGAGGGCGCCGGAGGTCGCCACGTCCCTCATGCCGGCCTCGCGCATGAGGCCGGCGGTCTCGTCCGCGCTGAGCGAGCGAGGGTTCGGCACCGCAACGGCCCATGCCCGTTTGACGACGGGCGCCAGCACACGCAGGAATGAGGCGGCATCTTTGTCGCCGCAGAAACCCGCCACCAGCCCGACGTTATTCCGCACACGGCAGCTTTTCAGCGACTGCACCAACGCGCGGGCGCCGTCCGGGTTGTGCGCGCCATCCACGATGACGGGCGGCGCGGCAACGGCAAGCTGGAAACGCCCCGGCCAGCAGACGGAGGCGAGCCCCTCCACAACCGCCGTCTCCGAAACCGGCAGCCCGCAACGCGCGACGGCCTCGAGCGCCGCGACGGCGGTCGCGGCGTTCTCCGCCTGAAATGCGCCGGCCAAGGGCAGGCGCAACGGCGGCAAGTCCATTTCCGGCGTCGCGATGTGAAGGGTCTGCCCGTCCAGCGTGCGTCTCGACACGGTGACCGAGACAAGGCTTTCCGCGTCCATGAACAAGGCCCCGCGTTGCGCGGCGCAGTCTTGTATCACCGCCCGCGCCTCGCCGGGCATTGCGCCGCAGACGACAGGCCTGCCGGGCTTGATGATGCCCGCCTTTTCGCGGGCGATTTCCCCCAGCGAGTTGCCGAGCCAGTCGCAGTGGTCAAGCCCGACGCGCGTGATGACCGACACGACGGGCATGACGACGTTCGTCGCGTCGAGCCGGCCGCCCAGGCCTGTCTCGATGACCGCGAGCTTCACGCCCTCGTTGCGGAAGAGGACAAACGCGAGCGCGGTCAGGCACTCGAAATAGGTCAGCTCGATGTTCTCGCGTTTCTCGACCGTGCGGACGGCCGCCTCGACCTCACGCGCGGCGGTTTCGAGCGCGTCATCCGTCGCGGGTTGCCCCCGCACAAGGAAACGCTCGTTGACCGAAATCAGGTGCGGCGACGTGTAACGCCCGACAGGGTATCCCGCGCAACGCAGCACGGACTCGCACATCGCCGCGACCGACCCCTTGCCGTTCGTCCCCGCGATGTGCAATGCGGCACTGTCGCGCTCAGGGTTGCCGAGCGCCGACAAGACCGACCGGATGGAATCCAGTCCGGGCTTCATCCCGAACCGCTGACGTTCCGCCAGCCGCGCCAGAAACGTGATGGATTTTTTCATTGGCATTGATAGGCGTCTGCTTCGGTTTTGGGGCTGGCATAGACAAACCCAACGACCCCAATCCCAAATCGCGATAGAATTTAACCCATTTGAGCCGTAACGTCAACTGATTTTTCGCCCTTGGGGTCTTCGGGCTTTTTTGAAAACATTGTGACCTTCGTGCCTTTGTGTGAGAAAACCCCGAAGCGCATTCCCACTTGGACATTGGTCATTCCGTGTTGGACATTGGATATTCAGGGCGGCTTTGCCGCCCCCCGCCCTACGGCATCCTCACTTCCACCTTGAAGAACCGCGTCGCGTCATTCGTGGGGGTGTACCAAGGCGTGGTGTCGGTGAGGTTCGTCTTGCCGAAGACCGTGTAAACACGGTCTGCGCGGCGCGGATTCCAGTCCAGCAAGATTGTGGCGGCGGCATCCTTGCCGCCGACGACGGCAGGGATGCCGTCGCCACTTTGTACCACGATGTTGGTGATGAGGAACTTGCTGAGCGCGTCCGTCGGGTTCAGCCCTGCCACGAAAGACTCCCAGAAGAACAGGCCGTTCGCGCCTTGCAGCTTCGCGAGCGCCTCGTAGTCCGTCACGCCTTTCCACGGGCGGTAGCCGTTCAGCCATGTGTATGGCACGGGGACGTCGCTTTCTCGGGTGTGGGTGCGGGGGGCTTGGCTCTCATACGCCCCCATGTCAACCCAGCCGTTCACGATGCGCGGGTTGCCGTCAAGGTCAACCGCGCCTGTGGCGACATACGCATTGTTCCCCCTGTCCATGCACGGCGACCCCGCCTGTAAATGGAAATTCCCGTTCGCCGCGTCCACGAACAGCGGGTTCGCCGCGATGTTACCCGCCCCGCTCGGCAACGGAGTTGTGCAGGAATAATTGAACGTGCTGGCATTATTGTAATTCACGTTAATGCCGCTCAACGTGGAGTTCCCCCAGACGATGCAATTGTTCAGCGTGCCTTCATACGATCCGCCGCCGCCAAAGTTTGCCGTGTTCCCCGTCAGTGTGCAGTTGACCAGCGAGCCGCCGCTCGCCCCGCCACCCCAGCCAGCCGTGTTCCCCGCCAGCTTACAGCCGACCAGCGTGCTGTTAACCGCCCCGCCGCCGTACTCCTGTGCCGCATTACCCGTCAACGTGCAGGTGTACAGCGTGCTCTCGAACGCCCCGCCGCCACTCTGTATCGCCGTGTTATTTGTCAGCACGCAATTATACAGTGTGCTGTATCTCACCCCACCGCCGCAACTTGCCGTGTTCCCCGCCAGCGTACACCCGCTCAGCGTACCGCCACTCGCCCCGCCACCGTTCCCAGCCGTGTTGCTCGACAGCTTACAGCCGACCAGCGTACTGTTAACCGCCCCACCACCCCACTCCTGTGCCGCATTACCTGTTAGCGTGCAGGTGTCCAGCGTGCTCTCAAACGCCCCACCGCCGCTCTGTATCGCCGTGTTATTCGTCAGCACGCAATTATACAGTGTGCCGAAAAACACCCCACCGCCGCAACTTGCTGAGTTCCCTGTCAGTGTGCAGTTGACCAGCGAGCCGCCGCTCGCCCCACCGCCGTTCCCTGCCGTGTTGCCCGACAGCGTGCAATTGTGCAGCGTACTCAAAACCGCCCCGCCACCCCACTCTTGTGCCGTGTTGCCCTCCAGCCAGCAGTTGATTAGCATACTGTCCCCCGCCCCACCGCCGCTTGTGACCGACGTGTTCCCCCACAGCGAGCAGTTGACCAGCGTGCCTCCGCACACCCCGCCGCCGTAGGACGCCCATCCGTTCCACAGCGTGAAGCCGGTCAGGACGGTATTGGTCTGCGGGTATTCTGTACCCAGCGTCGCGCACCGCGCCCAGCCGCCGCCGTTAATGCTGGTCACCCCCTCGCCGTTGACGCTCTGGATTTTGATGGCCTTGTTGGCGGTCGTGATGGGGGCGTAGGTGCCGGGGCGCACGGAAACCGTGTTGCCCGCGAAGGCGGCGTCAACTGCGGCCTGAAGGGTTCTCTTGGCGGTTGACCACGACCGCCCGTTGCCGCTGTCGTCAGGGCGGGCGATGTCCACGTACCATGTCGTGTCGTTTGAGAGCCACTGGGCGTAGAGCGTGTGGGGGGTGCCACGCAAGACCTTGGTGGAGGCCGTGACCTGCGTGCCGCCGCTTGCGGCGGTGAACCACCCCGTGAACGCATACCCCGTGCGCGTGGGGTTGGAGGACGGGAGGACGTAGTTGGCGCAGAATGTCTGCGTGATGCTCTGGCTGGACGGTGTGCCGTTGTTGCCGTCAAAGGTGACGGCGACGGACGACCTCGCGGCGGTGGTCACATTCACATAAGCGAAATCCCCCGACCTGCTGGTGTACTGCATGGACACCCCGGCCGCCGTGCCGTCCATCCATTTGAAATCGTGGGAGAATGGAAGCCATCCCACTATCGGTATAGGTGCGGCAATAACGCCATCCCGTTTCCACTCGTAGGGATCCTTGGGGTACGAAACGTTGCGCCCGGCCTCGTTTATATGCCACGCCACTATCATATTGTCCGGCAGGCCGGCATCCCGGCCCTCCTTGACGCGGTATTCAACGATAAAGTATTCTTTCAGGTCGGACGGGTTCTGATGGCGGAACACGCTGAGCGGGGCCTGGTGATACTTCTTCAACGCGCGTGACGAGGAATTGAGACCCGCTGGCAGGAGGTCCACAGTCCCCCAGCCCGCGGCGGCGGCCAGATAGCCGCACACGGATACCGGGTTCTTGCCCCCGGCCGCATGCGCGCCCATTCCCATCAGGCAATAGTCGACGCCCGGCGGATCGTATTTCCTCTCACTGGCGTATAAGTCCTTAAACCCGCAGAGCAAATGCCCGTTCTCGTGGCAGAATATACCCAGCGCAGGACTGTTCCCGATATTGGTGATTTGGTAATCCCAAACCCTCATCCCGTTTCCGATAGGAATAGAAGATAATAAATACCAATGATGCGGCCACAGGCCGTTCGGCCATCCGTTATAGCCGCCGTTGGACGCATAGAGAATGTTCAAGGCTTGCACAAGCCCTGAATCGTTGCTCAGCGCATTGAAGGTGGGCAGGATTGTGGAGGCGTAGTCGGGGCGGTTGGTCAGCACGCCCAACACTTCGCGGATGAGCAACCGCGCATTTATACCCTCATCTCCCGAATGAGTCGTATAATAAGAGCGCGGTTGCGGGGCGCGGATATACCCGACCACGATATTGGTATAGGTCAGGTGACCTTTCGAGACATCGTAAAAGTATTGCTTGACGGAACCGTTGTTCGAGTGGCCCGTGTAGTTGTCCGCGTTCAGGAACTGGCGCATATCGTTTACAGGAATCGCCGCAGGAATGTCCGAGAAATCCACGAGAATTGTGAGTCCGACCTTGAGCCCAGTCGTTTCGCTTGACGGGGGCACCATGGAAAGAGTCAGCCCGTCGCCTTGCGGTAGCCCGCCGTCCAGGAATTTCGGCTGCATCGCCCCGTCCTGCTGCCGTGCGCGACGCCCCTCGACATCCCACGCCTGACGGCGGGCGTGGATTTTCGCATGGCGCGACGCATCGGTGATCCGCTGGTGCTTCGGGATGTCAAGGAGCGTGGGGTCATCCACCCCAACCACCAGATGTGTCGGCAGCAACTCCGTGCCGTCGTCGGAGAGGCGGGCATAGACGTAGGACTTGGTCTCCTCCGAGAAGACGACCGCGTACCCGTTATGCTCGTCGTGGCGGAAGAACTCATCGCCCTCCGTGTAAAGCTCAATCTCCGTGCCGTCGGGCTGTGTCTCAACACGCATCCCGGTGAACGGGACGGCCATCCCCGTCTCCTGAAGACAAATGATTAATGCGGCAACCCCTGCCGCCGTGATGTGTGATAACTTCTTCATTGGATTGTTCCTTTCCTGTTTCAGTGGCCAGTGGCCTCACACAAAGGCTCCTGTGCCTTGCGTGAGGAAAGTTGAAAAAACGGTCTGCGAGGGGCCGGGGGGGGACAAGACGACTTGACGACAAGACGACAAGACGGGATGGCGGAGTGGCGGAACGACGGGGTGCGGGATGACAGGGTGCGGCGGCGAGCCACCGCACGCCATAAGCATTGCATCCCTTTGTTGTCAGGTCGTCGAGTCGTCGTGTCGTCTGGTCAATTATTTTCTTGACAAGTGACGGATACCCATAGAATATAATAGAGCGGCGCGTTGTGCTAACGCGCCCAGCCCAGCCCAGCCCAGCCCCGCCCCGCCCCCCCCCCACCCCCCCCCCCCCCCACCCCCCCCCCCCCCCCCCCCCCCCCCCCCCCCACCCCGCCACGCAGCCCGTGCCGCACCGCACGCCGCCCAATAACAGACAGCGACTTGGAG
>Ga0123353_10004703_pt1 | contig 17669 bp, 12 predicted proteins | sample TergutLab28metaG_3_FD_92763 | JGI IMG/M metagenome (GOLD analysis project Ga0123353, IMG submission 92763) | Labiotermes labralis P3 segment gut microbial communities from Petit-Saut dam, French Guiana - Lab288 P3 | ecosystem: Host-associated > Arthropoda: Insects > Digestive system > Gut ... | reverse complement strand
TCCTATTCTTCTTCCTCCTCTTCAAAATCGTTTTCAAAATCACTAGCCTCAGAACCTGATTCAGAGTTGGTGTCAGCAACCAGAATTTCACCGATACCTTCCTCGTCAAGCGTTACTTTTTTCCCAGCCATTGCGATACACGCACAACACTCTGCTTTGTTTACACTCCTCTGTAGGACCGGCACAGTTCAGGAACCGAATGCAGCTTACATATGAACGTCTTCTACATCAAAACAGATCTAAACCTACGATGTAACTGCATATGAATTTCCAGCTATTCGAGGGTGCCCAAGACGATGTTACTAAACTGACGGCAGTATATTGCATGTTACTACCCCACAACCCCTACAGATGACCCCAGCACTACAACAGTCATGTCCGTGGGCCCTTCTGTAGCTGTAGATATCGAGTTTTGTGGATATCTCCGACTTTTGAGCATTAGTTTTGTCTGAATTATATGGGTACAGTATCCCACTGACAACCTTTCTGGTCAACAACTAGAGTTCGCTTCATAGGCCAGGGTTGACATTTCAACCCAGAGTGAACCCCAGAGCAAGCAATAGTGGAAGCGTGTCAGAACTGTATTAGTCGGCTGGGAAAAAGACGCAGTTACAAGAAGTGGCGACATATATATATATATATATATATCGGTGTTTGGGAGGGGTTTAGGAGGTGGAGGGGGTACATTCCGGCCCTTGAATGAAAGCCTGACCTTCAAGAGTCCAGATGCATAGTGATCCACAGCTGTTAACCGAATAGGAGTGAACAAAATTCCTCCAAACTTTGATACACTGTTTGCGGCCACTTTAGTGGCCATTCAGCTATTTAAAGGGCTCACTGTGCAGCCACTTTACTGGTCGTTCGGCGTTAAAGGGTTAAAACGAGTGGAGCTATACATGCTTTTCTCCTATATGCCTTCATGGCATGCACACAGGCAACTGTAATTATATCTGTCGTTTTTGATGATGACAAAATGACACAATAAATGTGACTATTATTTGACACAGCCCATTATCTTTTATTTTTTCCAACACATCAGAACCAGCTCCATGTAACAGGCCTAACTGCGTAAGATGAAAAGAGATCCAGTTTCTATTAAACTTGAAACCCAGAATGAGGATTACAGCCCACAAAAACACACTTCCACTTGAATGGAACAAGGTATAATCATTCTTTCATTATCTGCCATAATGCAGCACCCAAAGTGCTAATATATACACAAAGAGACTGAGGCAGTATCAGAAAAATCTTACAATGTGATCAGAATATCGAAGAACTTTTAATAAGTTATCAGAATAGTTAAATTAAAGTAACTCCATACAGCTCTACAGATGTAATGATCAAGAGCCTATGATACTCTCTGATATACCTATTTTTAATCCCTGGCAGGGATCTCATACCTTTCCTCCAGACTGCTGGTTACGATTGCCTCCTGTTGGTCGGTTGCGATCAAAGCCTCTGTTGCCATGGGAATCACCTCCTCGACCACCACCACCACGGCCTCCTCTCCAACCACCGCCACCTCCTCCACCACTTCCTCCACCACCACCACCACCACTTCGAAAACCACCATGAGGCTGATTTCTGGAATGACATCAAACCATAACATGCTTTAAGAGGCAACAGAATATATGTTGTGTCTAACAATGAAAGAGTTAAAAATGTGGACATTTCACGTCTATTTTACAGTATGTAATGCTACATCCATATGAATCAACATATCAAGCATGTATAACTTACTGGCAAAGTGCCTGGCCTGCAAGTTAGAAAATTGAAGGCATGGCTATCAAAGGTATACATGTGGAAAGTAATATACATATCTGTCACTACATAACAGCTATCATACTAGTATGGAATCCAGTAGTGAACAGCACCTTCAGTAAAACGGACAAGTAGAGCTACAGTTCTAGATGGGTTAACCACATGTTCATTCTTGTAGTTATCAGACAAAATGCTGAGGTGCAAGCCCATACTTCAAGTTTTGTTAATAACTGTCGCTCCACATGCCATCGGCATGCACTATATGATGCACATCCAGTGCTCTAAATTCAAGAATTGCTCAGCCGGAAACAACTGCTGATCAACAGACTTGTTAAGTCATACATCAAAAGGCATCCAAAGGTAACACCTTAAAATGTGTACAGAAATTGTAGCAAGAAACTTTTATATAAAAAAAAATGCCAATTGAAGAAAATGATCAGTCAACATGAGACACAGAATCAAATATACTTGGATTTGTTTGGATTCTTCAGCAAACCAAATCTTACTCTACAAGACCACAACCCATCCTCACAGATTTGCAAAACAAAATTATATACAGTTCGACTTGTTTGTAATGACCTCACTTTGTGCTACACCTCTACTATAAAGTTATTCCTTCCTGGTACCAACTAATTCCCCATAAGACATGTTTTTCTTCCTTACTTTGTAAGGCATACATAAAAGCATTATGTCAAATAGAAAAACACTGCCGGTCATCATTTCTAATATAATTTTCAAGAAGTACACTATTTTGTGAAGTTTACCATCTCCCCATTCTTGAGAAGGCAAGCCCTCTACACTTTCAGGTACCTACATAATTCCAGGTCTGGAAAATGCCTATAGTAAAGGTAATTCACTTTCAGCATACTGTTGCCCTCTAAGTTTCTACTCCCGCAGTTAACAGCAGACTGGTAACATGATACAAGAAATAGAAAGTGGAGAAAAGAAAGCTGACATGTCAGGAATTCAGAATCACAAATTCCACAATCGAAACAATCTGGTACTTACAGAAACAAAACTGTTAGTGCCTCTGAACAGAATGGATTGAAAATAAAGCAATTTTGAAAGCCTGAATGCATTGACAAAATACAAATCAAAGATCCTCTGCTCATGACAACTGTTGTTGTTCCTAAACTTTAATTTCAAGTTAATGTATTCTCTAGCTTAATCCTGCACAGTTGTTTACAATTACGGAAAAGTAATTTTATTATATCCAAATTCTAACTATAAATCTGAAATGGATCATAGCATAAACATTAAGTAATATGCCTGCAGGCTTGCATTTTGTCTTGAAATACTTTTCCTTCACTTTACCATACACCTTGCTTACAGTGACACTCGTTTATATCGACACAATTTATTAGGTTCCTTTTATGAGACATAACAGAGTTCGACTGTATTTTCAAAAAGAACTTAATTTATGGATATCGAAGACCAAAATCTTGCTCTTTATCTTGAGAGGCATACAACTGGTACGCTTCTCAATAGAAGTTTGTGTTCATATGAAAGTGCATCTGATAATTTTGAAGGACATTCAAGATGGCTATTAGACAAATCATACAAGCTCCCTCCTTTAGGTAAATCACCTTTCACACTGTACACTGGGACCATACCAGATATGCACAAGAGGAATTCAGCCAGCAAACTGGACTTTCCTTCCTGCCCAAAATCTCAACTGTACGTTTAGTCAGGCTTGTGGATTATCAACCACTTGCAAACACCATCCTGAAAATAATTCTGACATTCCCAGCAACAAACAAACAAATAAATCAAACTTTTTCATGTTCATCAATATTAAAATTAACACAGTGGCAGTCTCAATTAAGGATGAATGTCATAATTAATAATATGCCAGAAGCACAACCTTCCCATTTAACAGACCCTCCTATGTACTTCCAGTGTTCTACATTGTTCAAGTGCACAGAATAAGGCTATATCTAGCTAAAAACATTGTTTTGTTGACTTTCTACAAATATGTACTTTTTGCTAACTTGACATAACCTCTACAATTATAATGGTGGAGAACCTCTGCTCTATATATTTGTGGAAGCAAAAAAGGACAAAAATATGCTTTTATGTATACCAGATACAGCTCAGTTGTCCAGGAATTGTAAAACTTGTATTACCATTAAAAATGGCTGAGAACTGCTACTCTAAGGCATGCAGTAGAAAAATTGACAGAAAAACACACTTTAACGTATACTAGTTATAGGTCAGATGTTCATTGTCTGGCATATCGGCAGTGCAAGAAAACAAGTACTACAAAAAACCTTTACAAAAAGTATTTGATCCTGTACCTGTCTCTCCAGCCACCGCCGCCACCACCGCCGCCGCCGCCACCACTCCCACCTCCTCCTCTTGGTTGCCAGCCCCCACTGCGGTTCCTATCTGGTCCACCTAATGTTTAAACACTGTATTAATGATGATGGATTTCAACAACAAGGTACAAAATAATACCACAGGTTCCATACATCACTGTGTATATTTATGAGCTTTATCTGATTAAATGGTTATAAGCCACAATGTCCCATACACGGTAAGTACAGAATAACATGTACCATTTTACCACGCACCTGCAAGTGCCAATAACTGCAATTTTGAATTACAATAATGTTACCACAATAACTTACATTACATGAAAACAATGTATGCATAATCTATTTAATGATAATTTTAGATATAAGAAAATTAACCCTTTGGTGCTAAATGATAACAGTTGTAGCATCGTGTGACACCCAGAAAACTGGACAATGACTGAAGTTGTCACCCAGAATGCATCAATCACGGCACGTTTTTGGACAGACCTCAGCTGAAATATAGTGATTTGATATATGTGGTGGTCTCCACTGGAGTGCAGAGGCAAATATGTCGAGCAGGATGTTACCTCCCCACTCTCTAAAATCCAGGAATTTAATTCTGGCATCAAAACGTCAAGAACAGCATATCTTTCCATTAGAAAATGTTAAATAATAATAATAATATAATTTCTACGCTTTTGTTAATTTGAAGTTCGCAGTTTTAGATTGTAACCTCAAGTCCGGTAATTTACGGGTTATAGGATATACTTGTTCCTATGACAATGGTGGCTGAATTCTCTCTCCCTCTTATGGTACAAGAATATCAATTTCTTCCCAAAATTCAATCATCAACTCAGGCCTTTCAGTTTCAACAGAAATCATCAAACATTTGGGGAAACCCAATGGGCACCCTTGTTTAAGCCCTAGTTAGCATTTACTGCCTTACTGCCTATTCACCACCTGTCATTAACAGTGAATTGTCTATTATGGTATATGCTCTACATTACCTAAGTCAAATGCCCTGTATAGGGCTTCTCTTGCATTCTTCTTCCTAAAATTAGCCATCCAAAATGTGTGTGTATGCATCTTTCAGTTCAGAAAATATAGTAAAATGCATCTGCCAGTACTTCACAATACTGTGTTTCAAAATATTGCATTTCATAATTACTATGCTCTGTTTATCCTGAAACATCTTGTGTTCATTCTTAAAACTGTAACCAGACTATCTTGCAAAAACTATTCTTTGTGCTTTATTCATGATGTCAATACATGGCACAGAATATTACATGCTATCAGGAATATAAAGACTATGCTACTGACTTGGATTTCCTTTAGCGGAGTTTATGATCAATAATGCTCACCTGTAAATGTACTCGAAACCAGTTTGTATTTCCCTGCTGCATTAAACAGTTATCTGTCACATTTTTACAACAGAAAAATTTATTACCCAAATGGTCAAACTGTAAGTATTTAACTGTAATCTTCTGTATTCCTTAATTAGGCCATGCACTTACACCTGCCAACTGGTCTCTGAAAATTCACTTCATATGCTGAAAGTCCCATTACATGTTCACTTCCATATTCTAATTTTGTTATTTGCTTGTGCAATGTCCAGACTAAAATATCACCCATCTCAGTTGGACAGTACATGACCAGATACAAAATGTCTTTTTCACCACACAATAGTTTTTGCCCATTGTTGCTTGAAGATGCAAGCAGCTACCATCAACATTCCTTCTACAGTGAGTTTAATATTCAGATCTTGATCATAAACTACTGCAAATCAATACTGTACTGCCACAAATGACTGGGCTGGCAAGTAACCCCACAGAAGAGTAACAAAGAGTGCATGTGTTAAAAGCCAAAGTTCCACATCTGCATGAAAAATCTAACACTTGAACCAGCACCCATGTTTTGAATAATATACTTAATGAAATTACTTCCTTGAAGTATTTGTGGAGTACACAAATGGGATGAAACTATGAACAGCATAATGTTCTTATACCTCGTGGCCTATATCCTCCTCGGAATGAGGACCTGTCTCTCCCATCACGGTTGTCATTCCGATGCCGCTTCTGTGACTGTCCATACCCAGCGTCTCGCCCTTCTCTGTTGTACTGCTCTACCAAGAGACGGGATTCTGCCTCTGGCAATTCGGTGAACAAAACTTCGTTGAATATGTCACCTACCTCTGGCAGCATGAAATTGGCTGTAACAGCAAAATTACATCACTCAGCATCACTTCAATGATTCCCAAACACAGTTCCTTGGATTCTTGACGTATATAATCACTAATTAATGGAGTATAAGAAGTATGCTTCAGGGCAAATCAGTAATATCTGTAATGTTAGAAGTACAACCTAGATGTAACTTCATCAGTTTGCACTATACAAAAATATCACAATCTATAAGATCACTTGGTGTCAAAATTTTCAGGTGGAATCTCATTAAACACATTAACATGTGTGTCTTATCAGAACAAGAAATTATTCATATTTTATCATGGAAATCAATTTTGTTTAGTCAGTAACTTTTATGTTGTCTCCCAAAATACTACTGCCTGTTTCAAGATACATTCCACATGTATTATATGCCATTCAAGAATCCAAGTGTGTTTGATTTCACCTATGACCCCAATCAATAGTCATACAGATGACAGAAACTGAAAGCTATAATGACATTATGAACAAGCAGGGGTGTGATTATGCCATGACAAAGTGCAGGTATCATCAACTGTTCCTTGTATATGACTGAACATCAGCCAGGCAGAACATTTTCTGTGATGCCAGTATAAAAACATGTCATTTTAATGTACTCAAAATTAGTTTAAACATGAAAAAACCCAGCTTCAAGCATGCCACTTCATGATATATTATAATCTCTATTAACCTTTGGTATAAAGCTTTTTAAATTCCATGTTTCTGCTGCAGCTGCAGCAATGTTCAATTCAAATTACCAATGTGGGACATTTCCCCTTCTGGATGAAAGGCATGATATACATTTCCTAGTAGAGTGTTTGTCTGTGAAAGGGTGCAATAATGCATACTGGACATGTCTCAAGATACAAATGCCAAGTGAACTGACACAGCTAATAAATGCCTCAATAAAACTATTAATGTCATACCAACAGGACAAACATAGTTTCATTTATGCATATATATATATATATATATATATATATATACTGGACTTATCTATGATGAGTTAAAGTATTAAACAAATTTCACTCTGGCTTTGAAGTCATTTCAATTTATTGTACATGGTCAATTTCTTATACAGTGTGAGATTATATGGAAAATTAATGAAATACAAAAGACCCATACTGTAAATGTTACAATATGATAAATGTCTCCTACAGGGCAGTCTAACACTATTACAGCACATGGAAGTTACAATGAACCATGTCAACAGCATCTGTAGCTAAGACACACAGATGCAACAACTGACATTCATTTCCATCAATCACCCCAATTAAATAATGCTGGAAACCCAAAAACCTGATGATGAATTGCTGATGGAAATTGTATTATAAAAGACACAATACAAATTAAAATTTTACCTAACACCAAAATCTATATGTACCGCTTCCCAAACTTGCAACTAATACATGCTATTATACCAAATAACTTAATTCTTAATAAGAGCGGTAAAAGTGGTTTTGCTGGAGCTGTATCTAATGATGTGAGAACACAACGCAGGCTGTAATGGAATCATCTGCACAAAACTGCACTTACAGGTGGAAAAGAATCATGTTACAAATACACACAAAAGACATCACTCATATGAGATAGCTGATGTGAAATATACAATGGTCATACAGTATCATGAAACCTGATACTTAGCCCTGGTACCTCCTCACACATTTCATGCCTAGTATACAGCAGTATTCACGTTCAACACTGACAAGGACAAAAAACAAATATTACAAATGTCACACACAGTGTCCAATCAAGTATACAGTAAATGCACATGAGTTTTCAGGACAAGGATACAAAGGAGAATGGCTGGTAAGAATAGCAGTGTGCTAGAATGGGCTGCCTCAGTAATGCACAACTAACTGGTATGTATATAAGAGAAGAGGAAAAGTCAACCTGGCCTTCGCGTGAAGTAACACGGAAGACGGGTACATTTAGTTACCTTTCATCTCTAGAACAGCAGAGTCTGGAACATCTTTGCCTTCCTGCTTCTCCCGTTTTTCAACACGCCTCTTGAACTCCTCGTCTGTTGGTACAACTACTACTGCTCGCCGTACGAAGCCCTCAAAAGCCCTCATTTTGCGTCTTTGGGCCGACGGATAGACATTGGTCTGTGTAATGTATAGGGTTGCAGACATGATTAAGATTCCATACTGGGGTCACCAGGACCCCATCTCCATTTCCTTCATATACATTGTTAGCATCAACTCTGGAATGACAAGGGCTCAACACATGGGTTTAATAGCTGGTAAGATTCCAACCCTTCCCACCCATCTACCCAATACTCACCTCAAAGTTGAAACATCCAGAAGCCTGTCTTGGGAACAAATGTGAATGTTATAATCTCTATTATACTAGGTACATTCTGTCTGATACAGAATGATTAGTTTGGCTTTCTCCACATCTGGATTCTTGCTCTGAATATTGCTTATTAGCTATGTCAAATGTCTTCACCATCTGACAACTCATACCATCATGTAACAGATTTGTAAAAATCTATGACTACTGTTCTTATATATATTCTCCTGTTATGCAAACATACGCATTCTGATGCCTAAGTGTATGCGTATTTGTATCTAGTTATGCAAACACCCACAATGTGGTACCTTAGTGTACGCTTGTTTGTCTAACTCATCCAGACACCTACACAACATATGTGTTTCATGTAATACCACTGTCACTATAGCACTGGGAAAATCACAATCCCATTTTTGTGCCACAAAACCTCAACTATCTGAATCTAAGTAAGGACTGGCAAAAACTTGTAACACTGCATCTATCATTATCAAAATTTTAAAATAAATATGTACATTAAATTATTTATACCTGTGTGTTGCTGAAACCTGCGATCTATAGATAATATTCTTGTTACACAGTGCCATTAAATATTATTCTCATAAAACTAGTCTTGTAATGTGTGCTGCATAGCTGTGCTTCACAAGAAAAAACGCTAACATTTGCAATAAGAGTAATACTAGAACCTACCTGTCCATCTACAGCTAAATTCCCATCCAGTGTGATGTTCATTTTGAAAATAAAGGGAACTTACCTCAGTTTATCTGCAGACTTACCTTGCCATTTTTGTGTGAGGTTCCAACCTTCTACTTACCAAAATGTTTGATTTTCTTGGAACTGAAAATTAGGCTGCATAATGATTAAACACCCACCTTTCCTTAAACAGTAACATAAATTTGCAAAACTGGAATAAGTCAAGTCATACTTGGTTATGACTCTTCATGTGCACCAACAAGCATGCTTTGAAAAACTGTAGTTCGCACAATGCTTTAGAGATACAGGGGAAACTGCCCAAAAAGTGAATGCAGTATTAACACATCCCCTCCCATGTATTGTGGTGAGGAACAGTCCCTATGTACCTACCATTTTTTCATTCACTTTTTGAAGACAAATACCTGTTAATCACATTTTCACCACTTTCCTGCCATTTACTGGCAAAACTACTGACATAGTCGAGCATAATCATTGACAAAGATTCATTAAAAAGTCCAAGAGAAAAATATTTAAGACATGTATGCATCAAACTGGGCAATTATGAGGCATGGGTTATACAGAAAGAACAATCCTAGTAGTCACCAAAACCATGTGGAAATGTGTTAAATATACTGATTGTGCCACTGATCCAATTCTGACCAACAGCTGAACTATTACATTATAACTGCCTTTAAATGTAAATATCATCCTATATAAACACGCGCTAAATCTATTACAATTTCTGCTGGAATGTCATTCCCTAATGAATCGATAATGCATGTAATCAATACCACAACATACACAGTTCTTCAAGACCTATAACCACAATAATCATCTACAGAATGTATTTGCATTGCCTACCTGCCACTAGAATACAGAATTTACAGTCTACCTAACAAATAAGTGTGCTATTGCACCTGTTATGAACAGCAACAGAACTGATTAACCTCAAAGAACAATGGAATACTTTAAGATTTGATACTGACTGAGCTGTGGGAAATTACAATTAACAGCTTTCAAGAGCACATAATATACAATGCTTTCGAAAATAATGTTAAAATGTTCAAATCACAAGCTTGCTGACTAAGACAATGCAGAGTGACCACTTCTGTAATGATTAATGAGGGGATGAGGACATTAAGACAGACACATTTATTACTCTTCCTCACTGCTCTAAAACGTGGCAGAGTTCAAGATGACCATAACTACAATGCGAACATTTAAAAGCTACCACAAAAAATGTTTGGCCTTAAGTGCAAGAAACAAATTCTACCTGTGTGAATGTGGGCAGTACACTTCTGGCCTGTTAGCAACCTCAACAAACCACAAACCACTGAACATTTCTACATCTCTTCAACTAACCAAATAACTAACTAAATACATAACTCCACAGAGAAGAGTCTTTTCTCAGAAGCTAGGTCATCAGCTAGTCAAGAAATTCCAAGCATTTTATGGAACCAAAAGGTTCATTATTGCATTCACAATCATCCGACCATCACCTGTCCCTATCCCAAGCCAGATCAATCCAGTTCCTGCCACCCCATCCAACTTCATGAAGATCCATTTCAATTAACCTCTCATCTATGCCTAGGTCTTCCAAGCGGTCTCTTTCCCTAAGGTCTCACCGTCAAAAACCTGTATGCACCTCTCATCACCCATACATGCCATATGCCCTGTCCATCTCAGTCTTCTTGATCTGATCACCCAAACAGTATATATGGTAAGAAGTACAGATAATAAAGCTTCTCATTATGCTGTCTTCTCCACTCCCCTGTTATCTCATCCCTCTTGGGCCCAAATATCTTCCTCAGAACCTTATTCTCGATTATCATCCTATGTTCCTTCCTCAGTGGGACAGACCAAGCTTCACACCCATGCAAACAATATGCAAAATTACAGTTCTGTACATCTTAAATATTTATATTTTTGCATAGTAAATTGGAAGAATGATCCTGAGATCTATGCTGGCGATAGCATAGCTAAAGGTATGGTCTTCCCTGCCAGACAGGTCAAAGGTGACAACCCAGACAAAAGGGATACCCTGGTCCTCTAGGTTTGGGATTGAGCATGAGACTGACGATCTCAACCCATAAAAATATATTTGTTGGGAAGCTTCTAAAATTGGACTCGTTCTACTTAAACCAGAAGGCACTTGACATGTAGGAAAATGTAAGCTGAGGTAGCTTGAAATCAGTTGGGGAAGATCTAAATAACATTGAAGCGAGGAACTGGAGACCTACGTCACAGGAGCAAGAACAGTGGAGGACAATTTTTGAAGAGGCTAAGGTTCACCAAGAACTGAAATGCCAGAAAAAGAAGGAGACAGAAATAAATAAAGAAAGAAAGAAACTGGAAGACAAATGATTCTGCACCAAATGATAGCATTCCCTGACCCAAAACTGCTCTAATTTCTCCATTTTTTATTTGTTCAGGTTGTACCCAAATATCTGAATTATTCCTTCAACATCATACCAAAAATCCCTGATAAGACACTGCTAACCAGATTTGTGTGTAATGTGACAGATGACCAATGTTCTACCACCAATCCAATTCCAGAAATTTTCTGGCAGTTTGTACTGACATTTTTGAAAGCCTGGTCTCCTGTGTGAGGTGTATCAGGAATTTTCAAGAGTGATACAGCCTACTGCATGCTCCATTAATTTCTCTTTATATAACTCAGCAGTTTGAAACTGCTTCCTGTTTATTCTGTAATGACTCTTTGTTTGTGTCTTAATTTATTTGCAACTTTATCCTCGAATTTACACTAGAAACTTCTCCTTGCCTTATGCAATCATTTTTCACATGGTACATGGTATTTAAACACAAGCAGCAGGACAATGCAGTAGCAGAGTCTATGAACTTTGGGCAGTATGTACAGGATGCTTAGGCCCACTTCATGGTACACATCCACATTTTATGGAGTGATAATGAAGGGAAATTGTAATGTATATATGCTCTTGGTTTGTCAAGGCTGCTGCTAGGCCAAATACTTGTACATCTGTCTCTCATACCTGCCTGAGCAACTTCCATTCCATACACAAAATCGTTTACAGTTTATACTGGTTGTGCAATATTAAAATTAATAATTACAGATTAAAATGACTTAACAATGGTCTGCAATTATAATCTTATGTAAATATTAGATTATCAAAATTTGTAAAATTATTAAAACATTTTTTACTGCATCTCAGTCTTTTAATCAACAGTGTAAGAGAAAATAATTCAGACACAATGTTGTTGTACATCAAACATGCAAGGTACTCAGACTACATCTTTCAGCCCAGTATATGGCCATCTTCAGGCCTGTTACAATAATCACCGCCACATTGCCAGTGTCTTTGTCAATGTGTTTTGAAGACCGAGCTCTGCATCTTTTACATATTAATATTCTTTTCATTAACCTGCGCAAATCAAATTTAAAATGCAATAACAAATTAAAATTAACACAATACTTATATTTTGTCCTGTCTGCAATTATGAATATTAAACAACTCTGTAAGAGTAAGTCAATTTGAAAACACAAACCACTTATGCATGTCTCACGGGGTGTTTCTTTCTGTTATATATCTTATGTCTTGGGTTTGCATACGAGAACCCAGAATTTCTGCAAGTCAATTGTGTATGTCATCTCCAAGTGATCAGGGAATAACAGCTGTATTAACCCTTTAACGCCAAACAACTCATGCAGTGAGCCCTTTAAATTGGTGAACTACTTATAAAGACATTGCAGTGTGCCGAAGTTTGAAGGAATTTTGTCCACTCCTATCTGATAAACTGAAGTGCCTATCAAAACCACAGGACCTTTGAAGGTAAGGGTTTCTTTGTGGAGCCAGAATGTACCCCCACCACAAACCCTAATTTATATGTCTGACACACAGTAACTGCGCATTTTGTTCCAGCTGACTAATACAGTTGCAGACACAGCTCGCTTTGTTTATCGCTTGCACTGGAGTTCATCATGGGTTGAAATATCAACACTGGCCTATGCAGCGAACACTCTTTTTTGACCAGAAAGGTTATCATCAGTGGCATACTGTACCCACATAATTCAGTCAAAACTAATGCCCAAAAATATGAGTTATCCATAAAAATCAATGTTTACAGCACCAAGAGACAGACAAGCCTCTTGTAGTACTGGGGTAATCTGTCGGGGTTGTGGGGTAGTAACATGTAACACACAGCTGTCACACTACTAAAAACATCTTGGGCACCCTCAAATAGCTGGAATTTTATACAGCAGTCACATTGTAACTTTAGATCTATTTTGCTGCACTGGAGAAGATGTTCATATCTTAGCAGCATTAGGTTACTGCAACTGTGCCCAGTCATATATAGGCAGACTGTTGTAGGAGTCTGAGCAATGGCCAGGGAAAAAATCAAACTCATGGAGGAAGCCATTAGTGAAATTCTGTTGCTGACACTGACTTGGAATCAGGTGCTGAAGCCCACCACCCCAACTGGTTGGAAGACCAAGTGCGAGTGCAAAAAACTTTTTGTGACTCGAGAGTAACCATAACAAACACTGGCCAGCGAAATCATCAACCCAATTGTGCTGCCGTCTGTGTTCTTCTCATGGCCAAAGAAAGGGCACAGTGTGTAAGTGCGCCAGATGTGATGTGGGCCTATGCGTGGCATCTTGTTTTGCAGAATATCACACAAAAGTAAATTTGTAAATCACCCTCTTTGTGAATATTGTGTGTATTGATAAAATTGTGATCCAAGGTGCACAGACCTTCTGCAATAACCAGAATTATGTGAGTAATGATCTACTTACACCACATTTTATATAATGCATGTGATTCACAGGCCTAAATTTATTATAAAAATAGGAGAACACTTTTTTTCTGGATTAACAAATTCATAAGCAGAGTGCAAGCAAAATTTTATTTCATTAAATCTGAAGGAAAAGTCTATGAGATACGATTCTTTTTTCTAAGAGCTAGCATTAAAATTAAAAAAACCCAGTAAAAAATCTCGGGAGGCTGCGTTGCGCAGAGGGATTTAATTCCAGTGTTAAAGGCTTAATTTCTCATGGAAAGGAAGTTCCTCAGTAAAATTCACAGATACAGTCTGCGAACTTCTACAATGTAATTAATTTTAACCTTCAGAATCATTCTCTAATCTGTATTCTGGCACTTCTGTGGTTGGTTCTCGAACCAGAAACTTAAACCATATACTGTCTCTGAATTTGGAGTATTCTTCAGAGCAACAATACCCTTCAATATTGTCTTGTTCTAAATTACTATCAGTTTTACAATCAACGTAGCTCTGTTATGTAACTTCATTAAGCTTCAGAACATCAACCACACACAACACCATGCATTTGGATGGTCATCTTTGACTTGGTGTTTCCAAGCAGCTGACATAAAAAATACTATGACAAAGCATTTGAGTTCTGACCATTAATGCAGAACTTTCTTTGTGTACAGCAGGTCCTACTCCCTTCTTTAATTCACCATCTGCTGCGTTCAACAGCTGTGTTTAGCAACAAAACCCTACAGTACACGGTACACTATTTTACACTAAAAAATTTCTAATCATACAATTGCAAAATTTAATTCTTTCTACAAACACTTGTATCTGCTACAACTTTCAATCGAAATTATGACACCTTCCTCTGAGTTGTGGCCTACATTTCAGAATTTGCCCTACTTGGGCTGACCTGTCATCAGTGAGACATAAAAACCAATTAAATATATGAAACATGATGATTTCCTGAGAAAATTCACTTATCTAATCTGAAAACTCATCTGCTACAAAACTCAAATCTGTGTCATCTTGATCACAAGAGGATGCCACCCAAGCCAACTGCATCCAACCATCACCAACAAAATCTACTTCTTTTAGAATCATTTCAATATGACCCTCCCATTTTAATCTAGGTTTTCCAGATGATCTTCTTGTATCAAGTTTATACAACTACAACAATGTAGGTATTTCCTATCTCCATATGCATACCACTTGTCCATCATCCAGCCCTCGGTATTATTCCCCTAATACTACTCAAGAAAGAATTAAAATTTTGAAATTCTTGATTATGTAATTTCCTACATTCTGTTTGTGCCTCTCTCCCAGGTTCAAATATTCTCTACAGCAGCCTTAGAATATGAAACCAAGTTTCATATCCACATAAAATTTAAAAAGGCCTGTACATACTAACCTTCATGTATTTAAATAAACGATAAAAGGAATGTTTAAAATGTGTCTCCTCTAATAATGCACCGTGCTAAGAAAATGGCTTCCAGTCGGAGAAATTCATGTATCATACACACACACACACAAAGTGGAGTAGAAAGGAATACTCCAATTCCGAGTTTTTCCCATATACAGACACTTTTCTTATGTTACATTAGCTACTCTCCAGACGTTAATTTCCTGCGTATACAATTCACCAGTTTATACAGTTAGGGAAAAGGCACTGAGTACATGGTAGAGGGCTGGTTTCTGTGGCTGCTTGTGTTTCAGTGATGTTCAAGTTATAGGGGCCTTCTGTTAACCTGATATACAGACACACATGACTGTAAACTGTCAGCGTGAACAGTGTCTTAAGAAGTTAAACTATGGCACAAGACACACGGGTCTGTAAGATCCTGTAACAGTGCTAGTAAAATGGTTCAATAAGAAGAACAAAATGGTGGCAGTTAATAAAAGAACACATAAATGAGAGGACATTACTATGTGATCACTCTACAACAGAACTGAAACAGTGCATACATTCTGCAGAAAGATGGACAGGTATCTAAGCGAAGAATCTTTCAAACCTTATATGAATAACAAACCTAATCCCATATACAAACAACTCTGTTTGTCATGCGCAAGTCATACCTGCCTGCCAGAGTGGAACGAAAGCCATTTTTTAAACATGAGAGTGTTGAATTTAGCTAAACAATAAACAAAAAACAAGTTAACAATTACCTGATCGAGGATGTAATTCCTCCTGCGACGAGATGCAACTTCTAGCAGCTTCACCAAACACTTTGTACACTTGTCAATAAGAACATCCCAGCGCCCAGCATAGTTCCTCTTCCTTGGCAGACCCATCAACTAAAAAGTCATATACACAGAAGACAAAAGAATTAATATTCATACTAGCAGCATCAATTTAAATCCACAAGAGTATATGAACTGGAAATTACAAATGTTTTGAAATACAGGCCAGACCCCCTCCAAAAAAAAATCTGGAAAACTAACATCTTCACTGAGAAGCTTTTAATATGAATCTACAATAACTACAGTAAAATTACAAAACACTCCTGCATACCATACTTCTCAGCATTCTTCTCCCATGTTCAAGATCATATGCAGATGAAACAGTTTTGGCCAGTCTTCATGGATTTCGGTATAAATGATTTACTGATGTGATTCAGCTAATATGCAACTGTCATTCTGCGGGGAAACATGGAAAATGATGGGACAAAACATAACCTAATTCCAAATTGTGGGAAATTACTCATTAATGAACCAAGTACTGCAAAACATTCCTAATGAATTTGGTATACTCTTGAAAACATGTAATGGAAAGTAAAAGCAATTGAATGAATTCTACAGTACTGAATGAATTCTAAAGTAAGTTCCACATTGGTAAACAGTGGTAAGCATTTCATATTCAGAATGATGTAGAACAGCAAACTAAAATATAAGACAAGACATAAAATATACATAATACAGTCAGACACAACCCTGCATTTTATTAAATTATATTAGATTATAATTACAGCGATATGTTTCGGCTCAATTTGTAGGACCATCTTCAGGCCGATCTTTTAAACAGGCGGATTATACAACTGATAGTGCTTTCAATTTATGAGATCTCGTATTACAAGAATTGGTTAAAATAATTGAATATATTACGTGAGAAACTTAAGATTAAAATTTATACGTGGTACTTAATCCTACAGATTTTAAAACCATATAAAATAGAACTGACAGGGTGGTTATGGGGGTCATATCTCTTACACCTTTTATATACAGGGTGTCCCAGGAGGAAAGGACCTAACTTCGGGAGAAGAGTGTTCCTTAGGTCAAACTATAACGATATAACCCAAAACACCTATATCCAAAGTTCAATGGTTACGGAGATATTGGCCACAGAAGTTTGAAACTGACAGCTATTACTCACTTACTGATCACCAAATACATATTGAAACTGGCAGGAATATGTGGTTTCTGTAATGTTAATATCTGTACATAACATCAAAGTAACTTGTGAGTGACATAAAGCCATTAAATAGAACTAAAAAAACACTTGCACACATGTCATAGTTGACCAATAACTTCCAACCACTATACACTGCGAGCAGATGCCCGCCAAGGTCGCTGTGAGCTGTATCTAGCGATAGCGCAGGAATGCAGCCAAAGGAGAGGGGGTCCATCCCGTTGTGTGTATGATGAATAAAATTAGTGGAACACAACTACCCTATATTACATT
>Ga0123353_10004702_pt1 | contig 17672 bp, 6 predicted proteins | sample TergutLab28metaG_3_FD_92763 | JGI IMG/M metagenome (GOLD analysis project Ga0123353, IMG submission 92763) | Labiotermes labralis P3 segment gut microbial communities from Petit-Saut dam, French Guiana - Lab288 P3 | ecosystem: Host-associated > Arthropoda: Insects > Digestive system > Gut ... | reverse complement strand
TAGCTCCAGCTTATTAGTCTCGATGTTGAAATAGTATAAGTATAATGAACTGCCGGTTGATGTGAATTTATCTGCAATAAAGATTTTTATAGTAATCCCTGCTGGAAGTTTGCCGCTATATTTGATATTGATCGGAAGATAGTTAACGCTACCAACTAAATCGTTCAATACTGATGGATAATCACTCTCGAAAGTGATATCGAAATTGAATGGTTCATCAAAAACCTCAAGCTTGCTCCCGTCTATCGAAACAGAATAGATTACTCCATTACTGCTATTTACGACTTCATAGATAAGTATTTTATTTGATTTCGATAATTCTTTTAGGATTTCGGTTGAAACGGTCTTGCTTGACGACGAACTATCAACAAGGACATAAATTACTGAATTACCGTCTTTATTATTAATTTCGGCAATGATTTTCTTATCTTCATTTTCTACTATTGTTCTTGTTCCTTTTCTTTCAATACTTAAAGTATACGTTCTTGTTGATCCGTTTTCGGCAGTCACAATTATGCTAATTTTATTAAAGCCAACATCGAGTGAGGTTTTTCCTTCGATAACTGCGGAAGACTTAGCATCGCTTAACTCATAATGCAATTTTATTTCAGTTACGCCATTCTCCACGCTGATGCTATATGTTAGTTTTTCACTGTCGAAATCCAACGACATGCCTTCAATAGTTAATGACTTCAAGGTATTAATCTTTGATAAATTAAGTTCCTCGCCGCTTTTGGGCTTTCTAATGACTGTGATTACGTATATCTTTTGGTTTCCATTTTCGGCAGTTACAGTTACCCGGCAAGTATTATTTCCGACTTTTAAGTCATTTTTTCCTGTACCAGTAACTGTTGCCTTTGAATCGCTTGCCGTCGCTGAGATGTTTACGCTTGCGACATTATTCTCGACTGTAGCAGTATAGGACGTGCTGCCGTCGAATTTGATATTTGTATTCGAAACAGATAGCTCTTTTAGGTCATTGTTCGCGCTTCTATTGTCTGGCCTATTTATAGTTATGGTGTAAGTCTTCTTTGTTGTGCCGTCTTCTGCCGTTACTACTATATTGAAGCTATTGCTGCCGTAATTTAGAGTTTTTGCTCCGTGACCGGTTATGGTGGCTCCGGCAACTGCTGTTGCGCTTATTGTTACGCTCGCCGCATCTATTGTAGCCGAATAGCTTGTTGTGCCTGCATTAAACGCTGGGCTAATACTTCCCGATGATAAGCCTAAACTTGTCAAATTTGCATTTGTGCTTGGAGTAAAAATCTGGACATTGGTTCCGGAATTTGTACTTGTGATATTGTCTCCATTTTTACTCTTTGTCCCTGCGCTACTTAGTGAAAAGGCGCCCGACACTGTTGATGCAGTTGATTTTGCCGTAAAGGTTAATGTGGCAAATGTGCCGTTGTACTTCGGTGATGAACCTCCTGTCATATCGACAAATGCGAGCTTCACGGAATTACCAACTAAATTGGAATTCACTCCACTGCCAGACGTAGAGACATAAGTAAATAAATTATCATCGAAGCCTACGGTATAATTAGCGCTTCCAAGTCCGTCTCCATCAAGCCCCGACATTACTATGGCGACCGTAAAAGTTTCGCCAGTCCTAACACTGCCTTTACTTGGGCTTAATGTACTTGTAAAATTACTTGCCGCACTAATATTCGGAATGCTGATAAATAGCATTGACAGAACAAGTAGCATTGCCCCGAGAACCGCGCCTTTAATCCATTTAATATTTTTTAACATCTTCATACCTCCTATAATATTGCCTTTATTCCGATGCTATACAAAATGACATCGTATGCATCACCCGCGGTTACTTCGTCGCTGGAATTGATTTTTGCAGCTTCCAGATATGCGCCTGCTAATATTTTCATATCAATTGAATGGAGAATTATGTCGTACGCATCGCCGGCAGTTATCTCGCCATCACCATCAGTATCGCCTTTAACCACGAGGTTGTAGGTTCGCACTAAGGTATTTCCATCATATGCCGCCCAGTCTGTAATTAGTAACTTGGTACCCGTTCCGACGACATCTAACTGCTTCAGTGATTTTTCGCTTTTTTTCAGTTCGATGAAATTATAATACTGGCTAGGTTTTTCTTTCAGTCCGGCAAGAATCGTTCTGACTGTCGTTCGCTCGGGGATATTCCTGACGAAATTATTATCCTGATCAAAGGTAAAGATGTCCGAAGTTAGCTCGTTTGGTACAGATATTTTGTATCGTATATCAAAGCCCGCGTATTTAAATATATTATCTTCCTGATATTGGATATTCACGTTAGTGATCGTCGCCGGATCAAACCCACCCTCAACTTCACGCACCGAGCCAGCCGCTGGGTTGGTGGTATAGCGAGTGATCACCCTGTTGCTACTATCGCTATAATTAGCCGTTACCACTAAGCCAGTTAAATCAAGGGCGTCACCATATAGGTATTTGGTTTTTGTAGGAGGCGCGGTGACGACGATATTCACGAGTGCTGGAGCTGATGCTTGGACCAGAATTTTATTTGATGATATCTCGCCAGTATATGCTCCCGTACCTATTGCGGTAAGTTGGAGGTAGTAGCCAATATCATCATCTTGAACTGTGTACCCAGAGGAACCCATAGTATCAATAGGGATGAATTCACCATCTACCGTCTCTGATCGTGACCATTGCCATGATAGAAAGCCACTGGCTGCACCCGGAGGCATAATTCCAAATGGATCTGGCGACAAGTCCTTACCCGGCATCGTTATCTCCACATTGCTCGACATAAATATTTCGCCGGTAATGGCTATTTTTTCGTCAGACACGGTCAGAGTCAAAATCGGATCAAACCCACTACCCGCGCCGCCAATCATGTCGAAAGTAATATGATAGGCGCCAAGAGGCAGTGACTGAAAGAAAGATTCTGTGAATTTGTAATTATCGCCATACTCGGACTCATACCACTCGTTTACAGTATAATCGACGTCTTCCTCGAGAACTCTCGACGGTAGCGTATCGATTGCGATCTGATTTAATTCGTAGTCACTATGATAGAGATATATCAAAATATCACCGCCAACAGACGTAACAAAATCAGCATCACGTGGATAAATGCTGGCTTGGTTGTAATACGTTACTTTAGCGACTTCGCTAGCGATGCTCGCCACAACCGCCCCTTCTTTTTCTGCGCTTACCACGCAGTAGTAATAATTAACTCCTACTTTGTTATGCCAGTGTTCAAATGATAAGTAAGGAGTCGTTCCGCCTGGAATCGGAGTACCACCTGAGTTCGTTTCAGTGGTGTTGATAAACCACTGAAACTGTAAGTCCATACCTTTCTTGGTTGCCGCTCCTATTCCTAGACTGGGGATGATATGTCCACTCTTCATTGGGTCTATTCCTTCATTCGAATATTCTGCAAACGGCTGTGAAAAAATCAAAATCGGATTTGAATCATATAGGAACGTCTCGCCTAGGACTAGGCCAATCTCTCGCCATCCTATGACGTCGTCAGTAGATGGTATATTATTCAGCCTAACGTCAAGCATTTCAAGCGCAACGTTAGTTGAAACATCAAGTGTCGATAAGTCGTTGTTTGGAAGAATAAGATATTCGAGTACGCGATTGCCCGCGATGTTCACCGAGGCCAATTCATTGTCGTTGCATACCACCTCTAAAAGCGCAGGGTTGTTGCGTAGGTCAAGCGAGGTCAGTTCGTTGTATGAACAGGATAGTAACTGAAGATTCGAGAGATATTTTATACCCGTTAGATCTTTGATGCCCATGAAATCTAAGAACATTTCTTCGTGGCTTCTAAGCTCCTCCAAGTCTGCTGGAGAAATTGCACTAAGTTCATTGGCCGCGCCAATTTCGCTCATCACTACCCCACGAAAAATCTCATCGGGAAATTCTTTGAGCCACGTTCCGTTGGTCAATGTCGCCAAACCTTCGTAAAGTTCAACATTTTCTTCTATCGCCCAAGAAAAATCAAATAACATTGTTAACGCATCGTCTTTATACCACGTGTTATAATTTGTGCCGTCTGAATATATTTGTGGTCTAATTAAGGTGGCGCCGGGCGCAACCTTAACGATAACTGGATCTTGTTCGCCCATTAAATTATATGTTGCATCTAGTAGTTCGCTTGAGTCCAGCATCGCCGCGTAAGCACTGACTACGCCGTGACCAAAACGATCATCCCAGCCAAGAACCCCTGCGTCCTGAGCTGACCCTAACAGAACTTCCCTTACTTCTTCCGGCGTGTAGCCAGGATTTTGCGCCACAATCAGCGCAGCTACCCCTGCCACGTTCGGAGAGGCCATTGAAGTACCACTTATTGCCACATAGCCGCTGCCGTCACCATAATAATTATCCAATGGGGTTCCGACAGCACTAGTTGAATATATATTTGATCCGGGTGCAGCAATATCAATTTCTGGTCCATAGTTGGAATACTGCAGGGCGAACTTATAACCAACGCCTGTCGCTGAAACTGCGATGATTTCCTCGTACGCCGCCGGGTATCCAGCGTGGTCAAAACTTTCATTTCCAGCCGCAGCTACTATCGTCACGCCTTCTTTCACGGCGTTAGTGATGGCCGTCTCCTCTATCTCATCTGGACCACACCACCACTCGCGACCGAGACTCATGTTAATAATATCCGCGCCATTCTCTACAGCGTAATTGATTCCTCGTATTAGAGCTGCAGTTTCAAAATGGTCTATGTCCTCGGGGTTGTTCGCTTTGATTGTTAGTATCTCAGCATCTGGTGCAACGCCAAAAACATTCTTTTCTGCGTCATAAGCCGCAACAATACCGCTGACATGCGTACCGTGACCAAAATCATCTTCAACATATTCTTTTCCTACCTGGTCAGTGTGAGAATTGTATGACAGCTCTGAAATCCGACCAGTAAATGCTGGGTGATCAACCGCGATTCCAGAGTCAATGATGGCGACTGTTGCACCTGCGCCAGTTGAATATTCCCACGCGCGTTCGGTGTAGATTTCTTTGTGATACCAATCAAGTCCGGTATTTCCCTGAGTGGCCTGTGAACGAGCTTTGTTCATTCTCGGAGTATTAATCTGATAAATGTCCGTACTCGGCGTATTGACCTGATAAGTCTTGTACCGCCAGTTATAGCCAAGTAAAGGCAATCCATCTTTTTGCGTCTTTTTGCTAAGTTTGATTGCTGCTTCTGGATTTGGCGTTATAAAAACCGCCACTCCATACGCATAGGATTTCAGCTCTACTCCGTATGCTTCTGCGATTTGCTGGGCTTGCTCCGGGGAATCGGCAAGCGCAATCACTTCTTCAGGTACGTAATCAACACCAGGAGTCAAATCTGATCCTGCTGGTTTCAACGCAAAACCGATTACGAGCAGCAATAAAACGGACAAAACGGATAAAGCAGATAATATTATTTTGCTAATTTTCTTCATATTGTGTCGCCCTCCTCGGTTCCTTTTGATAGTTTGATAATGGTCATACTATGGTTATTATACTACAGGTTTATCCGTGTTCTATAGCTTCGCTGGCTTCCTGCAGAGTTTGGCAGGGTTTGAGCATGCTACAATAGATTTTAGTGTCCTATGTGTTAAGGAGGTTAACCAGAAATGAAAAAGGATTTTATGAATGAAGTGATAATGGGCCAGGCTGGAAGCATGAAGGACATCATGTGAGAACTAAATATGCAACCAGAGTTGTGCTATTGGATGGAGAAGGCCGAGTGGCGGTGGTGAATGTGCGAAAATATGGATATTATAAAATCCCTGGGGGTGGGGTGGAGGAGGGGGAGGGCCTGGAAGAATCTGCCAAGAGAGAAGTTCTGGAGGAGGCGGGCTGTGAATGCGAGATAATTGGTAGCTTAGGGCGAAAGGAAACTGATGTGCCGGGTTGGGACTTGCATGACGTGTCTGATGGGTTTGTGGCGAAAGTGGTAGGCGAGAAGAAGCCGCCACACTTTGACGACTATGAGGAAGAGCGAGGATTTAGTCTGGAGTGGCATGATAGCCTGGATGCCGCAATTAGCACAATGGGGTCTAACAGTGTTTCCGATCCAGACGCGGCTGCTCTGCAATTGCGTGATTTAGTGTATTTGAAGTTAGCGAAGGAATACTTAGATAACCAAGTCCGACGCGCGGATATTGACTTTCAGGAGCATAGTTCGCTATAATGACGATACAGGGGCTGTATCGCCTCACATTCGCGAGTGCCACTTCGGAGTCACTCGCATTTTTTTGCCTCAAGAAATATGACCCCTAATAGACGTAATGTGCATAAGCTTATATTGGGTTTGAGGTAATTCTTCCGTAAGATTTTTGAGGCGGATGGACAAGGCATTATATTTTTTTGACGGTGGCGTTGCTGGCACGGTAACGCAGATATTGGTGTTTTTGACAGTTGATCTTATCATTTCAGCATAGTCGCCATCGCAGGACATCAGGATGATGTGGGTCGGCTTAGTTGCGAGATGGGCGACCTCTAGCAATTCGGTTGCGATGTAGACGTCGACGTTGGATCTGAGTTTCTTGGACTTTTCTAGCGCTTTGACACGGTTCGGAGTTTTACACTTTTTGCAGATAAACTCTTTGTAAACAGCAGGGTCGGTGTAAGCTTTGCGGGAAAGCGAGTGTATCTCGTAGCCGAGTTTTGCATAACTTTTGAATTGCTTCTCTCTGGTTTGATCGTTATCTGAGATGCCTTCAAAATATTTCACGCTCATAAGGCGCTTGTATTTGCCCTGAAAGTATTTGATTAGCTTCGGGAAACTTAGGCGAATGTTACAGCTGCGAAGACAGGCATAGCGAATGTTGCTAACATCTATAAAAACGTATGTATCGAGGTCGGCGAGGTTTGGCCCAGTTTTATTCATATACTCCATATTATACCTTGCTAAAGTTATTTACCGAGCGTTTGGGCCGTTAGGCGAATGCTAATACCTGTCTGGCAGCCTCATATTCATCGACAACTTGTTTTATCTGCGGTAATTTGGCATAATCATAGCGAGTTGCGGACGTTCGCAATACGTTGACTTCCGCGAGCCAAGTTGTGTTTAAGAGCTGTTTAGGCCCGCCTGGCCACTGCGGAATGGCGGTTCTAACCGGTTTTTTGGAGCCTTCCAATGAACCCCTTTTTTTCTGTTAGGTTGAAGTGCTATCATTAAGCTATGAAAAAGCGCATCGAATACACAATTACAAGTCGCGAGGGGACAAGCGATCGGGATGGGCTTGACGCTACGATAATAGAAGCCATGCGGCTGCGCGCTTCTTATAAGCGTATAGGGGAGATTGTCATGCAGTTCATACCGGATAAAGGAGACGCGCGGCTGAGTAATGTCCAAGTCGATTCGGAATATCGTGGATTAGGAGTGGGGCGGGCGATGGTTGAAGAGGCAGAAAGCGTAGCAAAGAATGGGGGGGCCGAGCGGTTGATACTTAAATCGGTCCCCAGCGCTATAGGGTTTTACGAAAAGCTTGGTTTTCGGCGGGAGATCGAAGGAAGCGACAGGATGGTAAAATACCTAGAAGAGCCTGAACGCGACCAGAACGACGGTGACTGACTTTCTGAAGCATACGAGAAGCACTTGAAGCGTCCTGAGATGAAGAAACACCTTATCGGGTAGTGAAAAAAGCAGGCAATCCTGCTCTTGGCCAATGCTATCCGACATCCTGGGTCGTCCAGTAATTCTTCCCTGAAACAGAAATCACAAAAGGTTATGTGTGGAATGGTAAAGAAATGTTTCTAGATAGAAACGCTGAGAATTCTGCTGGTGGACTATTCTTCGTTGTCGGACAGGAACCGCTCAATGTCGGCTTCGGAGATGTCGTCGTTAAAGGTTTCGGAAGTTTCGGAGGTTTGAGCTGGAGGCACTTGAACGGGAGTGGGCTGGTGCATTGATCCTTCGCCGATGAGGGCATCGTTCTGGGAGTTTTCGTTGTTTTTGGAACCGAAGTTAAATTCGGGGCGGAATTCTATGACTGGGGTATTTTGGGGCGGGACCATAACGGCTGCTTGTTTTTTGCGGCGGCGTACGGCAAGGAGAATGATGATAAACAGGAGGAAGAGGAAAAGGCCGAGAAGGGTCCAGAAGAGCCAAGGGGCGAGGCCAAGGATAGTTGGGGGATGAGCTTTGTCGACTTCGATGTAGTAATCGGCGAATTTGCCGGGTTCATACTCGACGCGGACGCGGACTACGTTCTTGCCGGGCTTGAGGTCGCAATTGCCGATAATGGTGACTTTGGAGCTTGAGTTGAGCGGGATGGCGTTGATATTCAGGCAGTCAACATCGTAGCCAACGGAGGCTTCGTAGTGGCGAATGCTGGGGTCGAAGTTGGGCGAGAGGGGAGTATCCGAATTTGAGATGTCGAGCTGTCCCAGCTCGCCGGAGGCGGCACTGCGAGTGACGTTGACGGTATAGTATTTTTCGCTACCATCTTCGGCAGTTACCTTGATGGTGACGGTGTTCATGCCGACTTTGAAATTGTTGTCGCCGATAATTTCGACTTTAGCCTTGGGGCTGGAGGGGGTAGCGATGAGGCCGAGCTTGTCGATCTCATAAGGGACCGATATATCGTAGGAGGCTTTGCCGGAGTTGAAGTTTGAAAAAAGATTTAATCCGGTGGACTCTTTGATGGAGGAGAGGGTGTTGTCGCTGGAGGGCTTGCTGGTGCTGGGAACGTCGGTGGAGCCGGCACGGGTGACGGCAACGGAGTAGATAGTTTTGCTGCCGTCTTCGGCGGTGACGGTGATGGTGATGTTGTTAACGCCTGGTTTCCAATTGGTGTTGCCGGAGACTGCGACGGTGGCCTTGCTGGAATTGGGGACGGCGGTAACACCTAGGGAGGTGACGCTGTTTGGGACAGACATGGTGTAGGAGGTTTTGCCTGGGCCAAAAGTGGGGGAGAGGGTGTAGCCGCTGACGGAGAGGGATTTGAGAGAAGAGTCGGAGTCTAGGGCAAGTGGGGTGCCGGATTCGCGGATGACGTTGATGGTGTATGTCTTTTTGCTGCCATCGGCGGCGGTCACTTCAATGACAAGGCTATTGCTGCCGACGGCGAGAACTTTGCTACCAGTACCGGTGGTGCTAGCACCAGAATCTTGGGTGGTGGCATTGACGGTGACGGTCCCAGCAGCGTTGGGAACAGTGAGGGTATAGGCTGTGACGCTGGGGTCGAAAGCGGGAGAAATGGAGTAGCCGCTGACGGAGAGGCCGGAGAGGTTGTTGTTGCTGCTGGCGGCTTGGCGGGTGACGACTACGGTATATGTCTTGGTGGTGGTGCCGTCTTGGGCAGTGGAGACGATGGGGTAAGTATTGGCGCCAACGGATAAGGTCTTGGCGCCATCACCAGATTTTGATCCGCCGGTTGGGGGGGTGGCGGTGATGGTGATGCTGCTGGTAGAGTTGGGGACGGAGACGGAGTAGCTAGTAGTTGATGGCGAGAAAGCGGGTGACAGAGTGCCGGTACTGACGGTGAGGTTTGCTAGATTGGCGTCGGTGCTTGGAGCAGTGGCACCAATGGTGACGGGAGTAAAGTTTACAGTATAAGGAGAGGCGATGCTGTCGGTGGCCATGTTGACGATGGGGACTCCGGTAACTGAGGTGGTGCCGGGTTGAAGGACTTTGAATACGACACTGGCAACTTTGCCAGTGCGGAGAGAGCCAGAAGTCGATGAGCAAGTGAATTGGGGCAGGAAGTCGGTGTTGAGGTTGTTGGCGTAAGTGCAAGCGTCAAAGGCGGTACCAGAGCTGGACTGAGATTGGAACTCTAGGTAGTTGGTGTCGTATTGGAAGCGCAATTTGATCGCGGCCATGGGATTTTCGGAGCTGGGAACGCTGACGTCTGCGACGACGGTAACGTTGGCGCCGACAGTAGGGGAAGTTGGGGAAGCGGAGAAGGCGACGGTGATGGGCCCGGCAGCGTCGGCGGGTGCGGTCGACAGGGAGATGGCGATGGCGGTGAGGGTGGTGATGGTGGCTACGAGCACACTAGCTACTGATAAGAAAAGCTTCTTGTGGATCTTCATACTGGTTATGATTATGGGGGAATTTCGCTAGAGAGTCAAGATGAGTTTTCGGAATTGGTCTTAAGGATAGAGATAAATGATGTCAGAGACGTGATTTAGGAGAATAGTAAAGTCAATCATGTCGATGTTGCCGTCGCCGTTGATGTCGGCGGCAATGGCTGAGTAAGCGGGCGTGGCGATGTAGATGACGTCGGAGGTGTGATTCAGGAGGAGAGTAAAGTCGATAGTGTCGATGAAGCCGTCGCCGTTGATGTCGCCTTTGATGATAATGATACGACGGTCGACTTCGACGCCGCCTACGATGAGCTTTAGGATCTGACCGGTCGCGGTGGGAGTGGAACTTCCGAGCTCGGTAGTGTCGGCAGCGTTCCAGAGTTGGAGGTCAGAATTGGGGTTGTCGAATTGGGTTTTTAGGACGTCGGCCGTGATGTTCGGGACGACATCGAAGACATAGGTCGAGTCCATAATATGTCCAAATACGTCGCTGGTGATTTCGTCTGTGCTGATTGGGGTGCCGCGGTTGACGGTGAGGATGTACTGGCGCGTGCTGCTGTCCTCGGCAGTGACGGTAACGATAATAACATTGGCACCGACGACGAGAGCGGTGGAACCGACTCCGGCGACGGAGGCCTTAGTATCCTCTGGGGTGGCGGAAACGTTGATGCTGGTGGTGGTTTCGGGGAGGTCAACGGTGTAGACGGTGGTGTCTTTGTCGAAGGCGGGAGAGATGGCCCCGGGAGTAACGGAAAGGGTGGCGAGGTAATTGTTGGTGCTCAAGGGGGCGGAAGGCTGGCGGGTGATGGTGAGGTAATATTGGCGCTGAGAGGCGTCCTCGGCGGTGACGGTGATAATGAAATTGTTGACGCCGACGGTGAGGGTCTTGGCGCCGGTGCCAGAGACGGCGGCGCGAGTGTCCTCGGCGGTGGCAGAAATGGTGGCAGAGATGGTGGCGAAAGGTACGATGAGGGAGTAGGTGGAGGTGTCTTTGTCGAAGGCGGGGGTCATGCCGGTAGGGGCAGTGACGAGAGTGGCAAGATAGTTATTGCTAGAGAGAGCAACGGCGCGATTGACGGTAATATAATATTCGTTGGTAGTGGTGCCGTCTTCGGCAGTGACGGTGATGGTGAAGACGTTCGGGCCATGGGTGAGAGTAGTGCTGGTGGGGTTAATCGCGGTAGTGGCCGTGGGGTATTCTGGAGAGTAGGTGAAGCTAATGTCGCTGGTGGTGCTGTCGACATCGACTTGGTAATTGTTGGAGTGTTTGTTGAAGGCAGGGGATAAGGTCCCAGCACTAGGAACGAGGTCGGCGAGAAGAGCGTTGGTGCTGGCGGTGCGAGTAACGGCGATGGTATAGTCCTTAGTGGTAGTGCCGTCTTCGGCGGTGACGGTGATAGTGACGACGTTGGGGCCGGCAACGGTGAAGCCACTATTGCCGGAGATGGCAACGGTGGCGCCAGCGGCGGGAGTGGCGACGAGATTGTTGAGCGAAGAGGTGCCGACAGGGACGGTGTAATTGTAGGCCGTGGTGGTGGGGTCGAAGTTTTGGATCTGAGTGCCGTTGATGGTGAGATTGGTGAGGCGAGCGTCGGAGCTGACGGCAGTCTTGTCGATGGTGACGCGGTAGAAGCCAGTGTCGCCGTTTTCGCTCTGGGTGAGAATGGTGAGCATTTGGCCGTTTACGACGGAGATATTTGTGCCGGTACCGCTGGTGATGGAGACGCCGGAGGCGGGGGTGGCGGCGAGGTCGATGGTGGCGACGATGGGCTGGACGCGATAAGTGTAGTCGGTAACAAGGGGCGAAAAGGCGGGGCTCAAAGTGCCCTGTGGAACAGAGGTGGCAGCGAGAGAGGCGAGGGCGGTGCTGTTGCTTTTGCGACGGACGTTGACCTTGTAGGTAGTCTTGGTGATGCCGTCCTGGGCGGTGACTACAATGTCTAAAGTATTGTCGCCAACAGCAAGAGCCAAAGTTCCGGTACCGGCAATTGTGGCGGTGGGGTCTTCGGCAGTAGCGGAGATGTTGATATTGGTGGTGGCATAGGAAACGGCTGGCAGAGTGTAGATGGTGATCATGGGATCAAAGCCCGATATGGTGGACGAGTTGACCTGGAGATCAGAGAGGAGAGAATTAGTGCTGGGGGCGCCACGGGTGATATTGATGGTATAAGTTTCGATGGTGGTGCCGTCTTGGGCAGTGACTTTGATGGTGACGGTGTTGGGACCGGTGACGGTAAAGCCGCTGTTCCCTGTTATCTGATAGCTGGCGGTGCTGGAATGAGGCACGACGGCGAGATTCAAGCTAGTAGTGGCATAGGGGACGGAAATATTATAGGTGAAAGTGGAGGGGCTGAAGCCGCTGAGGGTGGTGCCGTCGACTTTGATGTCGCTGAGGCTGGCATCGTCGGAGATGTGGGGCTGGAGGGCGATTTCGATGGTGTAGTAGCCGGTGTTGCCGTCTTCGCCTTGAGTAATGATAGTGAGAAGTTGGCCGTCGGTGATGGCGATATTTGTTCCGGTACCGCTGATGATGGTGACGCTCGCGGCGGGGGTAGCAGAGATGTTGACGTGGGTGGCGAGCTCGTCTACAGCGTAGGTGTAGGCGCGAGTGCCGGCGGCGAAGGAGGGGCTGAGCGTCCCTGAAGGAGAGCTGGTAACAGATAGGGAGGCAAGAGAGGTACTGTTGCTCTTGCGACGAATATTAATACGGTAAGTGTAGCTGGTGAGGCCGTCCTGAGCGGTGACCGTGACTAAGAGCTGGTTGTCGCCGACGGTGAGGGTGCGGACGCCGGTGCCTTGAATAGTGGCGGTGGGATCGGCAGCGGTGGCGGAGATGTTGACGCTACCGGTGGCGTAGGAAACAGGGTCGACGGTGTAAGTGAGGGTAGTGGGGCTGAAGCCAGAGATAGTGGCGCCGTTGACCTGGAGGTCAGAGAGGAGCGCGTTGGTGCTGGGGTTGTCGCGCGTGACGGTGATGGTATAAGTTTTTTGAGTGATGCCGTCGCCAGCGGTGACGGTGATGGTGACAATATTGACGCCGATAACGAAGCCGCTGTTGCCTACCGTGGAAGTGGAAGCGGTGGCGGAGCGAGTGGTGGTGGCGAGGTTGAGACTGGTGGTAGCATAGGGGACGAGGAGGGCGTAGCCAGTGGTAGCTGGGTCGAAGTCGGTGATAGTGGTGCCGTCGACGCGGAGGTCGGAGAGGAAGGCGTCGTTGTCGACGACGACGATGTTGATGGTGTAAGCGCCAGTATCGCCGGACTCGCTTTGGGTGAGAACGGTGAGCTGTTGGCCATTTGTGACCGGTATGTTAGTTCCGGTACCACTGGTGATAGTGACGCCGGTGGTGGGAGTAGCGGAAACATTAACGGGCACGGCGGGGGAATTCATGGTGAAGGTATAGGCGTGGTTGCCGCTAGTGAAGGTGGGGCTGAGAGTTCCGCCATTGCTGGAGGTAACTTGGAGGTTGGAGAGCGAAGTGTCGTTGGAACGACGATAAATATTGACGGTGTAAGTTTGAGTGGTGGTGCCATCTTCGGCAGTGACGGTGATGGTGAGGGCGTTGTTGCCGACGGAGAGTGGCAAAGTGCCGGTACCGGAGACGGTGGCTTTTGAATCGGTGGGGGTGGCGGCGAGGGCGAGAGTGGCGACGGAATAATTGACGGGGGTAAGGGTATAAGAGTAAGTAGTAGGGCTAAAACCAGTAACGGTGGTGCCAGCGGCACGCAAGTCGCTGAGGCTGGCGTCGGAGGATGGTGTTTCCCAGACGACGGATATGGTATAGGTGGCGGTGGTAGTGCCATCGCCAGCGGTGACGGTGATGGTAACGGTGTTGGGCCCAGCGTAGGTGAAGCCGGAGTTGCCAGTGACGTTGAAAGTAGCCTGGGCGGAGTTGGGAGTGGGAACGAGGGCGGAAAGGCTAGTGGTGCCGTAGGGGACGGCATAAGAATAGGAGATGGTACCTGGACCAAAGCCGGCGATGGTGGTACCACCGATTCTGAGGTCGGAGAGGCTGGCATCGGTGTCGAGGAGATTGATTTGAATAGTGTAGTAGCCGACGTCGCCGTTTTCGGAGAGAGTGAGAATTTGGAGGAATTGATTATTGGTGATGGTGATGTTGTTGCCGGTACCGCTGGTGATGGAGACGCCGGGGGCGGGGGTGGCGGTAATATTGACGCGGTTGGCGGGGGTTTCGACAGTATATGTATATGAGCGAGTGCTAGAAGTGAAGGTGGGGCTAAGGGTGCCGCTGGGGGTGGAGGTGACAGAGAGGGCGGTGAGGGAAGTGTCGGAGGATTTGCGGTAGACATTGATGGTATAGGTGACGGTGGTGGAGCCATCTTCTGCGGTGATGGTAACGGTAAATGAATTGTTCCCTACTGCGATGGACTTGGTACCGAGATCGGCGGAGGAAATGGTGGCGGTGGGGTCGGCAGTAGTGGCGGAGATGACAAGTGATGTTTTGGAGTTGGCAACATCGGGGAGATTATAGGTTAGGGTGCTAGGTGCAAAGGCGGGGACCGTGACGCCATCAGTCCGGAGGTCGGAGAGATTGGCGTTGGCGGAAGGATTGGCACGGGTAATTTGGATTTGGTAATTTTGGCTAGTGCAAGCGTTGCCAGGAACTGATGCGTAGCTGGAGGCGCAGTTTTCGGCTTGGACGGCGACGATGGCGGTATTGGGCGTGGAGCCAAAATTAGTGAGATTAAAAGTGCCGGTACCGGAGACGGTGGCTTTGCTGCCGTCGGTGGCGGTAGCGGCGATATTGGTGGTGGTGGTGCTAAAAGGCACTGAGGCGGTATATGAATATGTAGTGCTAGAAAAAGCTGGTGAGATGGTGATACCTGAAGCGGAGAGGGCGGAAAGAGTAGCATTGTTGCTGAGGCGGTAGACGATGAGGGTGTAGAGCTGGGTGGTGCCGTCTTCGGCGGTGACGATAAACTGTCGGTTGTTGGCACCGACGTTTAGGCTAGACATAGTGAAGGGGTAAGCGACGTTGATGCCAGCGTTGAGCTGGTCGGTGGGATCGGTATAGACGTTGACACTAGTGACGGAGTTGGGGACATAGGCGGTATAGGTGGCACTGGGCGCGACGGAGCCAGGAGTGAAGGTGGGGGAGAGAGGATAATTGGTGGAGGAGGCTTCCACGCGGAATTCTCCCAAAGTTTTGTCATCGTTTAAGTCGGATCCGGAGCAAGTGGAGATGCAGTAAGAGGCGTCGTGTGGCTCGAAAGTGTAGGAGGTAGAACCGGTGATATTGCTGACCATGGAGCGGGTGGGGTTGATGGAGAAGTCGGCAGTGGCACCGGAAGTAGCGGTGGACTTGACGCGGAATTCATAGAAAAAGGCAAAGCCGGTGCCCGAAAGATCACGCTGAGTGATGGCGTTGAAGCTGCCAACACCGACAATGCAGCCGTGGGCGCATTGAATGCCGGGGACGGAAGTAATGTTGGGGCCAAAAGTCCAGTTGGTGCCTTTTCGCTGGCTGGCAGTAGCGGTGCCGTTTGCGGGGTAAACGCCACCAAAGTAGGTGGTGCCACCACGAGCCCACGCGGGAGAGCTGTAGGCATCGAGGCCGACGTATTCGAGGAGGGCGGTGTCATAATCTATATAGTATTGATAGCCGGCAATGGGGACAGCACCATGAGTATATACAACGGCGACGATAAATTCGTCACCGGGGTTGATAACGGAGCCTTTGGGAATTAGAGTGCCGTCAGGGTCCATGAGCTCAAAAGTGCCATCGCCGGCAACATCGTTGTCGACGCATACGGCATCGGACCAGTCGGCATAGGAACAGCGATAAAGATCGACCCCTAATGCGAAGCCATTAGCGGCAGAGGCAGAAGAAGGCCGCAAGAAAAGTGCGGCGGCGAAGGTGGTTAGGGTAAGAATCGAAACGGCCGCTAGCCTTATGAACGGGCGATATTGGTGAGCAGTTTTTGATTTGAGCATGTTGGTTTTGTCTTTTGCTCCACTCTTTGTTTTTTGTTTTGGATACAATCCTGCATTCAAGTTAGCATAGGCGAGATGGAATGTCAATGGGCGGATTGGGCTTAGGGTTGCGCTTATTACGTTTATGCTATAAGATTTTAAAGTACGAGTGTCGCGAGTGGACGAATTATATATAGGCTACTGTTATTTACTGCGGGTGAAGGAGGTTTGTTGTGCTGAATATTAATAGGTCGAGGGTTGGTGTGATTTTGTTGACGACAGCGATGATGGCTGTTGGGGTTTTGGGTATAGCACAGTTATTTGGCGGGGCACAGATTACCGGTGCGCTTGAAGCGGCGGACCCGTCGACGATTGCTGCGTGTGCGGGGAATCCTGAATGTTTTGCGTTTAGTGTTGATACTAGGCTTACTGAGACTGGTGCTACTACTGGTACTAGTACTACTTTCTCTGTACCAATTTCTGGAAACGTCAATGGCGCCGCCAACCATACATACAACTGGATCGTTAACTGGGGGGATGGTACCGAAACCACCCATAGTGGCACTGGCAGCACTTTGTCTGCTGGCATTTCTCATACCTACCCATCCGCTGGCCAGTACCAGATCACTATTCGCCCAGCAACTACAGCTACAGATGGTTGGTTTAATGCTTTTGGGTTCTACTCAAGTGGTATTCCTACCGAATACGACCAAACCAACAAACACAAATTCCGATCCATCGACACCCCACTAACCAACCTGATGCGTACTCAAGGAGCAACCTCCCGTTTTGCTCTTATGTTCTATGAAGCCAGCAACGGAACCGAAATCCCCAGTAACCTGTTCGCTAATGTGTCTACAGCTGGCGATACCGACTTCAGCTCTATGTTCGGTAGCACTTTCCAGAAGTACGCCCTCAACTCCACTACCGCCACCATCCCAGCTGGGCTGTTTGATTCTATCGATACTAGTAGCGGGACGGGCTTTAGAAATATGTTCAACTACACTTTTTCTTCTTACGCCCGCAGCTCCACAGTCGGCACCATTCCAGCTGGGTTGTTTGACTCGATCGATACGAGTAGTGGGATGAACTTCAACTATATGTTCAATGGCACTTTTTCTTCTTACGCCTCCAACTCTGCGGTCGGCACCATCCCAGCTGGCTTGTTTAACTCTATAGATACTAGTAGTGGAACCGATTTCGACATGATGTTCGGCAGCCCTTTTTATAACTACGCCCAACGCAGCGCCTCGTTCATGGTAGGGGGAAGCGTAGTAGCTTTGTCGGATCAGTTTGAGAGTCCGTATGCTATTAAGATCGGGCCAACAGGGACACCTAGTACTAATCCAACAGTCAACGCTACTACCGGCAGCCAAGTCATACCAACGTATAATGCTACTGTGCGTAGTATCGCTGCTCCTACTGGAGCTTATGCTGGTATTAGGTGGTATAGGACAGACGGTACTTTATGTACGACAGCCAGCCCTACGCTTCACTGTGGAGCGCAGAATGCTAGTACTCTAGTATCCTTCCCTAACACTACCGAATGGACGCCTACTACTTCTACTGAGAAAGGCAATGTAACCTTCTATGCTGAGAGGACTGAGCTTGACGTCACCTTTGACTCTAAGGGAGGTACAGCAGTACCATCACAGACCATACCAGCAGGAGGCACAGCTACTCAGCCGGCTGATCCTACACGTGATGGTCATGACTTCCAGTACTGGTATGACTGT
>Ga0123353_10004701_pt1 | contig 17673 bp, 12 predicted proteins | sample TergutLab28metaG_3_FD_92763 | JGI IMG/M metagenome (GOLD analysis project Ga0123353, IMG submission 92763) | Labiotermes labralis P3 segment gut microbial communities from Petit-Saut dam, French Guiana - Lab288 P3 | ecosystem: Host-associated > Arthropoda: Insects > Digestive system > Gut ... | reverse complement strand
GCCATTATCTCCGTAACCGTTCAACTTTGGATATAGGTGTTTTGGGTTATATCGGTATACTTTAACATAAGGAACACCCTCCCGAAGTCTGGCACATTCCTCCTGGGACACCCTGTATATGCATTCTAATTTGCACCCTATTTTAGTGCTCTGAACATGTTTTTAAATTAACTAATTCATATGATTTGAAGAGAATGTACCTATCAGATTTTAACTGAATGTAGAGTGTATATATATATATATATATATATATGTGTGTGTGTGTGTGTGTGTGTGTTTATTTGTATGCTGTAAGCACTAAACAACAATATAGAAATCCTGGCACTGATGTAGTTTTGTGAAGGTACAATACTAATTAGAAAGTGCACTTAGTTTTTATTGGTTTTTTAATATAAACTAGCAGAAAACTGAAAATCCATAATTTTTCTGTTGGAAAAGATAGCAAGCTTAGCAGCTTGAATGAGGCATTGATAATTAATGGATACAAAGAAGATTACTTGGATGGAGATAATGATGATAATGGTGTTGATAGTAATTCTTTGTATGGAATAAGAATGATTTGGGTTTGTAATGGGTTTGCCTATGTTCCTGATAGCTATCAGAAGAGTGGAAGATAGTCACTGCATTGAACATTGCTCTTCATTGTTATTGCTACAGGTTGTGTGGAGTAGATAGGAGTGGGGAATGACTTCATAGCAGATACTACAGTCGTTCCTTCAAATTAACAGAATGCGCAAGTCTCACGAAGCAGACAACCACTCAATATGTTCAACAGCTAATCAACGAAAACGAGGATTAGCACGTTTTTCATTGCGTCGTCTACTCTACTCAAGTCCTCTGGTAGCCAGGAGAATTACTAGAGGTTCTTCTAATACCTCTAAGAATTCCAGAAATACAGGTTTGTATACTTATATTTATGGGTCCTGGGGTGTTTATTTTGATGTACATTCTGTTGAAAAATTCAATTTAAAAATTTTTGGTTATTGGAGTGAGATCTGAGACTGTTTGACTGGTGACCGTTGAAGATTCATGTCTTCTGGAGTGTGGCACACATAGTCTAGAAGATCCTGCTGCCTGCATCGTCACAAGGATAGTCTACCCTAATATGGAGGCAGCAGGTTCGTCTGAAGCGTCAGGTCATAACTACTTGACAGCTTGGTGTCACATCACAGATGACAGTACTCCTTTACTGCTTGAATGTTCTCTTAAAAAAAGTTAGACTTTACATTAGAAGCTGAATTACTTTATTTATTAGAATTTATGAAGTGATAATTATGAATTACAGGGGATGTGCGTGGAAGTGGACCATCTAGGGATGTGGAAAAAGGGGAAGCTGTACGTCTCAGCAATGTTGCTGCTGGAGGAACTCCACTTCATGATGACCTGCAGCAAGCTCCCAACAAAATCCCTGGTCTTGGAACAAGTGCTGGAAAGGTTACTGCTTCTATTATTACCATCTTTCTGTAATGTGAAATTAACCCTCATAGTGCCTCTTGTAGTAAAATTTTTTTTGTTTTGTATTTAATCTGTCCTAACATTTGGGGCTGGTCATAATTTCCATCAGTTCTGTGATGGCAGATTTGTAAGGCTGAGCCTTGTGTGTCAGGAAACAAATATTTCATTCATAAAGAACAGAAATATTAAAAATCATTTAAGAATTCAGAAGAACAGTTATAGCATATTTGACTTACATAGGGTCTTTGAATGCACTGAGGGATTTCACTTAAGAGTAGTTATCTAGTATGTAATTTAGAGAATTTCCGATATTACTTTTTATGTGTAGTGTATTTTCTGAATACAGTTTCTGTGTTTGATTTCCAGTTAAAAACTGGAGGAAATGCAGTTTTGCAAAAAAAAGATGCAAATTTTGCGCAACAAAAATGAGGAGGGATTACTGTTTAGTCTGTCAATTTGAGACTAATCCATGACCCAGTGCTAGGCTAGACTGAAAGTTAGGTAGTTTGTAATTTAGTTTATTGAAAGTGATAAGTTGAAGTTTCCTGTAAAGTTATGCAAGTGTCAACATTGATTTTGTGTGTTTCTGTTGGTATACAAATCTTGTAAGTGCATTTTGCTTATAACCACAAATTTTTCATAAGTGGAGAAATGGGGGAGGGGTGTTACTGTTTGGTCCCTTGTAACTAAAGTGCTTGATTGAAATGGTTATTTACTTGTCTAACACATTTATTTATTTATTTATTTATTTAATGTGTTTGAAATCTGGTTTTATACCATTGTATCAAGTTGTAATTTAAATTTTATTGTCATTTTGTACAAATTTTTGCACATTCAGTTATTCTAGTCTTGTGTTGAATAAGGTGATGGCAAAGAATGAATCATTTTCCTGTTTTTAACAGCCTTCAGCCAAAATCAGACTGTTAAATGAAAAACTATTACTTCAAGATTTTTCACCTTAGAGGATATAGTGTATGTTGTAAGACTATAAGATTTTTCTTTCACTTGCCTGTTCTTAGAGTGGTGAAGTGGGTATTGCTGAATGCCCACTCTGTCTGGCAGAGCTACCCTTGGAATACTTCCCAGAACTGTCTACTTGTAGCCATCGCTCTTGCTATGATTGTTTCCAGCAGTACCTTCGGATAGAGATATCAGAGTCTCGTGTCAACATTGCGTGCCCAGAATGTTCTGAGCCAATGCATCCAAATGGTGAGTATGCTTATCGATCATTTCTGTGCTAGATGTAAAGACGAATCCTGTGATAAATTTATTTTCACGCTGAGGGCCAAGCATCACAGAACAAAGCAAACTTGCAAATAGCAATGCCAGAATGTCAGAGATACTGGAACGTGCTTTCTTGTTTTATTCAGCCCAATAGGAATATGTTTAATGGTTTTGTAACCTGGATTGTGTTCATTTTCTGACGTATTAATTTATTTTCAGATATTCGGATGATTTTGAATGATAAAGCTCAGTATGAGAAGTATGAAGACTTCATGGTGCGTCGAGTTTTGGCTGTGTATGCAGATACGCGCTGGTGCCCAGCCCCAGACTGCAGGTATAGTTCTTTATCACTGTGTTGCATTCAGATACTTACCTACAAGAATGGGGAGTTGGTGATGTTTTTAAGCTGAGCAAAAAGAGATGAAGTGGTTTGCAAGAATTCTGGATTTAACCTCTTTTTTTAAATTTAAATAACACACTGGGTGGCCTGGATGCCTTATTTAAGTGACCAAGCAGCTGATAGTCTATGGTCCCCATGTATGAGGCTCAGTATTTGAATGCACAGTTTTAAGATAAGTATTGTGTGGAGCTGTGTGTAATGCAGCGGAACGTAATCAGTGAAGATAACACTGCTGTGCTAGGTAGTGTTACCTGGTAAACGGTAAGTTGTGATTAAACATTGCTAAATATGAATGTTATGATCTGAATAAATAGTAACTTCTAAGAAACATGTTATCATTGTTCAGGTCCAATGTTCTAGTGCCATCTGAAGTATGTTTCATGAAGATGCGCTCCCTAGATTTCATTATCTTGTTCTTTCATCCTTTGTGGGTGTCAGTCATGCTGCCATCATTGTATTTCTTTTAAGAAGGAGGAGATGAAGTGGTGAAGCTGTAATGAAGTATGCTTTAGAAAATGGTTACTTTGACCACCAAAAAATTGAAAATGATTTGAAGTTTGCATTAAGGGGAGAGAAAACATTTTATAATTGCTGGAGGTTCATTTCTTCTCAGCTGTGAAATGTACAATACTGGAAATCTTAAAACTACCTGTAAGCAAATTTCATGCACCCTCACTCCATCATACCAGAAAATGAGGCTCTTGATGTCATTGTTCTTTGTGTTCATGGTTTAGGACAGTAACTGATGAACCTAGTATCTGTGTAATTTGGTGTGCTGAAAGATTTTAAACACATACAGAAATTTTGTTTGAAATCATGATGAAGCATTGGTGTGATGATATGGTGGAACATTAAGGTTAGCCATGACATACATTTAAGTACTGGGGAAAGGCTATACAAATAGAAAATTGTGTACAGTGGAAGATCATTGTGCATTTTTTTGTACTTTGTAAGTTTGGTTTGCATTTTTATTTAAATGAACATAGTTAAAATTAAAATGTGGGCCATATATTCTTTTTAATACTGGTTGTTTGGAAACAGAGTGTAGAAAGAAATCTTATTTTAAGTACTGGTGTAGAAGTACCTGTACGAGGGAGCGCTGATAAGTCCTTAGCCCGAACAGGAAGGAAACAAGCTGCAGCAACCAACCTCGGGATGTGTTCAACATACTCCCCACAAAGCTCAATGCACTTCTTAGCCCGTTGCTCTAACTTTTGCAAGTCACTCAAAAAAAAATTCAGAAGGTTGTCCATCCAACCAGGTCTCCACGGCAGCCGTGACCTCCACGTCGGATGAAAAATGGCAACCTTTCAATTGTTTTTTCAGTCCAGGGAACAGGTGGTAGTCCGACAGGGCCAGATCCGGAGAATAGGGTGGGTGATCAAGATATTGGAAGTCCAGATAGGCCAGTTCCTTCTGGGTTGCAAGTGCCTGGTGAGCCAGGACATTATTGTGCAAGAACAAGACCCCCTTGGTGAACTTCCCGCGGTGTTTTCCTTCAAAATATCCTTCAATTGCACCAGCAGAGATGAGTAATACTCTGCACTGATAGTTTGGTCCTTTGGGAGATAATCAATGAGGAGGATGCCGTCTTGATCCCAAAAAATCGAGGTGAGAACTTTACCAGCGGATTTTTACACTCGGAATTTTTTGGGGTCGGTTGAGCCGCTATGCCACCACTCCATTGATTGTTACTTTGTCTCTGGGTTATTGTGATATAACCAGGTTTCATCCATGGTCACCAATTGCGACAGGAAATCATTAGGATCGCGCCGAAAAACATTCCAAAAGTTACTCAGACAACTGGCACCATTGACGTAATTGATCCACGTTGAGGCTTTTTGGGACCCACTTCGCGGAGAGCTTCTGCACTTCCAAATCTTCGTGAATGTTCCCCTAATATTTCTGTCAGAATGGCATGAATTTCCTTTGGTGCCTTGCCTTGCAGGAAAAAAAACTTGATGACAGCTCACGTCTCCATGTTGTTGAAATTGCGCATATCGTGTGACATGCTTCCTTTCAGCCTCTGTAACAAGAAAAGACTTGCAATTCGGAATATGAACAGATCCCTCTTTCCAACGACACTATCGATTCCGTCCTACAACATCGGGAAGTAGGTCAGGCTAAGAACTTATCAGCACCTCCTTGTAATTGCCCAAGATATATTCTGTTTTCATGTGGTAAATTTGGATAGTATTGTGGGTAGCCAAAGAAATATATGAGGTTGACTGACATACTGTAAAAGTGTGAAAATTAAATTGGCATACAGAGACAGCCTTCCTGACGATAGGATAAAATTGTATGCCATGTTGTAATAGGCTTCCCTGCTGGTATCTTTATCTTGTTGACGGCATATTTGACTGGGTGTGGTAGCTTGCATGCATGAGTGAACTCGAAATATGTGCTGGTGGCAGCCTTGCTGCTGGTAGGACCACCCATGCTGTACAAGTTTGGAGCAAGTCGCCAGACAAAGAGAGATAGCTTGGCCATGAAGTTTGAGGATTGGGCATGGGGCTGACATCCCGAACTTGTAAAAACACAGTTGTCAGTTGTCTCAAAACCCCAGCGATGGGGAGACCTTGGCCCAAAAATGGGCTAAAGCACGTTAGAAGAAGATATCTTAGAGAGCAACTTGCTGCTTAAAAAGTTAATGTTTGTGGTATAATGCCTTGTGTTTTACAGTTATGCTGTGATAGCAGCTGGGTGTGCCAGTTGTCCAAAAATCAAGTGTGAACGCCCAGGTTGTGACGCTTATTTCTGCTATCACTGCAAAGCAGAGTGGCATCCAAACCAGACTTGTGATGCAGCCAGGGCTCAGCGATCTCCAAATGTGCGCTCGTCTTCTGTCAGCTTTAGTCAGGATTCGCAGCATCGTAAGTGTATTGATCTGAGTGTATGCATGTGGCTTTGCATGTGCCACACACACACTTGCACACATGCATGTGTACTTGTGTGGAACTAGATTTTTGTTACATTTGGCATAGATAAGGTTAAAACAAACCTGTAAAAATAATTGTAAAAATGTTTGTAGTACAAAATATTTGTGGCTGCTTCTAAGTAGTTTTGTTTATGGTTTGTATTTAAGATATAGAAGAAGGTGTTTTAGTTAGGAATGAAATGATCATGGAAGGAGTGCTGTGAATTCATTTTTTGTAGTAAAACTGTAGAATCAGTAATATTCAGTGAGTTTCTAAAATAATTAAATGACATGAATAAACTGTGCAACAACTTTCGTGAAAAATCAACCATGAAACCACAAGCAGTGTGGTTTTGGTGCATGTTCAGAATGTGATATTACCAAAGATTGTGACTGGGTGGCAACAATTTTGTCACAGAGAAAATATGAATGATTGTTGTTTTGATCACATTTACACCAAATGCATAAAGTGTGGAAGGTCAAAAATGTCTCACTAATTTTAAGTGTATGAATGCAGGAAATTAGTACATTGTTTATTACTAAAAGAGCATGAAGGAAGATATGAAGTAGCAGAGATGGAATTTTTGAGGTTAGGCACAGGATGTACATTAACCTGACAAACAAACAAATGGGGATAATAGACCAAAACTAGTTGTATGCAACTTAAATTATTGTGGATTGTACATGTAAGTGTAGAGAATATTTATTAAGAACAAGCAGTTCATACATTTTCAAGTTAGAGTATGAAATACATTCAGACTGTCAGAAGAAAGAGTAATCAACTAAGGAAAAGGGGGAGAGGCAAATATTCACTAGTATGGAACAAGCCTGAAATGTCTCATACCCTGTTGCAGTTGATGACATTATCATATTGTTTACATATAACTTTACCTGGTACCAGAATGTGTGTTCATCAAATGTGGGATATTAGTGAATGAGGGAAAACTATAAGAGTGGACATATTCACTATATCTATTTGACTTGTACCATTTTGTGATCTTTCCTGAGTTGCAAAGTTTTCTTACAGGTGATGACATTAAACCATGTCCACGCTGCCAAGTACTAATAGTGAAGATGGACGATGGTTCCTGCAATCACATGACCTGTGCTGTGTGTGGAGCAGAGTTCTGTTGGTTATGTATGAAAGAAATTAGTGATCTCCATTATCTAAGGTAATCTACAAGAAACATAGGATTGGCTATGACATTGGTGATTTCATTTCCTTAAATCAGTAGCAAACCAGTTTTTTAAATCCTCATGTGATGCTTGTAACTGAACTTCAGTTCTGTCAGATGCATCCCTGTATGTCACATCTTTCCTTCTATATTATTATTCTACAGCTGTAAAGCTGTTACCATGTGAATATATTTACTAGTTGGTTGGTACTGAGTCAGTCTGGCTTAACAGTTTTTGGGATCTACATTTTTTAACTCTTTAAAGCCAAGTGATTGGTAAAAGTACCACTAAATTTAATACAAACATCTATTCATTTTGCTTATGGTGTAGTCATAAGTTGTGTATGATTCATACAGTAAACAACTGTTGCTCTCTACTTTTCATCATCTTGCCATGTATACGTGAAATTTGTTGGAGCTGATGAAATTGGTCCGGTGTTTTTTGATGATATGTCCCTCTTGGCAATGGGAATTTGGAGCTGATGAAATTGGTGTGGTGTCTTTTTGATGATATGTCCCTCTTGGCAATAGGAATTTGGAGCTGATGAAATTGGTGTGGTGTCTTTTTGATGATATGTCCTTCTTGACAATAGGAATTTGGAGCTGCCCATTTCTTAGGTTTTCTGAGGGAGAGCTCTAATATTTATAAACTCAGTCTGGGTTAATAGAAGGAAAAAGTACTTGGCAGTTTTGGGAGGTACTTTCAGGTTGTAATGTGGCACTGAAGGGGTTTGCCTCTTCTCATGAAGTTTTTGTTTTGCAACATGGCTTTTTCCAGACAACTGTGCCACATCTCTGAGACTTTTTCAGTTTGTGCTTAAATTATGCTAATATTTTGTCCAGTTGTCACCAGATGGCAGCCTTGTTCTGTTGTGTTGTTATTCCTTGATCAAAAAATAACCTTCTATTTATTCTATTTGTCAAGCAAATTTAAAGTCAATATAATTTCTGGAGCGGGGGCAAGGATTCTTGTGGGGGGTGGGGACAAGGATTCTTATTGCTAGAAAAATGCATCAGCAAGGATAGGAAGGGTGCAGGTTAAGGAATTAAGCCCAGGGTTAAATTTGCCTTGACCTTATTACAAGTGTATGAACTTTTACATAGCTTTATCCTATGGAGTCTGTCCTTTTTGATTTTGAAATCTGTGTTCTCTTTCTAGTACCTATCTTCATTTGTTGCATTTGTCAATTTGTTTAAATATATCTAGGCTTTCCGAGTGAGCTTTCTTCATTTATGCAATTTTTTTTTTTTTGCATGCTCTTATTTGGTTTCAACAAGGACATTATGATGCACAGAATACAGAGCTTAATTTTGAGATGTGAGAAAGGCATAGAGAATTTTAACAGCAAAGTCTGTGGAAGGCAGAGTTGACAGAGTAACATTAATATTAAGATTACATTCTTCTGGGATGTTCTGCTGTGTAGTTTGGTAGTTTTAGGTAGGACTGGCCAGCTTCAACCCACAGCAGGGCCACGTAATTTGTAAAGACTTGCCCAATGCCTGCACTTGTGTCTATATATATTGGAGGGTGGGGGGAATTGAATTGACCAGAAAACCATTACTTATAGAAATGGCCTTTGTTATTGATATTTATTGAAGTTGCCATATTAAAAATATGTAAAAGAGTAAAGCAGTCCTTGTACAGGCCTGTTCTAGGCCTAGAGTGTTCCAGGAGGTTGAGGTTTCCAGATATCGAGACAATCGGCACATGAAGGTGGTAAGGGTGTCAGTCCTGTGCACTGGCTGCTGCCTCCTCCCCCCAGGAAATATTTCTAGCACTGATTTTTGTTAAGGACTGTGTCAATCTCAGGGCCATAATGCGCCCAGATGGTGTAGGTCATTAACATCGCCAGGAATTGAACCCATGACCATCCACCTTGTAGGACAGTGCCTCAACCAACTGCGCCACAGGTACCATTACACGCCTTTCAAATGTTCACTTTTCTTCTTGCAGTCCGTCTGGTTGCACATTTTGGGGCAAGAAACCATGGTCACGAAAAAAGAAGATCCTCTGGCAACTTGGAACATTGGTTGGTGCTCCTGTTGGAATTGGCCTAGTTGCAGGCATTGCGGTACCAGCTATGATCATTGGTAGGCATATTGTATGAGAGGCAGTCAGATAGAAATGCTTCTTAATTTTTATCTTTTTTATGTTATGTTTTCTGGAAAGAAACACTACATCAGTGAAGTCCTTGAATATTATTGATCATTTGCTATTGGAAAAATGATGCTGTCTTGTTGGGTGCATAGTTCCTGACATCCTGAAGGATTGTAGTGCCTTCATTTTCAAGGCCAAGCAGTCACTTCCTTCTTGGATGTTTGAACCCTTGAAGATGGGATTACAACATTGTTCCAAAATGTTGGGCACTGTCACACAACAACATAACACCATGTTTCAGAGGAACAGGCAGATACCACTTGGTTAATATTTTCTGTAGGCTCATCCACAATGGACAGGGATTGTCACATTTGTTATACTGTTTGTCACTCACTTCTTGTTTGTCTCTTTCATTCCAACTTTTGGCTGCTGCCATATCTTCTTCCTTGCCCAGGTGCTACAAGTCTGGCACTTACATCTGTATTTACTTACACCATGAGCTAACTTTCTTCCACACTGCTTGAGTGTAATACCTACAGCCATTCATTCCCATGATTACTGTTAAACCTACTGTATCATTCTCCATTTTTTGTCTCTCCTAGTGCATTTATTTCCTTATTTAATACATATATGTTTTAAATTCAGACTGCACTGTAAGAGCAGATTCACAAAGTTCAGATTTGATTTGAGTAAGATGATAGCGTCTGTTCTGTAGCCATTCAGAACCCTATTGTGAATCAAAACTTACTTTTGAATTTCTTTACATGTAAGGCTTTATCTTCTGATCAGATGACCTTCCTAGTGTTTTTTCCTTCAACAGCTTTGATTTTTTAAATTTCAGGTATTCCAGTGTGGGTGGGTAGAAAGCTGTATGCCCGCTATGAACATGCCAATAAACATAAACGGAACTTAGCGATTGCTGGTGGGGTTACTGCTGCCGTAAGTACTGACCAGATTTTTATCTTACTGTACTTGCATGTGGTTGACAATAGAGTGGATGATAAAATAGTTGTCACTGTCTTAAATTGGTTCTTCAGATTATTTCAACAATGAGGTTGTGCTGCATCTTGGGTGGTAAGTCACCAGCCTTGGAACACGTAAGTCTGGGTTCAGTCCCAGGACAGTCCGTGTAAGATCTGCAGCGGAAAAAGTGGCACTGGTACAGGTTTTTCTGTGAGTACTTTGGTTTTACCCAATCTATATCATTCTGCCAGTGATCAATACTCATTCATTCATAGATCACAGGTGCTACATTATCTTAGCAAGTGACAGCGTCACTGAGTACCAGACTTAAAAGAGAACTTCAACACTGCAAAAATATTATGATCCTAAAACATAGGAAAATGAATAACAGTTATCACATGAAACGGAATTTTGATGTAAAGATTGTGATCACATGTTAAAATATCACCATTGACATTCAGACCAGCATGAATAATCTGATGACAAAGTCTTTTCCATGCATGTTGAGGGCATATGTGCATGCGAGCGCATGCACACGCACGCGTGTGTGTGCACACACGCATGCACACACACACACACACATGCACACGTGCGTGCGCACACACACACACACACACACACGCATGCACAGATTCATTAATATCCCTTATTCTGATCCTAGAATTCCAGGGCCTCATATTCACTTCAGTACAGTTCCTTGACATGAAATTGCAGACTCTTATTCTTGTAATTCAGTTTGTTTGAATTATGAAACATAACAGTTTGTGAGGTTGTGTTATTTTCTTTTTTGCTCAGTATTTAACAGGTTTTGTGCATGAAATGAAGTATCCTTACAAGGTAAAAATGCAGATTTATTTCCGTTGCTGTAGATTTTTCTTTCATGCATCTTCAGAATGTTATTTATATAGCCATTACAGGGGTGTGACCTTGCATTAAACTGCAAAAACTGGGAAAGTAATGGTATAAGCTAATGAATACCGATAATGGGTTCACTAGCAACATTCTGCAACTCATAATATATTTAGAGTATTCTTATACTCTGTTTTTTAAATTTAAAGGTCCTTTTTTGAATATGTCTTGGTGTGCTATTCGTGATGAGAATGTTTAATGATATTGGTGTCTTTTGTATGAGATGCATCAGTGTTTTAAAGTTTTATAACGTATATTATGGTTAGGAGTCTTGAAACATGGGTTGTGCGTGTCTTAGTACAATAATAGCTTAATATGTTGCCCCACTTACACCTCTCTGCCATTGGTTGTCCCACAGTGTCACTTTTGAAACATAAAGCTCTTCTGTTGCCTAATGCAGGCTCTCATTGTTTCAGTACATATGTATTTTCCTGTTTATATACTATGGTGGTATCTAACGAATGTAGTCTATTGATGAATCAGCCAAAGTTAAATGCTTGAAGCAGGAACTGTTAAGAGCCTGGTAATTTTTCAACATTACATTATAGTCCAGAAACTTCTGTGGTCACTGAGAATTCTTTGATATAGTTTGCTTGCAGTTACAGCCATCAGACTCTGACTTGAAGATCATGCAGAGGAATTGCATGAAGTGCATGGAGATTATCTGAACACCAGTACATGTTATTCCTTGCTTTTTACATCTGCACTTAATATAAACCGTGCCTCATCCAAGAAGAACATGAGTTGTGGATCAAGAAATCTATTAAATACCAATTCTTGAAATTGCCTGCAATACCAGATTCTTGCTCTCCAGTCTAGAGGAAAGAGTTATTGTAAGGTTATAATTTTATACGGATACAGTTCTAGAAGTTATTTTCTCCTGTAAGCTGGGGATTTTGGCATGCCACTTTTAATAGCCAACTGATGCAAGGATTTTCTGGCACTTTTTACTGCTGAATGCCAGTACCATCCAGTTTCTCTTCAGTTAAAACATACCACTCTTGTGCGTCCTTTTTGTGTGGCATGGAACTCATTGTTCCAAGATTTTTTCTTGTTGTTATTCTTTTATGTGGCGCTGTTGATGTGCTGTATTTTTGCAGAACTTTTGGTGAATTTTTTTCTGTTACATATACTTTGTATAAAAGTATTCTAGATGAACAGTCTTCATTCATCAAAAAACATTTATCTCTCTCTCTCTCTCTCTCTCTCTCTCTCTCTCTCTCTCTCACACACACACACGCACACACGTGCAGCACGCACGCACACACACACACACACACCTGTTGTGTATGGGACACAACACCTGACAGGGTTTGCGTCTCATACTCCATTGCTGATCAAGAATAGCGAAATATCTTCTGCCTTGCCTGGCTAAGTGAGCTTGTATTTTTCCTAGGCCTGGGGGCATTATTAATCGGGTGCTCTGTAAGAAGATGGACATGTGAAATATTGTTATCTAGTAATAAGAATTGATAAATTGTTGTAATTTAACATGGTGAATATTATAAATACATGTTAGTAGTTGTGTGGGTGATGCTTACATCAACAGCATCTGTTTCTCTGGAACCCTGAAATGCATCATGTCAGTGGTTAGCGCTTTTTAAACTTTTGCTTGTGGTGGAACACTTTTTGTGAGGTTGGGAAAAAAACTGGCATTACCAGATCTCTTTGTAATCCTTCTTTAATAAGACTCAAAAGGATTTTGATCTTAATATTAGACCAGAATTTAATTTGGTGTCTGAAATACCAAGTGTGAAAACTCGACACTGAAACCTAAGACACCTAATAGTGACATACACATGGCCAGGGCAACTGTAGCTAGAAACGCTACTGGGAGGTAGTGTTTGAATTGTAATAGGGCTGTAACACATTAAAATTAAAGCTTAAACCTTGAGATTTGCCTTCACTTTTATGCTGGTCACAATTGTGATTTGTTTCACAGTAAGGTATATAAAATTCAGAAACAGTTGCTACATCGTGATGTTATTTTGTATAAATAGTAAATATCACATTAGTCATTTAAAGAATGAGCGTACCATACTGAAAATTCAGGTTTTCTGTGATGTTAGTGCTATATAGACTGTACATAGTTTTGGGTTTGGGAGGGACATAATGCCTCCCTCTTCATGGCCAAACAGTGCACTGTTCTAGGATTGCCTGTTTGAAGATGGTGGCCCTACACTCCTCTAAAACAGTGGTAACTGCTTACCATTTTACACGGTGTGACATCCCAAAGGTCTTGAATCTTCATCAGCACAGTTATGAGCACTTAAAATCACATAGTTTATCTTAGTGTGTTCTTTGAAGTGCACCATGTTTGTATCATGATATCTTCAGTGCCTAACCTTTGAGGCATCCATTGAGCTTCCTGTTTCTCTTCCCAGATTCTACTTATGCGAATAACATGGGGTACTTGAAGGTTAACAAGTGTGCTTTACAGTACCTGTAATATGTAAAGACATAGAGCTGCATGGGAACTGGGTGCTGGGACACATCGTGACAGATTTGCATTTTAGATGATGGTGTGAACTACACATAGCTACAAAGTTATGTTTTAAACATTATAGGAATCACAGTTATGCAGCTTGATGCAGGAGTTTAGCCAAGCCAATCTACCTTACCTTGCTTCATGAGAAAGTAACACTGTTGCCATCACAGCTGCTCATTTTCACATTTACTGGTTTTTGTGGTTATGATGGAGCTTTGTTTCTGAGTGACATCATAGCCAGTTGTTTTCATGGTTATGATAGAGCTTGGTTGATATAAGGCATCATCATATACCATCCGTCTGTAATGAATGAAATGTTTCATATGTGTGGTTTCAAATTCTATTTTACGATGTTGTTTGAGTAATAAAGTTTCATTAAAATATTAAATAGTAGTGATAACAAGTTGGAAGCCTTTGGTGTTATTGACAGTATTTTATTGAGTAAGTTCTCTTCATTGGACTGTTAAATTGTAGTAATATTTAGGAAGCCTTTGATATGATAGACAGTTGGTATTTTAACAGATTAGTATAATGTGCTTGGTTTATGGTGTGTGAATGAATTGTGTGAGTTAAATAAATTCACATTTTGTTGCCCTGCTAGCTGGGTTTCTACCAACAGATGGCAGCATTCTAATAGATGGAATTAACGCTTACTTTGTTTCTGTGTTTCTGGCTTTGCATGGTTTTGATAGTGTTTGGTGAATGCACATTTATAAAAGATGTTGTAATAAAAGTTTCTTAACAGTTTAAGTTAAATATGTTTTTTGTGTCATGAACTGTGTATTGCCTACTGTCTATTATTATCTACATATGAGGAGTTTATTTTCAAAAACACACCTGACAACTTTGGAAAAACATGCTTGATGCAGACTGTTTACTGGACATAACTGTTGAGTCAGATGTTGGTTAGTCCTGGCACTGTAAAGTTAGACACTTTCTGCTTTTTACATTTATCTGTTTATCCCTCAGTCTTGTCAAAAATGGACACATGCATTTTTTTAAAATATCAATGTGTATTGTCCAGCCCAAATTTCATTGTATTGTATGCTCAAAATCAGTTTATCACTATTTTGTAGCTTCTATACTCTCTCTCTCTCTCTCTCTCACACACACACACACACACAAGCGCGTGCACGAATATTTTCAAATTCTTCTCGAAAATTGTGTGTTGTGCTTACATGAAAATGTTCAAGTTTATGTTCATTGTATGCATTATCAAGGAAAAGTTTTATCAGATTGTTGGAAAATTTATGAACAATATGTGACAGAGGAGTTATGGAACGACTAAAGTTGCATGATTTTTTTTTTGTGAGACATGTTTCCCATTTCTCACATAAAAAATGACAGGTTTCAGCTTGTTTAGAGGAATATAATTTAATAACCGATATTGTAATGTCTTCTACAGCAGTGTTTCTCAACCCTTGTGAGACTGCGGCCTGGTAGATTTTTTTTCATAAGACAAGGGCCCGGTCCCAACAAATTTACTCATAAATACCTTTCCATTTTTTTTAAGTTCATACATTAAACTAACATAAGTATTAATAATTAATTATGGCTTAATCACAAAGAGTATTAGTACACTTATGTATATGGTGTGGCATGTTGACAAATATAAAATTACATTAAAATTAGTTATCAATCACTGGACTAATGAAATCTTGTAGGAAGTAGTTTCCTGAGGCCAACATATGGGTTTGAGTTTTTCAACACATTCATAAATATTTTTCTTCTCAGAATATTTCCACTATTAACACATTTATTCATGAAAATTGCTTAGAAAACTAAAATGACAAATTCCAGGAGAACCTGTCGCGGCCAAATATAATTGATGCCAGGGCCCGGTACCAGGCAATTGAGAAACACTGTAGTGCAGTCACTGGGAATGAATGCATGCTTGATGAGAAGTGGCATGGATTGGCATTTGAATATTACATTGACCGTCTTATACGATATGACCATTTGTAGTAAAATATTTGTGTTCTGCATTATTACATGTTTGATACCATTTTCTTGAGTGCTTTTCTTGAGCTAGTAATGTTCTGGATGTTAGGGTATGTTTAGAATTGATTTAGACATCTTTTGAAATAGTGGGACACTTCTGTTGGTAAACATTCACCCTGTGTAATGAATTGTGCTGTCTGTGTTGTATCACAGACGTTTGAGATAATGTGGGCTGTTCATATGGTACAAAGTGATTGTGTAGACTAATTTGAGCCATGTGTGTCACAGGCGCCATTTGATATACTGGGTCCCCTGACATAGTAGGCTGTTGTTCATTCCTGCATTAAATTGAGCCATGTTTTATTACAGTCGCCTTTTGAAATACAGGATCTCCTGAAATGGTAGGCTATCATTTGTTCTGTGCAGTGAATTGAGCCATGTGTCACTGATAATTTTTGAGGTACGCGAATGGAGTGGTAGAATAGAGTGATGGTGGAGGGTGGTAATGATGGTATTCGTCCTTCTTAGGGGTTTCTTTATACTTTATTATAGTTTCGCAGTCCGTATTATCACACTTCCTTGTTTGTTGCCAAACTGATTACCTTTAAGTCACTTATGCGCGGCATCTTATCTATAAGGTTCGGGCAGTGTCTCGGTTCGGAGCTCTGATCTGCTAGCGTGTCCGCTGCTTCCTCATACCAGCCTACCTGTCGGTGGTTGGCACTGTAAATAGTTATGACATGATTCAGGATGCCCTCTGCCATTGCCTGTTGAAATCAGTAGAATGATTGCAAAGCCTCCGAGACTTTCTCGCTGCTTTACCCCATTAGCTAGCTTCTCGAGCTAACTTGCTCCTCGCCGGCAACCTAGCTGTGCTGTATTGATCCACTGTACATGCACTCACTTGCGCGCTCGTCCTGTAAAAGACGGAGTAGATGGGTGGGAAGTTCGGTGGTCCTACCCCAAGAACCTTGTACAACTTAGAAAAGTTGATATTGTGAGTTAAAGGTAAATCGATGTCATAAGAGCAGCACAAAACTACGGCCCTGTGTGCAGATCTACGTTTGTTCAAATCCCTATTTCTGGCGATCGGTACCGCCCTGCTCTCAGTCTAGGACTTAATACGTCCTGTTTTAAAATCCCATTTTCGCCATTTTTTATATTGTTTGTTACAAGCACGCTTCCATTGCAAACAGGGATCTTCTAGTTATTTTGCTTTCGACATTAGTCAACAGATATTTTCATATTTTCTACTTTTCTTTGTTGTTTTATGGCAGTGGCTTCTCTTTTTAACATCAACCATGTAACTCAGTACACGTAGTACGCGTACGTTTTGTTTTTGCTCTGCTTTTAATTCTGTTTCAGTTACTAGCCTATTCTTTCAGACGTACGCGGTTTCATATTCGTAATCTCAGTGTTCATTATGGACTACCTGTCATCGTCATGTATGTGTATCATGTTCGAATCACCGCCAGTATCGGTGCCTTATCACGTTCTGTATCAGTTTCCTTACTGTCGCAGACTTGTCGGCGGTGGTGACCTCTGTGTTGGACCGTCTGTTTTGACTTGGGTGAATAAGCCAGTAACTGAAAACGGAACTGAGATTGGAACAGTTCTGTTAGTTGATACACTACGTGGATCTAGTGGCACACGGTACCAAGAAGAGTAGCACCGATGAAATGTGGTCGCGGGTCGCATAATACAGTCTGGCGGGCCTCGGGTTGGAGGCCCATGCGTTATACTGAGAATAAGAGAATCGTAACCGCCGGAAATAAGGATTTGAACAAATGTATGGATGCCAGGTGTTTAGCTGAATTACGGCGTATAAGTGTACAAACCCTACGAGATAGGTTGTGAAATATAAAACACTAGTGCGTACGCACGAGTGTGTAATATAGCCCCAGGTCTAAAATATGCCCGGCGTGAATGATGATAAGTACAATTATTTGTTTCTGCTTTTTGGTTGGTTTACCTACTGATAGGAGACCGCGGTGGCACAGTGGTTAAGGTGCTGTGCTACAAATCGGAAGGTCGCTGGTTCGATCCCAGCTGGTGTCATTGGAATTTTTCATTGACATAAAATCCTTCCAATCGCACTATGGC